>OMGB01000010.1_pt1 | contig 126396 bp, 103 predicted proteins | sample 1645791 | NCBI WGS metagenome assembly OMGB01 (sample SAMEA103958120, study PRJEB25191) | human gut metagenome | biome: human-associated habitat [ENVO:00009003]; feature: intestine environment [ENVO:2100002]; material: feces | place: Germany | collected 2013/2015 | reverse complement strand
ACTTGCATGTGTTAAGCCTGTAGCTAGCGTTCATCCTGAGCCAGGATCAAACTCTCCATTGTAAAATATCATTTTTTACTTCTTGCCTCATTGCTGAAGCAATCGGTGTTTGTTGTCTGTACTTAGGACGAATATCCTTTTTCGTTTATTGAAGCTTAGTAAACCTGATGTCAATTTCTTGACGGTTCGTTTCTTTTACCCAGTCAACTTGCTTATTTCTAAGAAGTTAACCGCTTCTTGTACTACTTGTCTGTTTATGTAAAATCTTTCAAAGAACTCTTTCTTTATTGCCTTGAGGAATGCTTAATTTCTCAAAAGCGAGTGCAAAATTACTAACTATTTTCCATTCCACCAAATATTTCAAGAAAAAAGTTTCAAAAATGCCAAGATTTTAACATTTAATTACAGTTTAATATTAAAACTGAAAGAAAACTCATTATAATATACATGCGCACTCACACACGAGCGCGCGGGCACACATACACATAGATGTGCACATATACAGATTTCAAAGATATACATAAACACATTACCCACATAGTCCCACATACCAGTCCATTAATATGGATAACATGCAGTACTCTATGTGGGTAAGTTATAGAAAGCCAATGTGGCTAATATTCTGGATTACTTACTATTTTCTCCTCTCAGTTTTTTATCCCATGCCAAGAGTCGCTTGTATTCTTTCTTGGTCAATCTCATAAAACTACCATGCTGAGGAGCAGTTACACCCTTAATATCCACCGGATCAGAGAAATTACGGAGAAATTTATCGGCCTTGCAAATACGATAATGCTTAGGATGGTCGCTATACTGAATATAAGCCACGCGCCATGTATCATCACCAATCAACTGGAATGCACTGCTGCCTTCACACATTTTGTTTTCCTCGAAACTGACGAAATCATCCTCTACTGGTGCGCCCCAACTATGAGTAAGATACTTACTTGTAGCGGTAAAGATGCCACGATGTCCACCCTCTTTCTTGATAAGCATGTGATAAAGTCCATCGCTCTTGAGGAAATTAATATCAGCATCAATAGTTGCATATCCCCAATCAAAGAGAATTCTCGGAGTAGTCAATTTTGTAAAACTCTTATCAGCATAACTGTAATACATACGATCATACTTTTCCTCCGGGCGATTCAACATTGAATAATAAATCATGTAACCACCTCGTTCACCATTTTCCCAAACATAATTTGGATCCCAGAATATCTGAGGAGCCCAGACACGGTTGATAGTGCTCCAATCCTTATAAGGAGACTGAGCAGTTGCCGCATCACAGAAATTCTGCATACCCTTACGATAATCGAAAGTAACACTTGTCCAATGAATCAAATCGTCACTTTTGAGCAAATCAATACCGTAATTATCCCATTTATGACTCTTAGCCACACACATGTCGGTAGTAACCATCAGATAACCCTTACCATCATGTGTACGAGTTATGTAAGCATCACGTGTACCGCCCTCAATACGAGCATGCTCTTTAGGATTGAAAATAGCTTTTCCTTCATTGATATCCTGATAGTTGTATCCATCACGAGAAACGGCAAAAGCAGTATATTCCCCCTTATCACTCATGTGACAGTAGAGATAACCATAATCACCCTTTTGTAGATTTTGTGCATTCATCGGCAATAAAGAGGCCAATAGCATCATGATTGTTGATAACTTTTTCTTCATTTTATTGTTAGTTTTATATGATTGATTGTAAATGTTTAAGTCTCAGTTGAATCTTTTTAAGTGTATCTTTACACCTTGGGTGCAAAGATACGGCTTTTCATTGAAAAAACAAAGTAAAGTCGCAATTATTTTAATAAGTTTTTAACTATGACAGAATGATTTTACTTCATTTTTTACAGATTCTCGACTTTTTGTCGTATCTTTGCAAAAGATAAGCTGCATCTCAGCAAAATATTAATCATCATATAATAACAATAGAAAAATATGTTTAGTGGAATCGTAGAAGAAATGGCCACCGTTGTGGCTATCAAGCATGATCAGGAGAATATAGACTTTACTTTGTCTTGTTCTTTTGTGGATGAACTCAGCATCGACCAGAGCGTAGCTCACAATGGAGTTTGTCTTACCGTAGTGGAAATCAAAGACGGAACTTATACGGTTACGGCTATGAAGGAAACGCTCGACCGCAGCAACTTAGGAATCCTCAAGGTGGGAGACAAGGTGAACGTGGAGCGTTCGATGATTATGAACGGCCGACTGGATGGACATATTGTACAAGGACACGTGGACGAAACTGCAAAATGTATCGCCACGAAAGATGCAGATGGTTCCACCTATTTCACCTTCGAATATGAACTCAATAAGGAAATGGCACGCAAGGGATACTTCACCGTTGACAAAGGTAGCGTAACGGTCAATGGCGTATCACTCACCGTTTGCGAACCTACAGACAACACCTTCACTGTAGCCATCATCCCTTACACTCGTGAAAACACCAACTTCTGCAACATTGAAGTAGGAACTGTCGTGAATATCGAGTTCGACATCTTGGGCAAATACATCGCCCGCCTCAAGAGCTTTGAATAAAACTGATTTTTGTACTACACGAACAAAAAGAGTAAAAGTCAGAGAAATCAGGAAAAGTCATTTTGTATTGCCCAAATTGCGACCCTCAGTTTGGGCACTCATTGCCCGCCTCGTGAGCAACGGTTGCTCGTCTCATGTTCATCGGTTCCCCATCACGTGATCCCCGAGGGACCGCTTGAAGAGCATAACAGGAACTTGTGGATGGGTGATAATAAACAATCCCTCTTATTCTCCCCCATCAGACCATTTTCCACCTTATTATATATAGGGCTCTCAGAAAACTGTGAAGCCTGGCGGAAGAACTCAACATGACCACTGTGCAACAGATCATAACAACCACTTACAAAAACCTTTTTCATATATTGTTGATTCCTTTTATTGTTTTGCTGTAGTTTCTTATATATGAGACGTATAAGAGGAAAAACACCCCCTTCTCATTCGCCTAAAAACTATAACATTTCTTCCATAACTCCAAGAAAAACATGCACAAATATTCTATTTTGCGCACAAAGAAAGCAAAATTGTGCATTTTTATAACGAAATATTTTGGTAAAAGATAAAAAAATGGTACTTTTGCGGCTGTGTTTTGTCCCAAATTGACATTGGACAGTCCGAAAAGCGAACTCGAAAACGGACAACTTGAGTACCGAACACTAACAAACTTAGAATATTATAACAATAACCATTTATTAATATGAGTTTAAAAATCGTAGTACTTGCCAAGCAAGTACCTGACACAAGAAATGTGGGTAAGGACGCGATGACTGCCGAAGGCACCGTAAATCGTGCAGCCCTTCCTGCAATCTTCAATCCTGAGGATTTGAACGCATTGGAGCAGGCTCTTCGTTTGAAGGAGCAGAATCCTGGTTCTACAGTTGGTATTTTGACAATGGGGCCTCCACGTGCTGGCGAAATCATCCGTCAGGGTCTTTATCGTGGTGCAGATACGGGTTGGTTGCTTACCGACCGTCTCTTTGCCGGTGCTGATACATTGGCTACATCCTATGCCCTTGCTACTGGTATCCAGAAGATTGGTGACGTTGACATCGTGATTGGTGGTCGCCAGGCTATCGATGGTGATACAGCTCAGGTAGGTCCACAGGTGGCTCAGAAGTTGGGATTGAACCAGGTTACCTATGCAGAGGAGATTCTGAAGGTAGAAGATGGCAAGGCTACTATCCGCCGCCTCATTGATGGTGGTGTAGAGACAGTAGAAGCTCCATTGCCATTGGTTATTACCGTGAATGGTAGTGCAGCTCCATGTCGCCCATGCAATGTGAAGCTCGTAATGAAATATAAATACGCTACTTGCCCTATGGAGCGCAAGGGTGATGAGCCTTGGGCTAATCTCTATGAGGAGCGCCCTTACCTGACTCTGAACCAGTGGAGCGTGGCCGATGTTGACGGCGACCCTGCACAGTGCGGTTTGAGCGGTTCACCTACCAAGGTGAAAGCTGTAAAGAACATCGTGTTCCAGGCTAAGGAAAGCAAGACCTTGACCAGCAGCGATGAGGACATCGACAGCTTGATGAAGGAATTGTTGAACGAAAGTATTATCGGATAATCATCACTGATGATTCAGCAAACCGATTCATTTTAAAATGCTTTATTAAAAAAGACAATGAACAACGTATTTGTATATTGCGAGGTAGAAGGCACAACCGTTGCCGAAGTATCTCAAGAATTGCTCACCAAGGGTCGTAAGCTCGCTAACCAGCAGGGCGTGGAGCTCCATGCCATCGTGGCTGGTACCGGCATCAAGGGTCAGGTAGAGGATCAGATTCTCCCTTATGGTGTAGATAAATTATTTGTTTTCGATGCTGAGGGATTGTTCCCATACACTTCAGCTCCTCATACAGACATTCTCGTCAACCTCTTCAAGGAGGAGAAACCTCAGATTGCACTGATGGGTGCTACCGTTATCGGTCGCGACCTCGGTCCTCGTGTTTCTTCTTCCCTCACCAGTGGTCTGACTGCCGACTGTACAGAACTTGAGATTGGTGATTACGACGACAAGAAGAGCGGCAAGCACTATGAGGGTCTGCTCTATCAGATCCGTCCTGCTTTCGGTGGAAACATCGTGGCTACTATCGTCAATCCTGATCATCGTCCACAGATGGCTACAGTCCGCTCTGGCGTGATGCAGAAGAGCATCTACGAGGGTGAGTGCAAGAAGGAAGTGGTTTATCCAGAGGTAAGCAAGTATGTTCCTGCTGAGGACTTCGTAGTGAAGGTACTCGACCACCACGTAGAGGCTGCCAAGCACAACCTGAAGGGTTCTGCCATCGTTGTAGCTGGTGGTTATGGCGTAGGAAGTAAGGAAGGTTTCGACCAGCTCTTCGAGTTGGCTCATCTCTTGCATGGTGAGGTTGGTGCTTCCCGTGCTGCCGTAGATGCAGGTTGGGTAGATCACGACCGTCAGATTGGTCAGACTGGTGTTACTGTTCATCCAAAGGTTTATATTGCTTGCGGAATCTCTGGTCAGATCCAGCACATCGCCGGTATGCAGGATTCAGGCATCATCATCTCTGTGAACAACGACCCAGATGCTCCAATCAACAAGATTGCCGACTACGTTATCAATGGTAATGTTGAGGATGTAGTTCCTAAGCTCATCAAGTACTACAAGCAGAATTCTAAGTAAGCTTCACAGGCAAATGAAACAGGCTTCGATAGCATTTGAAACAGGCTTCAGTTGCCTTTGAAGCCTATTTCATAAAACTTCGTAGCGCATTACATATTTTATTTAAATAAGAAAAGTAAAAATGGCTAATTATTATACAGACCATCCTGAAATAGAGTTCCACTTGAATCATCCGCTCATGAAGCGTGTTGTGGACTTGAAGGAAAGAAATTATGTAGAAAAAGACCAGTTTGAAGATGCTCCAGTAAACTACGAGGATGCCATCGAGAACTACAAGCGATTGCTGGATATTACTGGCGATGTAGCTGCTAACATCATCGAACCAAACTCTGAGGATGTTGACCTCGAAGGTCCACACTTGGAAAACGGCCGCATGATTTATGCCAGCAAGACATTCGAGAACCTCGATGCTACCCGCAAGGCTGGCCTCTGGGGCTTGTCAATGCCTCGTCGTTATGGTGGCTTGAACTTGCCTAACGCCATCTTCTCTATGGCTTCTGAGATTATCGCAGCTGCTGATGCCGGTTTCCAGAACATCTGGTCTCTCCAGAGCTGTATCGATACACTCTATGAGTTCGGTTCTGAGGAGCAACGCCAGAAGTACATCCCTCGCATCTGCGCAGGCGAGACCATGAGTATGGACTTGACAGAGCCTGATGCAGGTTCTGACTTGCAGCGCGTGATGTTGAAGGCTACACAGGATGAGGACGGCACATGGCGTCTGAATGGTGTGAAGCGTTTCATCACCAATGGTGACTCAGACATCCACTTGGTTCTGGCTCGTTCTGAAGAAGGAACCAAGGATGGTCGTGGCCTTTCTATGTTCATCTACGACAAGCGTGATGGTGGCGTAACTGTTCGTCACATCGAGCACAAGTTGGGTATTCATGGTTCTCCAACCTGCGAGTTGGTTTACAAGAATGCCAAGGCAGAACTTTGCGGTAACACCCGTCTCGGATTGATTAAGTACGTGATGGCTTTGATGAACGGTGCCCGTTTGGGTATTGCAGCTCAGAGTGTAGGTGTTGAGCAGGAGGCTTACAACGAGGGCCTGGCTTATGCCAAAGAGCGTGCTCAGTTTGGAGAGAAGATCATCAACTTCCCTGCTGTATATGACATGCTTTCAAGAATGAAGGCTAAGTTGGATGCAGGTCGTTCACTCCTCTACTGCTGCGCTCGCTACGTAGATATCTACAAGGCTTTGGAAGACATCGCCCGCGACACCAAGCTCACTCCAGAGGAGCGTCAGGAGATGAAGAAATACACCCGCTTGGCTGATGCGTTCACTCCATTGGCTAAGGGTATGAACTCAGAGTATGCCAACCAGAATGCATACGATGCCATCAGCATTCATGGTGGTTCTGGTTTCATCATGGAGTACAAGTGCCAGCGCCTGTTCCGTGATGCCCGCATCTTCTCTATCTATGAGGGAACAACCCAGTTGCAGGTAGTTGCAGCTATCCGCTACATCACCAACGGCACTTATCTCAGCATCATCAAGGAGATGTTGGAGAGCGAGGTTTCTGATGATTTGAAGGCATTGAAGGAGCGTGTGGCCAAGCTTGTAGAACTTTACGAGGCTGCCATCAACAAGGTGAAGGAGGCTAACGATCAGGCAGTTCACGACTTCCTGGCTCGCCGTCTCTACAACATGACTGGCGACATCGTAATGTCTCTCCTCATCCTCGACGATGCAACCAAGGCACCAGAGCTGTTTGCCAAGAGTGCAAATGTATATGTTCGCATGGCAGAGGAGGAAGTCCTCGGTCATTCATCATACATCCAGAACTTCAAGGCAGAAGACTTGGAGAGTTTCAAGGCATAAGTTTCAATAACTATATAATAAGAAAGTCCGTGGGATAACAATTTTCCACGGACTTTTTTTTATTTTTTCTTCTTTGTATTACTTCGAGTCATTGTTGGGTCTGCCACATATTTTTGCTGCGGATGCCTAATCATCTCAGGAATCCAATAGAACAGACGTTTTGTCTCAAGAAGATTTTTTATATTGAAGTTCTTGAAAGACTTCGGATTTCTTCCTAACAATAAAGTTAACTCCTCAATATTATAAGGACGCATAGAGCAAAGAGCAATTATGATTTGGTTCAAATCCTCTTTTAAGATCCTCTTACCTACTTTTTCTATCTTTATCTTTAATTCATCAGGCAACTCCTCCAACAACGTATCTCGATTAAGAGCTGGAGTTGGTTCTTCAAAGGTACCAAGCTTACCTTGGTACATTTCGTTCTCACCTTGGTACCTTTCCCCAAATGTACCATGCTTACCATGGTACATTTCGCCTTGAGGTGGTATCTTTTGGTCTAATGTACCATGCTGAGGTGGTAACCTTTGCTCTTTAGCTGGTATCTTTTCGTCTTGAGATAGTAACCTTTCTCCTAAGGATACCACCTTGGAGGTTCTTATATAATAAGTGTTACGACCTTGCCCTTTCTTCTCTAGGAATCCAAGATCACAAAGCTTATGAATCTCCAAGCGTGCACGGGCATGAGTAATCGAAGAATCCAGCTGGCGATACGTAGCATTATCTATCGCACCCACTTCTCTCACGAAGACTAGAGCCAGCTTCTGCTCATTCACCAAGCCAAACTCGGCATATTGAGCCAACCACTCCATATTCTCCTTGCTGAGGAAATGATGGAGCAGAAGTCTTGCCGTAAACTTATTCGCTTCATGGTTCGACTCAAAAGTTGGCGGCATCAAGCCTGCCTCCTTCATCAATCTGCGCATCGCACCAATACCAGTACCCTTAGTCTCAGCAAGATTCGTATCATGGAAAATCTCACTGATTCTTGGATTGCGAAGCATAGAGCCTGGCTCTCCCCAATCATCCTGAGGTTTCAGAGAATAACCTGGGTTGTGAATCTCAATACGATTGGAATAGCGGATAATTTGAATCGGCTGATTCACTCGATTAGAACGATGAATATACGAATTGACTATCGCCTCACGTAATACCTTATTGGGAAGAATCGCTGGTGTAGATGCCTGCATGGAATCTTTCTTCAGTTCAAAGCCTTTTGGCAGGTCATCCATCACAGCACTACATGCCTTGTTTACCATGAGGATTAATGGTCCGCGCATATCGATAGTTTGCTCAAAGCGATTATCGCCATCAGCTAACCATTGATTGCCAGAAATTCTAATGTAATCAACTCTGAAAGAAGGAATCAAACGACGAAGCGACATTTGTTTTCCAAAAACCAAGAGCCCCGTATAAGTCAAATCATATCCACCTTGCTTATTCTTCTTAATAGCTCCTAATGCCCTCAACAAATCTACATCATTCAGCGTCAGTTCTTCCGCATCAGGATTCACTTCCTTGCGAAGTTTACGATAGAAATTGAGTGCATTCTCATCTATATCATCAAGGTCTGCATCATCTACAATACAACTATCATAGGTATCAGCAGATTGATAGAAAAGATACATATCCTCTTCTGAGCATTTTTCATCAGAAGGACCTATACGACGAAACGCCCCCTCAGGCAAACCACGCTTGGCGCCAAGGAGAAGATAGCCACCACGCAGTCCTGGCTCATTGGCAAAAGCACAAACTGTCTCCATCATACTCTTACCAACAGCCGATGCAGATTTGGCTTCTATCCGCCTGTTCTCATCCCAGCTATTCAGTTCGTCAAATAATTCCTTTGCAGTCTTCATTTCTTTTTCTTATTATATAAATAGGTAAAGGAAAACACCATCTTCTAATCCATTTAGCTATTCGGTGGTAAAGATAAACAAAAAAAACAAATCTACAAATAAAAAAGAAAATATTTTCGAATTAGTGCTTTTTATCAATCACCAAATTTCGGGGGAATCGGATATTTCGCCATAAAAAATTTCGGGGGAATCGGATTTTCTTCACTTATCTTGCTCATTTTCAGATATTTTCCGTATCTTTGCAGCAGAATAAAGAAAAAATAATATGATACAAAGAATATTCAGACGCAAAATATACGATAAGATTCTCAAATGGAAAGAAGAGAATCAAGGGAAAACAGCAACACATTGTTGCTTCCTTTTTACATGATACCATTCATTTAAGGAATAAAGTCCGTGAGCATTCACTCCTGCTCATGGACTTTTCTGATTTATTATTTTATGTTGAAACCCGCAAATTCTGAAAGGACATGGCATCCCCCGAAGGATTTTGACCGAAAATTACCATGACCGCTATGACCAGATATTATCCCAAAATGTTGTATCTTTGCATCCAGCAATTGCGAAACAGCCTTTGTGCCTTGAGAAAGGCATCTATTAAGACCGAGTTTGGTCTTAATAGACAACAAACGCCGATCGTCTATTAAGACTAAAAAAAAGGCAAGAAAAGGAAGGCTGCCAAAAACACGAATCAAGAAGAAAGACAGGAGTAAATGGAAAGTCAGGAGTCAAAGAGGGAACCGAGGAAAATGAAGAGAATTCAATATCTGGTCAAAGTGGTCACAGTCATTTCCGGTCAAAATCATTTAGCAACTCCCAAGTGTATGAATCCCACACGATAGGGATTTTCCTTTCAAGTTTAGGGATTTATTCCACACCATCTCACAAGAAAAGCATACTTTTGCAAGCGAAACAAAACAACAAGAATGTTTCAGTAAATGATTAGGAACCCTCAAAAACAGTAACGATTATGAAAAGAAACGAACTGATGGCACTGATTGCCACAACGATATTGATGTTTGCCGTATGTATGTCAGCATCGGCTAAAGGAAAGAGAAACGTAGAGCGCGGAATGACCAAGCAGGAAGTAATAGCCATCTTGGGAGAACCGAAACTCACCAGTTTCAATATCTATGGAGACAAATGGGAATACGCCAAAAACACCAATCTGTTTGGAGACTCCAAGTACATCACGGTATTCTTCGACAGATCTGGAAAAGTGGTAGAATACAACACGAGAATCATAGAATCCAACAGCCAGCAGTCGAATGGTCAGCAACCCCAGCAGCCTCAGCAGCCATCACTTCCCCCATACGACGGAGGTTATTATCCTAACGGCGGAATGAACTATGATTATTGTCTGGACGATGCTTCTTTTTCAAAACTATACAACAAGATAAAGAAGACTAACTTTGATGACAACAAGTTCGACTTGATAGAAGTAGCAAGTCTCGGATGCTATTATTCCTGTGCCCAGGTCGTTTGCATCATGAAGATTTTCTCTTTTGACGATAGCAAGATGAAAGTCCTCAGCATGATGGCTCCCCGCATAGTAGATTTGCAGAATGCAACAGATATCTATCGCATATTCACCTTCGATAGCGACAAGGATAATCCCTGCAAGACTTGCATAATCATAATTCGACATATAAAAAAACGAACAGTCTCACTTTAAGTTTTTTATGGCTATAGCTACGTACTATAGTTGTTCAAATAACTTTAGTACGTAGCTATAGCCAAAGTTAGTTAGCACCAAGAGCAGAAAATAACTGACCAAGGCCATTGCTTCAATTAAAGAAAACTCACTTTTTCAAGTGGATTAAACAATTATCCTTTATAAGCCCACTCAGGAGCAGATAGTTCTTTACTCAATTCTTGCTCCATACTTTTCAATTGTTCCACAGAACTGTTAATACCCGCCTGCACCTGCTCAATGGTCTGCATATACTCTTGGCAGGTGTTGTTTACAACAGTTATACAGGTACTGCTAAACTGTTCAGACTTCTTGTCCTGCCAGTTATCATTCAGAATTTGATTATTTCGATTGAACGCTTGCACATATTGGTGCATTTCATCGAGTAGCATCTTCAACTGTTTCATTGCTTATATTGATTTAGTGCATCAATGGCTTTCTTTAAGAAATTATTGCCCTCATCCCTGCTATTCTCTAACTTGTGCCTTTGACGGTTGCTCGTCCAATCTACACGTTCACACTCTCCATGAATCTTCTGATAGAGTTTTTTGGCTGATTCTGCATAGTTTTGTGCTTTCTTATATAGAGCCTTATATTTTTCCAACGCCTGCTCTCGGTGTGCCAATTCCAGGCCATCCTTACCCCCACCTCTTTTAACAGATGCTTCGTAGTCCGTCTTTGCGTGAGCCAATTTCTGTTGGGCGATATTCAGGTGATCCTGTATTTTGCGTTCCAAATCTTGAGCCTCATTATCTTTCTGAGCAAAGAGGTCACGAAATCGGTATGTCATCTGTATCGTTGACTCCATGAATCTGTTATAAACAGTGGAGTACGACTCTAAGAGCCGTACTTCCTTTACCTTTACATCTCCGTTTGCCATCGTGCGCTTATCTTATACTCTGATATTCCATCAACTTCGAGGTTATCTTAGCAATGTAGTTGGAGTACTCCGTAAACATCTCCGACATCTTCTTGATATCCTGCACACTGCGATCGAACTGCTCGCGAAACTTATCATTCTGCTTATCTTGCCATCCTTCGGAGACGGCATTCATACGCTGCTGAGCAGCCTGCATCGTCTGATACATATTCTGTCCCAGGTTCTTAATATTCTTACCAAACTGAGCCAACTGCTCAATGTTTTTTACACCAGCATCACTTGCCATAATCTTATATTTTATTTGTTGTTGTTAGAAATCAAACGGAGTAAACAGCGTATAGCTATTATTCGTCTCGTTATAATAAATCGCTCTCAGACGTTCAATATCAGAAGAGAGGTTTTCGAGCTTCAAATCATCGCTCATACCAAGAGAATTAACGGCATTTTCATCACTCTTCAGCATGATGAGATGATGGAACATGTTAAAGAAATCCTTTGCAGACATATAGTCAGAAAAGAGCAATTGCTTTGGCTTATCGATTTGCAGAATGACATGTACACCAACCTCTGCACCATTCTTCAGAATATACTCTATTGCCTTCTGATAGCTATTGAAGTTCATACTACCACTATCGCCAGCAGTGAACATACTGCTGTCAAATCCAAAGTCGTCAGCTGCAACGGTAGGCTTGGTAAATGCAATCTCCATATCCATGCGTAGCTCTCTGAATCGCTCCTGTCCAAGTATATACAGTACAGTCGGTTCTGCTGTTCTTTCCATGATAGAATTAGCAATATTTACCAGTTCACCACCACAATTCTGCGGGTTCAGCAGTTCAATCTCTCCCTTGTTTTCCCAGTTGTTAAGCATCTTTGTGGTATTCCGCTGCTCTGCAGAGAGACAATTAATGACCTTAATCTTGATGTTTTTGTTTGAAATTCTCAGACTCTTGATAGAAGCCATTGTTGTACGCGATACTTGTTCCTCATCATTAATGCCAAACAGCATAACGTTGTCTGCATATTCATTTCGCAATGGAATGACAACAGGCTCCATCTTCGTATCAATAGAGCGACCAAAGGCTATTGCGTCACCTTTCTCTGTGAGTAGGTTCTTCACCTCGTCGTCAATCTCAAATATCTGCGAACCCACGAAGTAGAATTGCTCATTCTTTGAAGCCTTCGTCTTGTCGTTAATCTTCTTGATGATCTCAAGAGTCTGTGAGGTAGGTAAATAGGTAGATTTGAATACTACATCATGATCAATGTCATGATGAAGAACCTGTCCTGTCTTCAGTCCACTTGTAGTATCCACAGAACCACGAACAAGTCTCTCTGAATCGCTTGGTGAACACTTCAGCAAATAGAAGTCCGAGATATTGTTGAGAATCTCACTCGAAATCTCAGCCTGAGCAATAGTCTGTGTAGCCAATACAAGGTGTACTCCTTGACTACGACCTTCCTTCGCTATCTTCTGTAGAATCTCAGAAATCTCACGATACAGTTTGGTATCCTTACTATTCATCGTAGGGAACATCACATGACACTCATCTGCAATAAAGACGATGCGAGGCATCTTCTTTGTAGGATTCACCTGATTATACTCCACAATATTCGAAACACCACTTGCCCTAAGTTGTTTACCACGTTCGCGCATCTTATTGCTGATATCGCGCAGAATCTCCAGCGTAATCTGAATATCAGAGTTGTCAACAAGAAGTGCCTTCACGTGCTTTTCATTACGATAGCGATTGAACTCCACACCACCTATTTTGAAATCCATCAGGTAAAGTTCCAGTTCATCAGGAGAATACTTGGCCATTGCACCAATAATGACATCATGTAGGAATACTGACTTACCCGTACCAGACTGTCCAATGATAAAGCAATGAATATGGCTGACAGTGTCAATAGTAAAATCCACCAATTCACCATTCTCTGACGAGCCAACAGGAATTACCATCGCTTTATCAATAGTTTCGAATCCCTTCGACAATATCTTATCGTAATCCACGCTTGCTACAGCTACCTGTGGCAATTCTGCACCCTCGTTAATATAGTTGAAGCAGGCTTTTGCCAAGATGGGGTTATCAAGAATTGGCGTGCAGCGGATGAAGGCATCCTTCGAATAGTTGCCAAAATTCTCAGCCTCCAATACCTGATAGAAATCCTTCAATGCCATCAGCGAATCAATGTCTCTATCGCTCTTAAAATCCAAATTATTCATCAAGATGAAATATATTCCACCTTTATGGCCATTTTCAAACAGAGCATCCAAGTCACTCATTTCATTGACGCACTTCTGATAATCATTAATCACCACTACATCGTAAGGCACAACCACTCGATTCTTGCTATCGTTATATTTAGCAACATCGCCATATTCTTCCAATGCCTTCGCCATTTTTTCTCGAAGCGAATCCTTTAGGTGGTTCCAGTCATTAGAGCTACTAATTAGTTTGCCATATATCTTCTCGTCCAAGTTTCTCGTCAGGAAAGAAGCCTGAGCAGAAAAAGTCAGGTCAACGAAATGGATATTAATGCTTCTACTTGGAAGTGACAAAAGCATGTCAACAACCAACTGATTCAAACGAGCCTCAGCCTTATTTGCCGATTTGTTTGAGTAGTTAATTACAAAATTTTGACCAGATTGGCCTCCCATCCATTCCATAATGGTAGGCGTTTCAAATGTCTGTATGCCAATTTGGTCTTTCGTATGTAGACCATCTGGTAAATAAGGAACAGATGTTCTTCTACTAACATTTTCTCCAATTTTTTCAAAAACTAACTGAGCCTTTTCTGAAGAAAATGCTTCAATATTAAACTGGAAAAGGGGAATATAATTATCCCTAACTGACGTTAGCAAAGAATTATTACTTGTTGAATCAGAATTGGTTGAAAAGATTTCAACTAACTGCTTGATCTGTTTGATTGTTTTCATTTTTCAACATTTTAAATTCTCAATCAAGAGAGCCTATTTATTAAAATAATCTAACACTTTTATCACAATCCATCTTACTGCCAAAAATGGCAAGGCAAAGAGCATAAGCGCAAAGAATTTAACTAAAAAATCCCCATCTTCAAATACACATATCAAAACATATGGCAAAAAAAGAATTGACAAGATGATGTTAATTATCTTGTCTCTACGTTTCTTCTTTCTAATCTTCTCTTCAAGTTCCAACAATTCAGCTTGTTTAAGCGCACGTAGTCTGTCTTCTTCTTCCTTTTGTATTCGATTTTTCTCTTCTTCCTCCCATTTACTCTTAATTATTTCAATCTTTGGCATAACTTCTTTTCTCCAAAGTTTTGAACAACGTACTGATATCTCGTTTAACGTATTTCTTGCAGGAGCAAAAATTCCTGCAATATCAATACTCGAAAAGAGAGAGCATCCATCAATTTCTATAACTTCTAAGACATTTGAAAGATTTATGAGATTACTAGTTTCATTTAGTTTACTTTGTATCATTTGATACATAGGATTATTCTTTTCAACTGCCCCATATTGAAGCCATTTCAGTGCATTCGAATAGTCTCCAGAGCCCATCAAAATCCGAGCTACAGTTATACATGAAACTGCATCCTGACAAATTGCTGCAATTTCAATACAAGCTTTCTCTTTTTTTTCACCACCTTTTGCGTAATCTTCTAAAATTGTAGTTATTGCATTATTGAGAACTCTAGCAGGAAAGTTCCATTTGTTGAGCCATCCTCGCAATGTCTCTCTTTCTTGTTTTACGTTCTCGATATAGGAATTATCAGAACCATCTACAACACCACCGGCAGCTTTTGCATAATACATAAAGGCCGACGAGTAGTCGCCATCTAATTCTGAGAGAAATCCTAACATTCGCTGAGCGTCGTGATCATTCAATAATGATTGGGATGAGAATTGTAACTTGGCTTTTTTGAAGTCTATAGCTGTGTTAATACCAAGCAAATAAACCATTCCCATTTGGAAACACGCTTTGGAGTCCCCATTTTTCGCACTTTCATTCAGTTTAAAACTATTTCTGAATGTTTCTGCGATTAAATCTTTTAAGGAAGTAATATATTTCTCCATATTTATATAGTATTTAATGAACTAAAGAAAACTCATCCCCCGTAATAGGATTCCTGAGAGAAGTATCAATTTTACGACTGAGTAAACTCTTCAATTCCTCAAAAAGGCCCTGCTTTTCTATCTTAGATAGCAAGACTATCAATGTTTCATCACCTAAAGCTAGCTCACCTTCGCCATTTAATATGTAGTTTACAACTACTTGCCAAAACTATTCACAATTTAAATCAGAAAAACCCGCCTTAGACATTATTTTTTCAATTTGATTTTTGTAAACAATATACACTTATTTATAAAAATATTATTAAGGTCCTAAAGGTTATAAAGTATAGACAGAAAAATGGCGTGGACCATTTACTTCGTCTACGCCTCCTGAGGTATCGCCAAACACCATTAGCCACATAATACGAGTAAAAGCCCACGCCGTATTGCAGGCGTGAGCGTCTAACCTTTACTCTTTGTGGCTTCTTTTAAATTTGGCGATTTTCAGGAAGCAAGAACAAAAAGCTAACGCTTCATTTTCCTATATGTCTTTATTTTGTCTATGTCATATATTATAATTTATTTGTTTAACATACCGCAAAAATACAGAAAAACATCCATACTACCAAACTTTTTTGAAACTTTTTTCTTTTTAGTCTCAAAATTTATCCAATAGCTTATACGGCGTGGGCAACGAGAGTTGTTTCTCATCGCCGACAAAGGTACAAAAATAAAATAGAAAATGAAAGAAAGGCATCCAACCATTTCTTCCATTTCCATTTTTTATAAAACTGAGTTCTACAAATTATTGTCGATGAAATGTCAGTACTACTCCATCAGTGCCTGTCAGTTTCATAACATTATCTCCATCAAATTCAATGTCAAGAGAGCCATTGAAATCATCAACATTCATTTCACTCTTAAATGCTTCAACCATTTGTCTTTTGGCTTCAGGATCATTCAGAATCATTTTAACCAGGGTATTAACTCCCTCGTTACCCGCATCAAAATCATCTACCGTACATTTTACATTATTAGGATCAAACTCCAAATCAATATATCCCATAGACACGTCCCATTTTCCACCTATCTTTGCAGTAATTCCTATCTTCATGTCCATACCTTCTTCCTCTACGGCTCCGGTTCCTTTGATGCGCAAATTTGCCGTTCCATTTTCATTCAGGTCAAGATAAAAATTACCTATGAAACCATCCTCGGTGACGCTTTCACTTACCCATTTACCAACACACTGTTCCTTGTCAACACAAGAAGTCATTGCCAACATACTTATGACAGCAACAAAAACGAATAAAACTTTTTTCATAAATTCAGGTTTTATAATTAAACAATACGATTGCCAAGTATTCAAGTTTATAGAATTTCTATAGCTAATAGATCCCAAATCCTCATTACTTTATCTAAGAACTTATATATAAAAACATTCTCTCAAACAGGACAATAAATAGCAACTGTTATTAGGGTCCAAGTATTCATCATCAGACAGAAAAATGGCGTGGACCGTTACTTCGTTTACGCCTCCTGAGGTATCGCCAAACACCATAAGCCACATAATACGAGTAAAGCCCACGCCGTATGCAGACGTGAGCGTCAAACCTTTACTCTTCATGGCTTCTCTTAAATTTGGCGATTTTCAGGAAGCAAGAATAAAAAGCTAACGCTTCATTTTCCTATATGTCTTTATTTGTTTATGTCATATTTTACAATTTAATTGTTTAACATACCGCAAAAATATAGAAAATCATCCACACTACCAAACTTTTCTGAAACTATTTTTCTTTTTAGTCTCGAAATTCATCCAATAGCTTATATGGCGTGGGCAACGAGAGTTGTCTCTCATCGCCGACAAAGGTACAAAATAAAAATGAAAATGGAAGAATAGGACGCCGACCATTTCTTCCATTTTCATCTTTTTCTAAGGAAGGTTCTTCCTGCCATTTTCCCGCATCCTACCAAACACATATCCTACTACACTCTGAAATTTATTCTCTGCATAAGCGAAGAGCAAGTATTCCTCCACTTCGGGATACTTTGCATGAAAATCTGATGTAATCTTCATGACCTGATTATGAAATTCTGAACTTTTTGTCTTCCATGCCAATCCTACTGTTGGTGATGGAAAAATGGAATCACAAAAAGAGCTGATACTCTTTTTATAAGCTTTATCCAACATCGCATCCATCTCCTTTTGCCAATTGTGGCTCTTCTCTTTCTCCTTTTCTTCCGAAACAGAACCCGAAAGTGGAGGATTCTTCACGACTACAGCCTCTGCGGTAACCTGTTCCTTAGACTCCTGCAAACTCGGGGCTGGGCGTTTTTTACTATCAACCAACTTTTGGTTTCGGGGTGCTTCCTTTGCTTCATTTGGCAAAGGCTGAAAAGGTGTTGCCAAAGCCAACAACAGAACAACAGAAACGGCAAAAACAATGGAAACGGCTGCCACTATTTTCTTTTTATTATAGTTTCTTACAGATAAGGCTTTCTGTAATTCCGCAATAGTCTGATAACGGTTTTGTGGATTCTTATCCAAACTTCTTTTTATCACCTTATTATATATAGGATGATGAGGCAACAATTCCAATATTTTGCCTACTGCATAAATATCTGTTCTAACATCCACCTTCCTACCGGCAAGCTGTTCTGGTGCAGCATACTGCGTAGTATATCCAGTAGAATCAACAAAAGTATCGGAATAACAGCAGCCCAAATCTACCACCTTTACATCACAACCAATGCGAGTCAACATGATGTTCTCTGGTTTCAAATCGAGATGAAGAACCTGATTGTCATGAAGATATTGCAAAGCACTTAATAATTGACCAACAAACTTATCGAAATGTTCTGCATCTTCAAAGTATGTAGGATGATTTTTCAAGAAAGCCAACAACTCCTCTCCATCTACATACTCCATTAAGATTTCATCATCATGAAAGGAAACATACCTTACTATATTAGGATGTTCCAAGCGAAAGCCAATCTCAAATTCCTTCCGGAGAGCCTCCCGAAAGAGAATATTGTCCTCGTGCTCAGGTTTCAGTTTTTTCAAGAAATGAAGTTTGCCGTATATCTTCACACGATAAGCCTCACACATGAAACCGGAGACTGGTAAGGATTCTTTCAAACTATCCTGTTGATTACCTGAAAAAGAAGAATAATCCATCATTTTCTGATCAGTTTTAAGGTATCAATTCCTGAAACCATAGCAGCAGAATAAGTGCCCAGGCATTCTTCTCCCCGGAATACCTGTCTTGCATAAAAAGGATGGTGCAAGATGAAATTCTGGATTTGCAAACGATCACCAAGTTCCAATTTGTTTCCCTCTCGCTCTATCACAACAAAATAATCATCTCCCACATACTCAAAAACTACATGCCGATCAGGCGAATAAGTTATATCTACCCGATCACCTACAGTCAGATTAGCCGCACGAATTTCGTCCTCAGGAGTATCAAAATCCGAGCTACATTTCTCCTCTTGATTTACAACATCTTCCCAGTGAGCATACCCAAGATATTTTGCCAACACCTCCAGGGTACTGGCATGAGGTGTACGTTCATCTTGAGCAAAACCAAGAAGGCGCTTGAGCGTAGTTGCTCCAATATGTACTCCTAATTTACTCTCTATATCGAGTGAAAGGAATTCACAATCAGACGGCAAATACAAATCGTTTCCTGATTTTTGCCGTAACATCTCTATGATATTCTCTGGTAATCTCATCGTTTTATTGCTTTTATTTTATAATAGGACAATAGACAAATCAGTCACCTGCTTTTGATAACACGTTTTCTGACATTGTCCAAATTGGCGGTAAAGGTAAGCATTTTTTTGCATCGTTGCAAGAAGATAAACGAAAAATCGACACCTATTTATGGCATAAAGATATTTTTTATGTTAAATTATGCATATTGATATGCCGGTTTAGCGAAATAATCGTATTTTTGTAGGTATGAACACAGATATACTATCAAAAGACAAAGATCCGATGGGTGCCGCCATCCTTGACTACCAAACTAAAGGGAAGGCTGGAAAATTGAGCATATTATCTTCTATGTTTGAGGAAGACGAAATGCCGGTAAAACATCTCTTCCGTAACTTGGAAGGAATGCCGAAGCTGGAGCAGAAGGCATTGAGCCTCGCCAAAGGAAAGGTGCTGGATGTTGGAGCTGGTGCAGGATGTCATACACTCGCCCTGCAAGCCCAATCGTTTGCCGTAAAAGCCATTGATATTTCTCCGCAGAGTTGCCAAGCCATGCTCCAGAGAGGAGTGAAGGATGTAGAATGCATCAATCTGTTTGACCCACATTTGGGAAGCAAAAGCGGAATGGGAAGCGATGATAGATTGCAGAATGAAGGCGAATCACAGAGCGAGAGTGGCTTCGATACCATTCTTCTCCTGATGAACGGTACTGGAATTGCTGGAAAAATAGAAAACCTCCCTGCCCTCTTCAACCGTCTCAAGGCTTTGCTCAATAAAGGCGGACAGATTCTTATCGATTCTTCTGACATCAAATACATCTACGAGAACGAGGACGGAAGTTTCGACATCAATCTCAATGCTGCCTACTATGGCGAAGTGGATTATCAGATGGTTTACAAAGACGTAAAGGGAGACTCTTTCGACTGGCTCTATGTTGATTTCCCGCTGCTCAAATCCATCGCAGAGAGTTGTGGATTACATGGCGAACTGATTGCTGAAGGCGAACACTACGATTATCTGGCAAGATTTTTCTAATAAAACGGAACGCCTAAAACACATAGTCCCACAGATATCACAGATTTACACAGATTTTTTTGAGACCTCAAGCCAAATCTATGATATCTGTGGGACCTTTTCGAGCATACAGAGTGGACTTATTGACACACCAAGTTCTACTTAATCGTAGAAATCGTGACATCCGAAAAATCATTCATATAATCCAGTATCTCCAATGTATGAAAGTCGCGTTTCGCTCTGATTTCTATGCTTGCTTCCAGAAATTCTTCCTTCGACAAGCGACGTTCCTTCAACTCATAAGAATGTACTTCCATTCCGTCCTGCTTGATGCGCGTGATAAATTCCTTCACACTCTCACGGGATGGAGCTGAAAAGGACAACTCAATGGTGGATAATCCCAACTGAGGAATCCAATAGTTCAAGACCTCCAGACCCAACAGTACCATAGCCGTGGTAAGCACCGCTGCCAAATACATGCCCGTACCGCAAGCTAAGCCGATGGCTGCCGTGACCCAAAGACCAGCTGCCGTAGTCAAGCCGCGCACCACATTCTTCTGAAAGATAATCGTACCGGCACCTAAAAATCCGATGCCCGAAACAACCTGCGCTGCCACTCGGGAGGAATCCTTTAGATCTACTCCAAAGCCAAACTGGGACACGAGACAGAAAAGAGCACTACCCAAAGCTACAAGGAAATGAGTACGGAAACCAGCTTCCTTGGCACGATATTCACGTTCGATACCTATAGCTCCACCCAACAAGAGCGCCAGCATAAGACGAATAGTCAATTCCATATAAGTTGCATCCATATTCTATAGTTTTAAGTTTCTAAATCAAAAAATCGTTATACGAAATCTTCAGCAAAAATTACTCTACGACACATCACCAAGAAATCGCTCTACAACAATGGTGAGAGCAGTCTCACAAGCGATTCAAACAATCGCTGGAAGAACGGGCGCTTGATGAAATAAGCCACATCATCGACCAGCATGGAACGTTCCTGATCTGCCAGGAATATCCGCTTGATACGCAAAGCCATCCCCTCACCAAAGAAGAAAGCATTAGCCTCGAAATTATTCTCAAAACTGCGGAAATCGATATTGGTACTGCCGCAGGAACTCAGATTGTCATCGCTTACCAGAAGTTTGCTATGGTTGAATCCATCCTCATAAAGATAAACTTTCACACCAGCCTCTATCACCTCCATCAGATAAGAACGCGAAGCCCATTCCACCAGTTTAGCATCGCCCCGGCGAGGCACCATGAGTCTGACATCTACTCCCGCCAAAGCTGCGGTTCGCATGGCAAAGAGCACGGGCTCCGTAGGCAAGAAATAAGGACTCTCCATATACACATACCTGTGGGCCTGCAGGATGATGCGTACATAGCCCTGCATGATGTCAGGCCAAGGTGAAACAGGGCTGCTTGTCACGATCTGCGTAAGACAATTATTGGAAATACTCTTATCTACAGACGGATAATAGCGGCGGTCGTTGATGAGTTCCCGGCACACGAAATACCAGTCCACAAGGAATGCTCGCTGGATGGCATAGACAGCACCGCCACGGATACGGAGATGCGTATCTCTCCAAGCCTGCTTTGCCGTTCCCTTCACATATCTCATGGCAATATTCATGCCCCCAATAAATCCCACCTTTCCATCGATGACACAGAGTTTGCGATGGTTGCGATAGTTCACCTTACCCGTAAAGGCTGGAAACCTAACTGGCATGAAAGCCTGTACACGCACTCCAGCCTTAATCATCCTTTCGAAGAAGCGGTTTTTCACCTTCCAGCACCCCACATCGTCGTATATCAGTCGTACCTCCACGCCCTCATGCACCTTGTCTATCAGCGCATCAGCCACCAGATTTCCTAAAGCATCGTCTTCGATGATATAAGTATCCAGATGAATATGGTCCTTCGCCTGTCCGATGGCATTCAGGAGTGAGAATGCAAACTCATAGCCGTCCATGAGAATATCCACTTCATTGTCCTTGAAAGGGAGCGCCCAGTTCTGGTTGGTAAACAGTTTCATCAGCGGTCTGTTGCGGCGAGGGATGTGCAGGTCTTCCTGCTCGGCAAATTCGAGCATGCTGCGCTTGGTGAGCAAGTCCATACTGCGCTTGCTGATTACCTTTTCCTTACGTGTATTCTTGCCGAAGAAAAGATAGAAGATGATGCCGACTACCGGCATGAAACAGAGCACAAGAATCCATGCCATGGCTTTCTCCGGTTGCTTGTTGTCCATGAGAACAGCCACGATTCCACTTATTGTTATCGCCAGATATACTACCAGCAAAAACCAATGGATATACAGCATTTTCTTACCTCCTTATATTATATTTTAGTTGAAGACATTATTCGACTGTGACGCCACGAGCATGTTCATCTTCTTCAGTTTCACGAATTCCTCCAGAAGTTCCCTGTTGCCAGGATTCTGCTTAAATTCCTGCTGCACCTCGATAATACGCTGCGCTATATAGTGGGTACGGAAGGAAAGCATGTCCTTGAATATCTGCTGGCGCAGTTTCTCCTCGTTCATCTTCATCTGCAGACTTGCCGTCGTTATCTCCTGCTCACCCGTTGGAATACCGGCTATCCTACTGATTTCCGGGTTGGGATGAGCAGCGAAATAGGTTTCACATCTGAATCCTTCCTCCTCAATATGCTCCATAGCCTCAGCCATAATCTGATTGTAGATGGAATGGTGGAACTTGAAGTCATCGCCCTCCATGTCCAGATAGATATACTGGGCGGCTGGCAGTTCCACATCATTGCCGTCAGCATCCTGCACCTTGATGATTTCATCGCCATGATGGATTACCAGTTTGATGAGCAGGTCTTCCACCTCCATCAGTTTGTCGAGCGGAGTGACAGCCGCCTGTCGCAATGCCTGCTGCTTCACCGGATAGCCGGCATCTCTGAGTCCAGCTGCCCGGCGTTCCTCCTTCACCTGCTCGCTCATTCCGTTGCGGATAAAGGAATTGAGGGCATTGATGATAACCGCCTCGTTGACTCCCAGACGATGAGAACAGTCGGTGATATAAGCCGCTCGGGTAATCTGATTTTTGATCTTCGAGATGCTCTCCACGATGGAATTGATGGCCTCACTTCGCTTCACAGGATCGGTAACGCCTTTGAGCATCACGTCGGTCTTAAACTGTATAAAGTCTGTCTGATGGTCTGCAATATATTGTCTGAACTGCTCGGCAGTATGATTGCGTGCAAAACTGTCAGGGTCGTTACCGTCAGGCAGGAAAAGCACCTTGACGTTCATCTCCTCTTCCAGCAGCATGTCGGTTCCTCTCAGGGCAGCATGCACACCCGCCTGATCACCATCATAGAGCAATACGATATTATTGGTAAAGCGATGCAAGAGTCGGATCTGATAGATGCTGAGTGCCGTACCCGAATTGGCCACCACGTTTTCAATGCCACACTGGTGCATGGAAATCACGTCAGTATAGCCCTCCACCATAAACACGCAATCTTCCTTGGCAATCGCCTTCTTCGCCTGGAAAAGTCCGTAGAGTTCACGTTCCTTGTGATAAATTTCACTGTCGGGCGAGTTGACATATTTCTGGCTCACACCCTTGGTACGGCTATCGAGTACACGTCCGCCGAAAGCCACCACCTTGCCACTCACACTAAACCATGGGAAGATGGCACGGCCTGAGAATCGGTCGAAATACTTTCCCGGTTCATTATCAGAGGCGATGAGCACACCCGTCTTAACCAGATACTTCGGATTATAACCCTGTTTCACAGCCGCCTCGCCGAGAGCAGTACGACTGTTGAGCGAAAAGCCGAGCTGGAATTTTCGGATGATGTCATCTCTGAAACCGCGGCTTCTGAAATACTGCATACCGATGGCACGACCGTCCACATCATTCTGAAGGATATCCTGGAAATACTTGGCAGCCCACTCGTTGACGATGAACATAGATTCCCTTTCGCTCTCCCGCTGCTTTTCCTCGTTGGTCAGTTCGCGTTCCTTAATTTCGATATGATATTTCTTGGCAAGCCAGCGCAAGGCATCGGGATAGGTCATCTGTTCCAGTTCCATGAGGAAGTTGATGGCATTACCACCCTTGCCACAGGTGAAACAATGACAGATGCCACGGGTCGGTGATACTGAGAAAGACGGATGGGAGTCGTTGTGGAAAGGGCACAAGCCGATGTAGTTGACCCCTCGTTTCTTAAGGGTCACGAATTCTCCTACCACCTCTTCTATCTTGGTGGAATCCATAATTCTTTCTATCGTCGGTCTATCTATCATATCTGGTAAAATATCAAATCATATTTGAAAAATATCAAAATCAGAAACTATTTAAATGCAAAGTTACTACTTTTATTCGAAATGAGCACATTTTCCGCACTAAATAATGTAAACATTTCTCCCGAAACCCTACATTCCAAACATTTTTAAGAAAAACTTAGTTATTTTGTCTTCAACTATTAGGCATTTCCAATTATTTTGCTTAACTTTGCCTACTGATACAAACGAAAAGAAAAGAAAAATGATAGATATCAAAGGCATAACCAAAAGCTTCGGCTCGCTGCAGGTACTTAAGGGCATCGACCTGCACATCGACAAGGGCGAGGTGGTAAGCATTGTCGGTCCCAGTGGAGCCGGCAAAACCACGCTGCTCCAGATCATCGGAACCCTCGATAAGCCTGACGCAGGAAATATCATCATCGACGGCATTGATGTGAGCATGCTCTCCACCAAGAAACTGAGCGATTTCCGCAACCAGCATCTGGGCTTCGTGTTCCAGTTTCACCAGCTCCTGCCTGAGTTCACCGCATTGGAGAACATCATGATTCCTGCCTTCATTGCCGGCAAGAGTCGCAAACAGGCAAAGGAACGCGCTGAGGAACTGCTGGCGTTCATGGGGCTGAGCGATAGAGCCAACCACAAGCCTGCCGAACTCTCCGGTGGCGAGAAACAGCGTGTGGCTGTGGCCAGGGCATTGGTCAACAATCCTGCCGTCATCCTGGCCGATGAACCATCAGGAAGCCTCGATACCAAAAACAAGGCAGAACTGCACCAACTGTTCTTCGATCTGCGTGACAAGTTCGGACAGACCTTCGTTATCGTAACCCACGACGAGGGGCTTGCTGCCATCACCGACCGCACCATTCACCTGAAAGACGGAATGATCGAGAAAACCGTAGAGGCTAACTCTGCTGAAGACAAGATTCCTGCAAAGGACATTCAGGAAGAAAAAGTCCAGGAAAATATTGTTCAGAAAAAGAGTGAACAGGAGGATGTAATCTAAGATCATAGAATTCGCATTCGTAGAAAGAAGATCAGAATTCACAAAAAGGAATAAGAATCCAAGAAAAGAAGTAAACAAGAAAACATGGCAAACAAGATAAAGCTCGGCGATTACAACCGCCTCAGAGTTGTAAAGAAAGTAGATTTCGGCATGTACCTCGACGGAGGCGATGAGGGAGAAATCCTCCTTCCTACCCGCTACGTACCGGAGGGACTTTCCATTGGCGACGAGATTGACGTTTTTATCTATCTCGACCAGGAAGAGCGTATCATCGCCACCACCGAAACCCCTCTTGCCAAAGTGGGCGACTTCGCCTATCTCGAAGTGAAATGGGTCAACGAATATGGTGCTTTCCTCGGTTGGGGACTGATGAAGGATATCTTCTGCCCATTCCGTGAACAGAAGAAGCGCATGGTATTGGGCAATTCCTACATCGTTCATATCCACATCGATGAGGAGAGTTACCGCATCGTAGCCTCAGCCAAGGTGGAAAGATACCTGAAGGAAGACCATCCTCACTACAAGCACGGAGAGGAAGTGGATCTGCTCATCTGGCAGAAAACCGACCTCGGATTCAAGGTCATCATCGATAACCAGTACTCCGGTCTGCTCTACAAGAGCCAGATATTCCAGTATATCCATACAGGCGACAAACTGAAGGGCTACATCGGACGAGTACGCCCAGACGGAAAGATAGACGTCACCCTGCAGAAGACCGGCATGGAACAGACTGCCGATTTCGCTGAAACCCTCTACCAGTACCTGCTCGACAATGACGGGGAATGCAATCTGGGCGACAAGAGCGAGGCAGACGATATCTACGAGCGATTCCACGTAAGCAAGAAAGTATTTAAGCGTGCCATCGGAGATCTCTACAAGAAGCGACTCATCACCGTGAGCCCGATGAGCATCCGATTGGCATAACACATTTTTTTAATTATTATATGGCAACAGTTGACGACAAGAAGATCATCTTCTCAATGGTGGGCGTATCTAAGATTATCCCACAAAACCAGAAACAGATTCTGAAGAACATCTACCTATCGTTCTTCTACGGAGCAAAAATAGGCATCATCGGTCTGAACGGTGCAGGTAAATCTACCTTGATGAAAATCATCGCTGGATTGGAACAGCCTACACAAGGCGAGGTGGTATGGAGCCCAGGTTACTCTGTGGGCTACTTGCCACAGGACCCTCCGCTCGACGAAAACAAGACCGTGAAGGAAAACGTGATGGAGGGTGTGCAGAAAATCTATGATGCACTCGCAGAATACGAGGACATCAACAATAAGTTCGGTCTCGAAGAATATTACGGAGACCCTGATAAGATGGACAAGCTGATGCAGCGTCAGGCTGAGGTGCAGGATATCATTGATGCTACCGATGCCTGGAATATCGACTCCAAGCTGGAGCGTGCGATGGATGCTCTCCACTGTCCTCCTGGCGATTGGCCGGTAACCAACCTCTCTGGTGGTGAGCGCCGCCGTGTGGCTCTCTGCCGCCTGCTCTTGCAGAAACCGGATGTGCTCCTACTCGATGAGCCTACCAACCACCTGGATGCTGAGAGCATCGACTGGTTGGAGCAGCACCTGCAGCAGTATGAGGGAACCGTCATCGCCGTAACCCACGACCGCTATTTCCTTGATGACGTGAGCGAGTGGATTCTGGAGTTGGACCGTGGCGAGGGTATTCCATGGAAGGGCAACTACTCTTCATGGCTCGACCAGAAGACCAAGCGAATGATTCAGGAGGAGAAGACTGCCTCTAAGCGCCGCAAGACATTGGAGCGCGAGTTGGAATGGGTTCGCATGGCACCTAAGGCCCGTCAGGCTAAGGGTAAGGCTCGTCTGAACTCTTACGAACAGATGCTCAACCAGGAACAGAAGGAGCGCGAGGAGAAGCTGGAAATCTTCATCCCTAACGGTCCTCGCTTAGGAAACAAGGTGATTGAGGCTCAGCATGTAAAGAAGGCGTTCGGCGAGAAAGTTCTCTTCAACGACCTCAACTTCATGCTTCCTCCTAACGGCATCGTGGGTGTTATCGGTCCTAACGGAGCCGGTAAGACTACCCTCTTCCGCCTCATCATGGGATTGGAGCAGGCTGACGGCGGTACATTCGAGGTGGGTGAGACCGTGAAGTTAGCTTATGTTGACCAGCAGCACAAGGACATCGATCCTCAGAAGACCGTTTACGAGGTGATTTCTCAGGGCAATGAGACCTTGCGTCTGGGTGGCAGAGATGTGAATGCACGTGCTTACATCAGCCGTTTCAACTTCTCGGGCACCGACCAGAACAAGCTCTGCAGTGTTCTCTCGGGTGGTGAGCGCAACCGCCTGCAGTTGGCTTTGGCATTGAAGCAGGAAGGTAACGTTTTGCTTCTCGATGAGCCTACCAACGATATCGACGTGAACACGCTGCGTGCATTGGAGGAAGGTTTGGAGGCATTTGCCGGTTGTGCGGTGGTTATCAGCCACGACCGCTGGTTCCTTGATCGTATCTGTACCCACATCCTTGCCTTCGAGGGCAACGGTGAAGTATTCTTCTTCGAGGGCAGCTATTCTGAGTATGAAATCAACAAGGCACGCCGCCTTGGAGATACAGAGATCAAGAAGGGTCGCTATCGCAAGTTGATGGAGGAATAAAGATTCGAAAATGAAAAAGAAGAACTCGGAAACGAAAAGAATAATCGTTTCGGAAACAAAAAAATAGAAAAGAGGGTGTGTCATAAGTACAAGACGCACCCTCTTTTTGGTTTCTATGCAGCTTTTTTCATAAGAACTATCGCTGGTAAATCGGATGAATAAAGCAGGCTAAATTTCTCCCATCAACCACTTTAACGCATTGATTCGCTTTATTCCGTCATAATCAGCAGTTGGATCCTCATCGAGCGTCAGAATAAACTTAGGATATTGATCCTTGATTTGTTGCAACGAAGCCAACTCACGCTTTAAGGTATTCTCATCTCTCACCGTTGCAGCCACTTGATAATAGGTGATGTCATTCTCATCAATAGCCACAAAATCCACCTCTAAGTTGTCCGTCTTGCCTATATATACTTTCTTTTGTCGCCGCAAGAGTTCGAGATAGACGATATTCTCCAAAATACGTCCAGCATCAAAGGAGCGAGAGCCAAGCAGCATACGTCGCAACCCGATATCAATAAGATAATATTTTCCCAAAGTCTTGAGCAGTTGCTTGCCCTTGATATTATATCGTTTACACTCATACAGGAAGAAAGACTCGCAAAAGGTCGATAGGTATTTTTCCACTGTCTTTTGGTCTATCTTTCGCCCATCTGCTGTCATCAAATCAGCAATACGTTTTGTAGAAAGGATATTACCAATATTATCTGCCGTAAAACGGATCACGCTCTCCAGCATCATAACATCCGAAAATTTGTTACGACTCATGATATCCTTAACCACAATCGTATTGTAAACGGCATTCAAATAGTCGCTTACCTCATTAGCAGTATCCAATTCCAATGTATATGGAAAACTACTCTTGCTCACATATTCCATATAAGTTTGCGAAAGGTCATCCGTACCTCCGATACCTTCCACATATTCCTTGAAAGATAAAGGAAGCATCGCTATCTCCACATATCTACCAGACAAGAGTGTTGCAATCTCGCTCGAAAGCATATAGGCATTTGAACCTGTCACATAGAGGTCAACCATTGATTTCAAATTGAGACTATTAATAATGTCTGGAAAATCCCTAACATGCTGTATCTCGTCAAAAAATATATAAGTCATCTTATCTTGAAGTATCAGGGGTTTGATATAAGCATATAGTTTTTGAGGATCTCGCAACTCATAATAGTCATAATCCTCAAGATTGAGATAGATGATTTGTTCTGGCATAACACCATGAGCCTTTAGCCAATCACGAAAAATCTCCATGATGGTTGACTTTCCACAACGGCGAATGCCTGTTATTACCTTGATCAGCTTTTTATCCTTGAAGGATATTAGTTTTTGCAGATATGCTTGTCGCTCTATTCTCTTCATTTTTAACGGTTTTATGTATCACTCTGCAAATATACATATTTTTTAGGAATACACTTACAAAAAGAGTATGCTTTTAAGAAGTTTTAGGAATACATTCCCAAAACTATTTATTTCTACATACTTTTAGGATAACAAGCACCTAAACTTTCTCTGTTTTTATCAATCATAACCTGAACTTTCGCATATGGGGAAGTTAAAGGAGTTAAGACGTATGCCTTGCTGCTCAAAAACTACGCCCCAAACATATATATAATACAGCATGCCCGACACATATAAAAAAGGGAAGCGCCGAAACGACACTTCCCCATGGATTGGATGAGTTATATAATCATCTGTCTCGCGACATCTTATTCTGTGTATGCAGTCTTGTAGGCTGAGTCGAAGAACATAGCGCAAGAACCTACGCCAGTCTCATACTCATGCTGCTTCTGACCTGCGCTGTCATACTCCACTACATAGCCGTTACCATTATAGTCGGGAGTACCTTTATCGCCCATTTTATAAGAGAGCACGAAGATATGACCGTTCAATGGGTCGGCAAAGATTCCGCATGGGCTCACAGGCATCTCAGAGAGCGTCAGCGCCTGTGGTTGTGTACTTCCTGCTGCAAGCACGCTCACGCTAGGAGTGCCGCTATAAGGTGCATTGAGCACAAAGAAATAAGAACGAACCAACTGCGGCGTACGTGTTGTAGTACCAGGGGTTACGCATACAGCATAGTTGCCATCTGCCACCTTCTGCGACTTGCCCTCGGCGAAACTCACTGCACGTAGGGCATTCTCGCCAGTGGTCGCATAGTCAGGAGCAGGTCCATATACTGGGTTGTCGAGAACATACAAAACATTAGATGCATAATAGATGCTGGTAGGATTGTTCACACCCTCGATATTCTTTGTCTCTACATTGTCGTTAGAAAGATTGATGCAAGAGATGTTGCCACCACCAGCACCATAGTTGCTGTTAGCCACATAGAGATTGCCACCACCGATGACCAAGCCCTCAGGATAGCTGCCCACCTGCCATTTCTTTTGAAGAGCAAAGCTTGTGGTGTCCACGGCTGCTACATAGCCACCGTATGTAGTGAAATATACCTTGCCGTCACCAGCGATGATATGGCGAGGCTCGGCGCCCTCGGCATTGCCCAGCAACTCTGTGGTCTTGATTTGCTTGATGCTCTTCTTGGTATTCTTGTCGATTACCTCGATGGTGTTGCTCTGATCTACGGCAAGATAAATCTTGTTGCCATAAACGATGCCATCATTGGCAGTATTACCGAGCGAACGACCGTTAGCAGCCTTGAATACATTCTGTGTAGCTGTGCTTGAAGCATAGTCGATAGCTGTGAGAGAGCTCTCAATTTTGTTATACATGTTACCTGAATTCACAACATAAGCGCCCGTACTATACACCTGGAGATAAGTCTCAGGACCATCGTTGTCGTCGCTACATGATGTCATCACTGCAGTACCCATCAAGAGCACCGCCAAACCTAATAAATACTTTTTCATTTTTTTTTCTGTTTATATTTGAATCTAATTTGTTACTATCTAGAAGTTATACCCGATGCTTAACATCCAGCTGCGGCGAGGCATCGGATAATGCCCTACGAGTTCATACTGCTCCGACAGCAGGTTCTTCACATCCATCCTTACCTTCACGCCTCTCAGGGATTTTCCACAAAGACTCAGTCCGTCGAGCTGGCGATAGAGCGTCAACCCCATGTCCCAGTAGCCATCCACTTCGGTGCCGTCATAGTGCTCGTTGTTGGCCCATCGCTTGCTCATTCCTTGTCCATGGAGCGAGACATTCACCCAGGGATTCTCCCACCCCAAGGCAATACTGCCCGAGTGCAGAGGGATATAGGCTACTTGATTGCCATAATATTTGGACGAGCGGTCGGTATGGTTCACCACGTGCTGGTAGCTATACGACCCTTGCAGTGAGAGCTGCTGTCCCGGAGCCATCTGCCAAGTGCTACGCAAAGAAGCATCCACGCCAACGACATCAACCCGTGCCAAGTTCACAGTACGCCAAACGAACATATTGTAAGGAACGCCCACAATCTTGTCGGTCACCCGATTGCAGTAGCCGTCCAGCGTTGCTTGAACATTCCATCCCTTATAACGTAGAGATTCGCCGTTTCCCCCATCTCCCGAAGAAGTTTTTTTCCACGTAAGCCCGATATTCAACTGCCGGGTTTTCTCAGGCTTCAAATCAGAACTTCCATAATGGAAGAAATAGTTCTCGTTGAAAGTAGGTACTCGGAAGATGTCCTTGTACGAAGCCCTGAGATAAAGCTCATCGCTGGCAGTACCATTCCCCAGGAGCCGATAAGAAAGCGAAAGCGATGGCGAAAGCCGGCGTGCATCCTTGGCAGCCTGTCCTGCTTTGGTAGGATTGGCGCTACCTTGCTGAGTCTCTATCTTGCGCCCCACGCTATTGAGGTAAACCGAAGCCAGCATCCTGGCAAGAGTCACCCATCTTCCCTTCGCATATCGGGCGGAGAGCGACTGCAGGATGCCATGTCGATGAGGTCGCAGGTCGGTGGCGAGGGTGCTGTTGAGCGAGTTCATCATCCAGTCGGCAGAGTAATCCACCGCCCAGCCATCATCCGGCATCCACATCAGTGCTGCCGAAGTATAATATTCCCTCTGCCAGTAGGTAGCATCATTGCGCCGATTTGCCACGAGCGTGTCCTGATAGGCAGAGCTCGCCCAGTTCATCTTGGCTTGCACCTTCAGCATCCAATGGTCATCAAGACTTCTGGCTTGCCATCTCGCCTGAGCAAAGGCGTTGCGGTCGTACAACTGTTCGGCTGTTACATCGGTATAACATCTCACGATGCCAGGCAACTGTCGGTCGTTGTCATAATAGTAGAGCTTTGCCCACAATTGGCTCCGGCTCATGCCATCGGATCGTCTGCCCATCATCCAGTGCATATTCAGTTCGCCATGCCCCGAGTTCATGCGACTGTTGGTTCTTCGCTCATGGGTAGTATATTTACCGTTGCGCAAGATGAAGGGATAGTCGTTTTCGGCATAGGTATATTCACCCATCGCCTGGAGGGTGAATCTATCAGACCATCTCTGCACATAGCGCAGATAAGGCGAAACATATCCGAAGGACCCCACCTGCAACTGAGTAGAGAGGTGAGACTTCCTGTCGATGGGAATCTCGCTCATAGTCTCGATGGCAAGTAAAGCTGCCACCGAGGCTTGCCGAGCCGAAATAAAAATGTCGTCGTTGTCACCAATGGTGAGTCGCAATGTCTGCACTTGGTCGAGCGAATAACGGGACACATCTATTTCGCCGCCCTGGCATTCGCTGAGCAGCACACCATCGTAACTCACACCCGTATGCCCCGCTCCGAATCCACGCACAGCTACCGTCTTCATTCCTCCAGCCCCACCATAGTCGCGCAGATTGATGCCTGGCATTCGGTGCAAGGCGTCGGCCATATCCGTAATGCCAAGCCTCAACATATCCCCTTTGTCCAAAAGCTGGAGAGGCGATGTGCTCGTAAGTATCCGGTGCTGCCGAGCATTTACTTTTACTTCCTGCAAGCATTCGGTACGAATGGAATCTTGCCCCATACTAACTTGCACATACAACAGTAGCAAGCCACCGAGACAAAACTTCCTCAATGTCTTCATTCATTCTATTTTTTATATTATTATCAATATCTCCATCACACACCCATCCCACGGGGGAGAATAGAATCATAGCAGAAAACTATGGCAACGGCAGGTCTTCTGACTTGCAACCTTCTTCAGCACTCCTCATTCCTAAAGACTTCGTGAATGCAAAACTCATGACAAGCGGGCTGCCCGGGCTTCTCGCCCGATTCCCTTTTAATCACAACCCACTCCCTTTCCGAGTAATCATCTTTCCCAAGAAAAATATCATCCCTATAGCGGCATGATGTGGCAGTGAACCAATTGCGGGAGCAAATTTACGACATTTTTTCGGAAAAGACATCAACTTCATCGCCTTTTATTTGGTAATCTGCCATTTTATTTTTAGCACAAAAATCAAGAAGGGCCGCTATCGCAAGTTGATGGAAGAATAAAGATTCGGAAATGAAAAAGAAAAAATCGAAAATGATAAGAACCGAAAAAGCCCAGGGCAAATTGCCCTGGGCTTTTATTTTTCTGATATTTCGCTGATTGATAAAAAGCGGAATTATTTCACTACTACCTTGCGAGTTGAACCATCGCTCATGCGGATGATGTTGAGACCCTTCTGAGGTGCAGAGATGCGCTTGCCATCAGCAGAGAATCGAGCCACCTCAACTGTACCATCTGCAGAAATACCATTAATACCAGTAGCAGGAGTTACGGTTACTACGAATGTAGTTTCAGCTAACTTACCATTAGAGTTTACCTTGATAGTTACTGCTGCTTCACCCTCCTTCTTTGGGGTGATGATAAGTGAACCATTCTGCATCTTTGCATCCAACACAGCTACATCGCTGACAGTTTTCACACTCTTAACAATAGCTGCATCAAAGTTGTCTGCATCAGTTGCAAGATCTTTCAGATCAATAGTAGCAGTCTTATCAGCTGCCAAAGTCAAGTCTCCTACAGGATGAGCTATCACAGGAGCTTCATTATCAGGGAAAACAGGCAATGATGGGAACCAATAGTTGGAAATCATTGGATATTCTGCAAGTTGTTTACCCTCTGCATCATACTTGCGAACCACATAAGTAACATCACCAAAGCCCTTGAACAAACTAACGTATGCATCATCACTTACAGGATCTACGCGGAATGAGCAACCGTAGATATAGAAGCCGTCGGCCGCATTCGTATAGTCAAGATACTTAGAGAACTTATTAGAGTCTATGTCATACTTATAGATAGTATAGTTACTAAACCAAGAATTGCTTCCACCATTCCAGTAGAGTACGTTCTGCTGATTGCTTGCACAGAAGCAATCGGGAGTCCAAGCATACCAAGAATTAGCAGGTCCATAAATATCTTCTGGCAAATCAATGATGTTCTGCTCCAAAGTATTAGGATTGATCTTGACGATTCTGTTGTCAGCCTGTCCTGTACCCGATGTGGCAGCTAAACTCAACCAGAGGTTTCCGTCTTTAGAAAGAACTACAGAACCAAAGCCCCATCCTTCAGGTGCAGCAATAGCCTGTTCAACCTTATCTGTATTGGCATCAATAACAAGAAGACCACTCTTCTGGTGTACAGCGAATACACGATCGTTAACACGAATCATACTACCAATCTGTCCGCTATAAAGCTGATCGTAAGCACTACCTCCACCATTTGTGGTTTCCTCCACACTACCAGCAATTTCCTGCTTATCGAGGTCGAGGATAAAGATACCATTGCTTGTACCAACATAGCCTTTATGCTCATCTACGCCAAGGAATGCACGGCCATCGGCATTGGTAGATATCGTCTGGATTTGCTTCTCCATCTTCATGGTCTTGGCGTCAAGAATATTGACACGACCACCGACAACAGAAGCTCCAGGGTCTTTCTCCTGCTTTGACGTCACATAGAACTTATCGCCATAAATCTGGCCATATTGAGCAGTACATCCCAACTCTATACCAGGATTCTCCTTCTGGACAACACGATAAACCCACTCGCCATTATCAGTTAAGAAGTTGATAGTAGAGTTCTGATGACCATACCAGTCTTCATTAACAATAAATGTTCCCTTGGTATAGTCTGTATTAGCATTCTCATCATATACCAACTGGCAAGCACCAGTCTGAGTTGGCTGAGAGTAATCTATAATTGTACCAAGTACATCACGTTCTGGCAATGTAATGCCTTCAATCTTCGTATTGGCAGGAAGATGATTATAAGCAGCACCATTCTTTACTACCTGGTACTCTCCATCAACGAACTTGACTACAGGAGAAAGGTCTGTACTACAAATATCACTGTTCAGCAGACGAGATTTTGCAGACTCAGTAATCGTACCATTTATTACATTATATCCATAAGAAACAACGTCTTTTGCCGCATCATCACTTTTAATATTAAGAGTAATACCATCTCCATTATTATAGAACACATTGTTAGCAAAATGTACATGTGGAGCATTCACTACACAAATAAGACCATCTGAAGCCTTATCATTATCAGCAAAGGTACAAGATACAAGATTAAGATGTACCAAATCCTTATTAGGCAACTCCCAAATATTTAAGACACTACCCTTTCCTGTCATTTTAATGTTAGAAAAACGACAGTTGCTGATAGTAACATTTATATCCTTACTAGCTGATGTACCACTGATAGCACAACCAACGCCGTCACCATTTCCAGAGATACCATCAAAAATACACCTGTCAATAGTCAAACTTCCTCCTTTATGAGGAGCATAATAGAAAGCACTTTCTTGCAAATTCTTAAAGACGAAATCAGTTATGCGGATTGTCTTATAATCACTCGGATAAGCATTCAAAGGAAGAGGACCATTTGTCAAGACAACACCATTGCCATTAATAGTAACACTGTTATTAATCTCTGCATAATCTAATATGCCCGATGTATCAAACTCAGTACCACGCAATCCCTCACGGAACTTAATAGTCTCGCCATCTGTTGCATTTTTCAGTGCCTCAGCAAATTCCTTTAAATTGTTTACTGTTGTGACCTTGCCTGTCTCTGCTGTTGCTGACTTTATCTTAGCTTTAGCAGTAGGAACAGTAAGAGTTGAAACATATTCGAGTTTTCCACTCATGTCATTGCTATACCAGTTTGACATATCAGAGATATAAGACCATCCATCAACACAACCACTGGTCAGTTCTCGTGAAGTTGCTCCTACTGAAGAATAGCCATACGCTTGATCCAAAGAGTTAGTTGTCCAATAACTCCAATAGCCATTATACCAACCAGCACACCAGTGATCTGACGCATCATTAGAAGTAAACTTATCAAATGTATAATCTGCACAATTATAGGTACCAGCAGTAAGACTAAAGGAACTACTACCATTCAATAGTTTGATGTTTCCATTCCCATTGATGTCATAGCCAAGTCCTCCAACAGCAGTACCATATTGAGTACCCTCATTCACTAACATATAAAAGCGTGGGTCGGCAGCAGCAACAGCTTTCAGCATATCCACACCAGTGGCTTTACCACTCCATCTATACCCCCACACTAAATTCGTGTTGTTACCTTTACCATCATCCCATTTTACAACGAGAGCAGCATGATTTCTACCATTTCCTACCCAATACTGGATATTATCAAAATCAATATTAGGCATGACTGAGGCTATCTCAGCCTTGGCACTTCTCGCTAATTTGCGAGGTACCCCCTGAACGCAGACTTGTGCAAATGCAAACGTTGTGCACAAGAGCATCAATAAAAGAAAGTAAAATTTCTTCTTCATACTTATTACCTTAAAATTAAACTTATAATAATTAACTATTTATTCTCTTATCACCAATCATCTACTCCCCTAATGGATCAGCAGGTAAAGACGATTTCACTTCCACATGCAAGTCTTGTGCTCTCGCCACCTCCGTGGAAGTCTCACCTATCCATCCGCAATATTGCCTCACTCCCGTATAGACCCTGATGAAATCAACCCCTGGCAGATGCACAGGATTTCCCTGCTTATCTACAGCCCAGGAAATATCAAAGGAACAGAGGTCTTGTTCCGCATTGGGATGATTATCAACATATCCCCACGGATAGGAATAAAGTACATAGTAGGTTCCTATATGACTTTCGTCCACTCCGTTTTGAGGCAACAAAGTTCCCTCAAACTTCATCTCATCAGCCTTAATCCACTCCGGGTAATAACTCTGCGTGTGGAATGAGTTCTTTGCTACATAGCCACTTTCACAACGATTATCCGTCCAAGGGATATACAAGGTATCGGTCAGCATCCCCGTTACATCAGGGACCGGTTTATGGAAATCATCCGGACGGCGATACGTTATCTCATAGTTTTTGAGCGTTGCCGGCTTGTAATATTCACTGCCAGCCAACTCGTACCACTCATCATCATCCGCCTTGCCATTACAGTTGCGGTCGAAAGCCACCATCACGATGCCGGGTTCTGCCGAACCTCCTTTTTGTTCCTTATAGGCAGGAATGTCGCTATAGAAGGCATTACCCTTGATGAAGAAATCTTTCTGGCCTGGCACATTGACAACTGTATGATCGAACCCAAAGGTTACATACCCTCCATAAGATCCCAGCGAAATCATCACATCGTTGGTCAGGTCATTTTCTGCTTTCTGGCGCATTGTCTCCTCATTATCGCCCTGTTCATAAAGAGGCATCGTATTGACAAACTGCCCTGGTGCTGGTCGATACTCATATACTTTAGCTGTATATGGACTATACTCAGTATCCTCATGTACCACCTGTACGGGAAAAGTATGCTTATAGCCACGCTCCCCATCATCGAGGGAGAAAGTAAGCGTGTAAGTGCCTTCTTTTTCGGCAAGAAACACATAATCCCGATCCGTACTAAGCAGGGAATCCCGCCCATCTGAAGTCTGCACCGTCCATCGATAGCTCTTGCCCTCATAGGCTGGCGAAAGTCGGAGTTTACGCATGCGCTCAATATAATAGTAGTCATTGAGCCCCGATGAGACGTTTTCCAAGTCCTGATGGCAACTCGACAATCCCATTCCCAGCAACAAACTGATCAATATATCACATAATCTTATCTTCATCGTCTTCCATTATTTTGTAAGAAAACACATGTGGGCAGGAATATCCCCTGTCCTCACACTCCACTTTTTCACTCCATACCGATTATAGCAGTGCAACACCCCACTCGAAACATAGTTTTTGGCATCTGTTACGTAGATGTCATGTGTTTCCGGATGGATATTGATACCATAGGGGATGGTGATGTCTTTTTCCGACCCATCGGTAATAAACGAGTCGCTCACTTTCTTCAGGGTCTTTACATTGACGATACCATACGTGATGGTATTCTTCTGTGTATAGTTGTTCCACTCCGTGGCATAATAATAGAGCGAATCGCCACTGATGCAGAAGTTGCTGCAAGGTATGTTGAGCGTATCAGTTACCTCCATCTCGTTGCGTCCTTTCTTTCTATCTAACACATAGAGATTGGAGTGGATGTTCTGGTAATCTCCCCGGGAAGTTACCCAAAGTTTGCCGTACTTATCAGCTTTAATATGATGGAGATTGATACCCACTGGAATTTTCTCTACTTGCTTGAATCCCTCTATTTCTATCACCGACACGGTCTTGTCATAATTGGGAGCCATATATCCTCCTGAATTTGCCACATAGATATACTGTCCCAACACACAAAGTTCATCGGGCTGGAATCCCACCGTACATTTAGCCACGGGCTTCAGCGAAAGCGTATCTATCTTATAGACTGCTCCTTGAACCGCATCAGGGTTATTGAGCTGCACCGGTCCTACATAAGAAGTGGCATAGGCATACCCCTTGTGAAAACGCACATAGCGCACATTTGGGATATTAACCTGCCCGATGCGATGAGCTGTGCGAGCATCCAGCACCTCTATTTTATTAGAGCAATTGATGACGGCATAAATTCGGGAACCATATATCTGAATGTCATTGCCCACATCACCCAATTCCTTGATAACATGAGGATTGCGCTCAGCATAGAGATTACGTACATAATACCCCTGTGAGAAATCAACATAATCGAGCGTACTCTTGTTGCTACCCATGTTGCCCTCGTTGAGCAGGTACATGCCGATAATTTTCTGTCCCGGTTTCACCTCCTCGGGGATAATTTCGTACTCAGTAGGAACCACCACTTCATCTTCGCGGCAGCTTACCAAACATGTACCTATTAGTAAATATAGCAATAGCTTTTTCATCATGTTTTTATTTTTTTTGATGCGTGCCACCATTATTACATCTCAAACGTCAACGTGAGGCGATAGTTGCGCTTAGGCATCGGATAATTGAGTATCACATCATAGTCCTGGCTGAAGAGATTATTCACCTCTAATGCCACACGAGCCTTGTAATCCTTCCAATTGAAACTTTTCTGCAGAGAGAGGTCGTGAGTATACCATGGCTGTGTATGATTATAGATGATATTCTCCTGCTGGTTATATCTCTCACCGGTATAAATAAAACTATAGTTCAAACCCCAAGTTCCGTAATCCATCTGGACCACAGCCGAACCACTGTTCCATGGAATATATGGTATCTGGTCGCGATAATAGGTATCGGCAGGATTGGTTACATCAATGGCCTGCTGGTAAGTATATTGCAGACGAGTAGTAACATAAAGTTTGCGCAATGGTCGGAGAGTTGCACTTACCTTGGCATCGAGTCCATTGATATGCACTTTGCCCAGGTTGAGCATCGTCCAACGGAACTGTGCTCCCTTAGGATAAGCCACAATCTTATCACTCACAAAATTACGATACCCATCCACCTGCACAGCCCACTCATACAATATTCCCTTCATACGAGGACTGAAATATGCAAATCCCACATCATACTGGGTGGTATATTCCGGGTTAAGTTTAGAGTTGCCCATCTCTGCATAATAGAGGTCGTTGAAGGTTGGCATGCGGAAACTCTTCTTATAGAAGGCCCTCAAGGAGAAACCTATGTTTTGGAACGGCTTATAATAGAGAAACACTGCCGGCGACCAGGTATTCTTATCGGCTGGTGCCTCTGCATCCCTTGTTACATCATGTACATAATTATAAACCACACTCCCCTGCATTTTGAATCCACCCCAGGCTATTGCTGTGGCTAAAGACACGATATGATTCCAGCGAGTAGGATGCACAAATCCATACATATCAGCATCCATGTTGTTCCACTGGAAATCATAAGCACATGACACCTTCCACCAAGAGCAAAGATCATACTGATGCAGAGTGGACAGATAGAACTCCTTCTGGCGATACACATTATCTATCAGCATTACCGTGGTATCCTTGTTGACATACTTGGTGAGAAAGTAAGAGTATTTCGCCATTAACTTCGTTTGGTAATGGGGAGAAAAGCGCTTATGAATATAACCTTGTATGAAAGAATTATTGTCGCTGATACGCTCGCCTCGCCGCCATACATTATTAACGATAGCCCCTGGCACACCACGTTCTGAGGTATAATTATATGCTTTCAGCATCCAGTCACCTCCCTTAACGTCACCAAATAAGGCTCCCTCCAGTCGGGTGGCACGAATATCACCATTCTCTCTTACTGCCGTTGTATCATACATGATTTCATCGGTTTTTACTGCCTTTCTACGGTAACGGAACTTATACTTACCACTGCTGCTGAGCCATTCGCCATTGAAGGAAGCTTTCACCCTATCAGAGAGATTCAATTCGACAAGCAGCGATGGATTCACCAGATCGAAAGAACCAGTCTTGAATTTCGCTTTCAGATGATAAGCCTTACCTTCTTCAAATTCTGGAACACGAGTCTGCAGATACACCGAACCTGCCGAAGCAAATTCCTTGGCAGCTTGAAATATCTGGCTTTTCTGTCCATTATAAAGCGAGATAGTCTGCATATTATCGAGTGAATACATTCCCAAATCCACCTGTCCATTTTGTGCATTGGAGAGTTCTATACCATCATAGAACACGCCCACATGATTGGTACCCATAGAACGGATGTTGATGGTCTTGATACCACCCACACCACCATAATCCTTGAGTTGCACACCCGAGAAGAAACGCAGGGCATCGGCCACACTCATCGAGTTGAGCCGCTGTAGTTCATCACCTGTCATCACCTGTGCCGGAATCACACTCGGAGTATTATTACCCACTACGACAACTTCCTTAATAGTATGAATACTATCCAAACTACCTACATGCTGCTTCTGCGCATATAGTACACCACTTGCTACCATGCATCCCACGACGCATAGCAGTAATTTCATTATTCTCATTTAATCTCCTTATACCTTAATATAATAAGTAAATAACAGTATGTCTCCATCACGAACCCATCCCACGGGGTTGGATAGAATCATCGGAATCTCTTACCCTAAAGACAACCTTTAATCATATCGTTTCCGATGGCAACGGCAGGTCTTCTGACTTGCATCCTCAAACTCATGGCAAGCGGTCTTCCCGAAAAAATGTCAGTGACCATGTTGCTTGCCGCAATAAGACGCTTACAGCAGCGGGACTGTCCGGGCTTCTCACCCGATTCCCTTTTAATCACTACGCACAAACCATGCCTGCGGCGGCAGGAAGTGGCAGCAAACCAATTGCGCTTGCAAAGATACAATAAAAAAAATGAATAAAAGATTATTTTACCTGCTTTTTTATTCTACAAGCGATAAAATAATCTTTCATTCATTTCCTGTTTTATTCTTTTACTTCTTGATTTTATCTTTTTACTCCTTGAGCATTTTATGTTTTCTGAAACATTTATCCTTTTAGGATTTCCTGAAGTTCGGCGAAATCATCAATAATCCATTCTGCAGTGTCAAGCTGCTCCCGGGTTCCGTTTCCATAAGTTACGGCACAAGCCCTGCAACCGGCATGATGCGCCATATCCACATCGAAATTCATGTCACCAACCACTAAGGTTTCTTCAAGCATATCCTTCACGTCATCAGGCGAAGCTACAGGATTTTTCATTCCTCTCATCTCTCCCAGTGCCTTGAATACCATATCGGGTGCAGGCTTCACATGCTCCACATCATCACCCGCCACAATGGAAGAGAAAATATCCTCCAACTGCATCTGTTTCACATATCCATCCAGCGAGCAATGGTTTCTGCTGCTTGCCATTCCCAATACAAATCCGCGATGATGCAACTCCCTGAGCGTTTCTATCACATGAGGAAACGGCTTTACGATCATCGTTTGCTTGTTTTCCAGGAATATCTCGCGATAAGTAGCAGCACACTCCATCCCTTCCTCATCACTCATATCAAAGAGCGAGACGAAAGCCTCATCCAGTCGTAAACCAATAGTCTTGGCACATTCCTCATCCGATTTCACTTCGAGATGCCTGGCCCTCATCGTGTCCTGCAAAGTCTTGACGATCAGACTTTGAGAATCTCCGATCGTACCGTCAAAGTCAAAGATAATATATTTCATATTTCTTCTATAAACTGTTTAAAAATCTATTATTGTAAAGATAACTTTCCCGAGATTTCTCTTTACGATTGCAAAGTTAACGATATTTTGCGACTCCACCAAATTTGGGACGACGATTAAGCCCCACATTGTATCTTTAACAACTTTTACTGATAGAACGGCGAATGTTAAATATTACATAAATTCTTTGCCAAAAGTTTGCAGATAGTGAAGAAAAAGCGTATATTTGCCGTAAGAACAGTAAAGGAATTCATTATGAAGAAGAAATTAGTTTTGACAGCAGCTGTCATAGCAGCTCTGTCAGTTGGTTCCTGCAATAGCAAGAAGACCAACAATCAGGAAGCTGACCAAGATAGTCTCAGCTATACAGAGAAGGATTCACTCGAATCTAATGCCTTCGTCCTCGATTCTATCGCAGGTACTTACGAAGGAACACTCCCTGCAGCCGATTGCCCAGGTATCAAGACCGTGCTCACACTCAATGCCGACAGTACTTACCAGTACTCAGCCGACTATATTGAGCGCAAGGATGGTCACGACGAGGCAAGCGGAATCTTCAAGATGCTGGCTAATGGCGTAGTAGAAATCACCCGCCCTTCAAGTGGCGAGAAGTCATACTACAAGGTAAAGGATGCCCAGAGCCTCATCATGACCGATTCTCTCGGCACAGAACCAGAGGGCGCAATGGCCAAGCACTATGTGCTGACCAAGAAGAAATAAGCCCACAGACTTCAACCGTCAGTATCGCCTCAAAGGACGATATCTGACGGTATAAATCTGGTTGAAGTAAGCCTTCCATTCATTCGGCTCCTTATCGTCGCTTCTGACAATACGGATGCCATAAAACCGGGTGCCCGTCTCCTTGTATTCCTTGAATCTCGACAGCATAGCCTGCGAGGGATTCGGAATGAGGAAGTCGGTTATCCAAAGTACGTCTGCATTCACATAATGCAATCCATCATGATCGAGCAACTCGAACATCTGGCTCATCATTTTTTTCGCAGATGTTCCTCCTCCGATAAAAGGGAGATGACTGGCTGATGCAGTATCTTCCGTCCCTTCCACAATATTGATTCCAATCTTCTTCAGCCGTTCCACCTTTCTCTTAGCCATGAGATCGATGGCACGTGTACTCACCGAGAAATCTATCAGGAAACAGTCTCGCTCCAGTTCTTCTGCCGTTTCTTCTATCAGGGAAATGAGCGTGGAAGAAATTCTTTCTGGAGTGCCATACATACTCGCAGAAGTATCGAGGCAGACAATCATAGGACCCTTGCGTGAGGCATGCGTAAAACCGAGTTTGCGGGAAGGCTTAGCCATCTCACTCTTGTAGCGGAAAGTCTGCAACCTACGCGTGCGATACTTATATATAAAGAGTCCCTCCATGTCCTCATCACTGTATTGTGCAAGTTCGAGCGGAAGAAGCGAGTTGAGATCATCGCCCACGGTAATGCCCTCAATATCACTTCCTGAGGAATGTTCCATCTTCATATCGACACCCGAAGCGATGGTCAGCCGGTCCTTACCATTGGCATCCGACACACGTCCCATCTTCGCTACAATCTCCTTGATTTCAGGATATTGATCCTGTATTTTCATCTCGTTCAGTCGGCGCTCAAATTCCGTCTCTGTCCAGGCGTTCTTCATCATTTCCCATGCCTGAACCGCCCGCTGTTCAGAAATACCCTTCAACTTCATATTGCGGGTTATTTGATCCATCATGCGGACCAATCCGGTCTCGAAATGAGTCTGTCTGAGCGCTATGAAGTCCTTCAGTTTAGAAATCACCTGCTGCTCTATACAAGCCTTCCAATCCCTTACCAGCCGTTCCCAGTTCTCAGCTTTGGAAGCGCCGATAGAGGAATGCAACCTATCAGTATCTCCATCATGAAATTCTCCATTATGATTAGCTTGAATAGACTCCTCCCCGAAAAGCCGGAGGAAGAATGTTTTGTCGAATCCATCATTCCGATGCTCCTCATCAATCTGGTCAAGCAAGGGTCTCCAAACCTCTTCGTTCATCCTACGGAAGGGAGTCCAGTCGAGCACATCATCAGCCCGATGACTTTCCGTCCAGGCTCTCTGTCGCTGGAATCTCATGTGGTGAACACATTCCACGATGAATTTTCCTACAGTCTCATAGAAAATCTTGCTCTTGATTCTGCTGTTAACCACCTGGCGCTGGAATTTCTGCACCTCTTCACCTGTCTCTGCAATAGTAACTTTCAAGGTAAAGAGGTGAATCAGATAATCCTTGAGCGGATCTTCCTTCAAATCCCAAGGCATGACAGTACTTGCCGGATCAGGAATTTTTACCTGTCCCGACTTGCAGAAATCATCCAGCATTTTCAGGTAGAACTGGGATTCTACCAAGTCCTTATTGGTCTGATATTTCATTTTTCCATCAGATATTCAGCAAAGATGCGGGCAGCACTCTCCACCTTTGCAGCACAAGGGCGAGATTTGTAGTATTCTGCCGTACGGGCTGAAGCCACATAACTGGACTGTGCCTTCTCGTATCCTTTCAGACCGAGGATTTCAGCACAGATGATACTGCCATTCTGCTGCTTTGACTTAGCTAACAAATCCTGCACTACCTTGTAGCAGGCAGACTTACCTTCCCGGTCGTCGCCTTCGGTCTGACCACAGTCCAGCCCCACCAGTACGACAATACCTGATACTGCGCCACACATCATTCGCATTCTACCCACTCCGCCGCCGAAGCCAGCACCGATACGTTTAGCCATTGTTTCATCGAGACCATACAGATCAGCAAAAGCAGCCACCACAGATTGGCAGCAGCCATAGCCCTGCATGAAATTCTCCACTGCCTGATGCACACGAGCCTCCAGTTCAGGAGACAATATTTGATTTTCTTGATTCATATTTCCTAAATTCTAAAATTGTTTTGCAGAGATGCAGCTTATCTTATACAAAGATAATGCAGAATATTTTCTGCAAAGTTACTTAAAATCCACGGGAAATACAACTTTCCCTCTAAAAATCCACCACTAACCATTCTATTTTTCCTGCGACCTCTTCTTCTTGTGTTAAATATTCTTTATTCTCAATTATTTTTTTATCATTTTCGGCACATGTATTAGTTTTTTCACTATATTTGCCTTTAATTTTAGCAACTTAAAACTTTATAAAAATATGGCACTTATTGATTGCGCAAGTTGGAAACCCAAAGGCAGTGAGTTCGTTTTTGCATATCGCTACCCTGAGACAAATCTCAGTACCTTTACTCAACTCGTAGTAGCTGAGTCACAAGAGGCATTTTTGTTCAGCAAGGGGCAGATGATGGACAAATTTGGTCCAGGCAAGCACACATTGAATTCAGAAAACATCCCTATTCTCCGCAGGTTCTATGGCCTTCCTTTTGGAGGGAACAACCCATTTACTGCCGAAGTGTGGATTGTCAACAAGTTATATCCAGCCAATCTGAGCTGGAATGTCAACAGTATGACTGTTCATGACGCCGACTATAATACAATGCTCCCTCTCAAGGCAGAAGGACAGTATGGTCTGTTCGTATCCGATGCCGCAAAATTCCTCATCAAGATGGTTGGCACCAAAGAAGTGTTTACCGAATCTGATATGCTCTCACAGGCCTATGGAGAATTCGCATCTAAGTCAAAGAGTGCCATCATCCAGTTTATGAACAACCAGCGAGTGGGCTTCAAGAGCATCTCAGCCTACCTCAGCAACCTCTCTGATTACATCAAGCAATTTCTGCTTCCTTTCTGGGAGGAATATGGATTGAGTCTCACAAAGTTTTATGTCAACGATATCTCTATCGACACCAGCACACCTGAAGGCAAAAAAATAGCTGACGCCATCGCAAGTCAGGCTTCCATGTCTATCACAGGACATTCCTGGCAACAGGAACAGATGTTTGACATGGCCAATAATGCCGTCAACCAGATGGGCAATCTTTCTGGCGGCAACGGCCTGATTGCCGGTATCATGGCCATGAACATGATGGGCAACGGAGGCATGGGAGGCGGAATGGGTGCAGGTATGATGCAGACGCACAACAATCAGCCTACCTTCTCAGGAAACCAAGGTGGCATGGGAGGTATGCAAGGCGGTATGGGAGGAATGCAACCCGATGCACAGCAAGGTGGCGGCGTGAAAGAAATCTATTGCGCCAACTGTTCCAAGAAACACCTGACCACCGAGCGCTTCTGTCCTCACTGCGGAAGCGAATATAATCCATGTCCGAAATGCGGTGCAGACAATCCGAAGAATGCCAGACGCTGTGTTAGTTGCGGAACACCATTACAGCAGGCTACGATGGGAGGAGCGACCTGCAATTCCTGCGGAGCCCAACTTACTCCTGGTGCAGCCTTCTGTCCACATTGCGGTGCTCCACAAACTGTCCGTCCATCAGGCAACCTATGTCCAAGATGTGGTGCAGATATTCCACCTACATCACGGTTCTGTCCTAAGTGTGGCCAAAAAATATAATTATTCACTTTTAAAATCTTTATGATTATGAGCGCCAAAAACATATTCCATATCCTCGCCATCCTGCTTGGCTATGGACTCATCATTAGCGGTTTCTTTGTCCTGGGAGCAACCCTGGAAGACAATATCAAGTTGCTCGACATCTTCATGTCCTGCCTGATTTTCACCCAATTTGTAGAATTTACCCTCTTCCCACTTGTCAATCTGAACGAGAAGGCTCACAAGGAAGTGGGCATGTTGGGCATCCATCTGTTAACTGTCAATGTCTGCAGTCTGTTATCCATCTGCCTCATGGTAGCAGGTATCATGAACGACCTGTCTTTCAAGATCCAGCTCATTTGTCAGCTTGCAATCATCTTCATAGCCCTGGTAGGCCGCCTGGCTTCCTCACATGCCGGTGAGAAGGTAGAACAGTGCTATCAGAGAGAAGAAAACCAGGTGTTGGGCAAGAAATGGCTAAAATCTACCATGGAAAATCTCATGGAAGATGCAATACAGACCAAGGAACTGGATGAGATGACCCGAAACAAAATCCAGCAAATCAACGAAGATATCCGTTATATCACTCCTTCCTGCACTTCAGAAGCTAAGGAGATAGACCAGCAGTTCTGTCAACTGGCAGAATCTCTAAGAGTTATGATGAGAGACGTTACCATCAACCAAAACCGGATAGCTGAGGAAGTAGAACACCTCCATCGAATTCTCATCAGGAGAAAAAATGCGAGATAAAGTTATAAGCACAAGAGAAACTATGTAGTAAAAGTATTCATTTTAAAATAACTAATAACTATGGCATCAACCGGAAAAATTTTTAGCGATTCGAGCAATATCTATCAAGACCAGGCTCGACTCTTGTTTAACTATTACGAACAAGCCGCAGAACAGATCGTAAAGCAGGAAGAAGCTATCGAAAAGCAAATCAGCGACCTCGAAGCTTACCGTCAGGAAATCGAAATCAAGAAAAGCGACATCTGGAAATGGTTCCTCACCATCATCGCTTTCTTCATGTACTTCATCCGTAAGAAGCAATATGAAGAACAGATTCTGGAAATCGATGAAAGAATCGGAGAAAAGAAAAAGGAACATGAAAACATCTTCCGTGACTACAAAGTGACCAAAATGGGCGTGGCTTACGTGCCTGTAGCTCAGCAAATGGCATACGAGGACAAATGTTTCGTGGTAGATTACTCCGGAAATGTTCCGATGTCTCACGTCAGCCTTCAGATGTCACGCCAGAACGATCTGCTGGTAGAGACAATGACACAAATGGAGAAACTGACGAAGGAAGCTCCTATCGTAGAAACCTCTGATGAGCCAGAAACCATTGACACCAACGATTATTCCCTCTCTATTCAGGAAGTCAACCAGAGCGACTATATCGGCAAACTGGACCGCTCTATCCGTACCATCTCTTACTGCATGAACGATACGGAAGTAAAGTCTGTTGACCTTCCATTGGTAGCCGACCACAGTGATTTTTTAGGATTCCTCAATGAATATGCTACCAGCGATACAGCCGGACATCCGATTGTCAAGGTATTCGACGACAAGAAATACAACAGTGAGATAGACGACTTCTGCAAATTAAACCAACTCAAGGATTCCCTTTCAAACGATACAGAGCAGTTCGAGGATGTACTGAAGCACCTCATGCACACCATGGCGATGTCTGTACAGACTGTTTCTGCCATGAAACTCGCATCTACCGACAAGGTGGTCAACAAGTCAAACGACTTGCTCTTCAAAATTCTCAAGGCTCCTTACAATCATTATTCCCCATTGTTGGAAGCAGAGGAAATCAGAAGAATCAAGAACGAAAAGTTCGACTATTCTGACTCCATTCAAGGTTACGAACCATTCCAGCTCAGAGATAGTTCCAGAGTTCGCTACAACCTCTTTGCAGACGAGTGGACAGCAGAAGACAACAGTACCTCCAACGTTCCATTCGGCGTACATCAGATTTATGAAGAAATCGTTGCACCTATGGTACAACGCCTCATGATGGAAAACCGCATCGAGAGAATTCGTGTATATAGCCATATCCACGACCAGAAACTGAGCTACCTCAACAAGTGGCATCAGGACGTAGATGCTTTCTATCGTTCCAACCACGCAGAAAGTGCCGACATTATTAATAATATGCAACAGACGCTGAGTGAATATGTAGAAGCCTACAACACGCTGGCACAGTTGCAGAAAACCCTCGACTCGATGGGACAAGAAGGAGCCTCCCTCGACAATACCATCGTACAGAAAGAGGACAATACAATGGAAAATCTGGCAGCCTTCGAACTGCAAGCACAGGAATTCAAGAAAGCACAGGAAGATTTCAGCGACTATATGGACCGTCTGCAGGAAGACATCGCACTGAAAGCAGAAAAGTTCGGTCACGTGGAATTCTACGATGCAAGACTGCAGGATGGTTACTCCAACACGATGGCTGTGGCAGCCAGCGAGGTACAGACACTCGATGAGCGCCGCAAGCCATTGGCTTCTACCAACCCACTGCTCGCCAAGGAATCCGTACTGCTGCCTGAGCCAAACGTCGAGAACCTCACCTACGAGCATCTTTCACTCAACCTCCCTTCACTTGCCATCAATGCACTTGATGAAGTAAGCCGTATTTCCATCGAGGGAAAACAAGAGGAGAATACTGCAGCAGAAGATCAGGAGGAGAATACTGCCGTATCAGTTCAGGAGGAAAATCCAGTTGGAACGAATCAGGAGGAGAACCTTCCTGAAGGAAACAAGGAAGAAGATACTGCTGATACCAATCTGGATGATGATCTTCTTGAAGCAAATCTGGATGGAATTCTTTCTGAAGAGGATGAAGAAGACAGAGAGGATTCCGAGGATGAAGAGAATGAGCAAAATAAAGACAATTAAATAATAGGAGGAGAAAACTATGTCAACAACAATCAGTTGCAGAGTCGATACCAAACCGATGGCTGAGGAACTCCATAGCGTTTCCAATCATGTAAAAGGAACAACTGCGGCGGTCACCACCATGCAGGCTGCGGTTATCGCTGCCGAAAACAGCGGCGCCAATAAGGTTTGCAGTAATGTAAACAGAGGTTTCTTCACCTTGATGTGCTCACAGATTTCACAGAAAATCGCAAGCAAGCATAGCCGTGTAGAAGCCCTTCTCATGCACTTAGGACAACAGAAACGCATCCTCATGGGCATCAAGAATAATATGGAACGCGAATATGGAAGAATCTGTGAAAGATACCATCGCATCTTCACCAGCATCAACAAGGAGTTGGAACAGAGAATACGCCAGATAGACCAACCTGTTTTCGAATTGGTCAACAAGAATATGGTTACTGCTTCCAATCGTATGAATGCACTTACGGGATGGGCTGCCAACTCACAGATAGAAGGACTTACAGACAGTCAGAGAATCCTGATGTCCAAGATGAAGTACAATGCGCAATACGCACTAGAGCAGTCTGCCGACTTCCTGGCTCAAATAGGAAAGCAAAGAGTACTGACCAATCAGATCCTGATTTCCAATGTACAGGGCAATGAGGACAAGACTTGCCAAATTCCGGTCATCATCTGTGAAAGTGTCAGCGATACTGCCAACATCCCAAGAACGGAGGTATGGACACCAGATGACCTTTCTTCTGCCAATGCTTCACAAATCAACAATGTGATCCGTGAAAAAGACATGGAATGGAAAGACGAGAAATGGTCAGCCCAAGTGGACGAAGAGTTCAACCGCCTGGTGGATTCTTCCAACGCATCACAGAGAGTTAAGCAGATGATTCAAAAGCTGTATACTACAGCCGAGTCAAAAACACTATAATCAGTAAGCTATGAGTTATACAGAAAGTTTTAGCAGAACCATTGCGGTTCACTATAGTGGCACTGTTACGGTAAACTACCCGGCTTCTGAGCATGGTGGTTCCACAACCGCATCATATAGCGGAACTGCTTACGAGCAAGTGGATGTTGATATTCATGTGGACACCGCTCCTTTTGATGCCAGCGTAGCTAACTGCAATAATCATGTGAATGGACTCACCGCCAGTGTGGGTGCAATGAATACAGCCCAATGTATCGCTATCAGGAAGAATGCAGACAAAGTTTCCAAGGCTCTCATCGACGGATTTTTCCACACGGTAAGAACAGACATGGGAACTCAGAAAGCTGAGCTGGAACAGGTTATCAATGCCCGATTGCTCCTACTCAGACAGCAAGCAACCTCGCTCAAGGCAATACAGGACACAATGGCTGAGGATTATGCGCGCACCACAGCCCGGTATCAGAAAATATTCAATGATTTGAATAGGGAACTATCCAATCGTATCCACGAGATAGACCAGCCTGTTTTCAAACTGGTAGAAGGTGTAGAGAAACAAAACGACCGAATGCTTCATACCGATATGGTACAGACGGTGGCTACCATCAGCAAGGAGAGTAGTGTGCTTCAGGCGCAGGTCAATACTGCATCTGTCAAGAACCATACACTCCAGGCGATGACTCAAGCTCAGAACTTCCTCATGTCAAAAGCCCTTTCTGACCGTGCAATTCAAGATACCTGCATCGATGGAAGTGGAAAAGATGGCTATTGGGTTCCCGTATGCTATATGAAAACCGAATCGGAGAATCATCAGGTAGAACGCCAATGTCTGGTTCCTGACTATCTATCTTCCAGAGACAAAGACATGGAGTACAAACTCTGTCAGCAGTTGGATGAGATGGATTTCAACCAAGAAACAGAGACTGCAGAAGAACAGGTGAAGTCGTATGTCCAGTCAGAAATAGCAACCCATATCAAGGGCAGTGATCCTCACTCCATGCGAGTAAAGGACATGATCAACAAATTGTTAAATCAGTAATCTTTCTTATCATGAGCAATCTAAAAGAATTACATATCACGGATACCAATCTCCGTTTGGAAAATCATATCGTAAAGGGCGGCATCTTGCCAAACAAGATCGCCGAACTGTCAAGAACAGTCAACGTGGTGGGCGAGACTGTGGTAGAAGGTCCTCTCTATGCCAGCAAACTCACCATCGAAGCTGCTCCTTTTGAAGTGAAAGGCGCCGTTTTTACACAGAAAGAGATTTACATCAATAATGATGTAGAAGGCAAGGTAACCTTCAAAAAGGCTGTAGGCTCTGCCACATCTGTCGTAACAAGAGCCACCAGATGCAATACCACTTTCTGTTCTGACGTCAATGCCAAGAGCATCACGCTGACCAATGCCTTTGTGGCTGGCAGCTTGTATGGAGATGAAATCGAACTGGACAATTGTGTTGTCATCGGTGGAGTTTTCGCTACACAGTCACTGTCTGTCAAAAACTCCGTAGTGGGCACATTCATCTCTCCTTTTGTAGAAATGGACGGCATCATCCACCTCTTGCTTCCGTCAGTATTCAGCGTGGAAAGAGTGAACTACACACCTGCCAGTCACCTATATTCACTGGCTTTGGCAGATCTGGGGTCACTATACCGCCATCAGGAAGAAGCACCGGAAAGTGGAAAGATAGAGATTAACCTCGCTTCAGATGACTTGCGCACCACCCTGACTGATAATAACCAGCAACGTACTCTCCACAGTTATAGTGTAGTAGGTAAAGTTTTGGCAGCCGACCTGATAGACACGGACAAGTTCCAGAATCACTTCCTATTGACCGCAGCAGCATTAGGTCCACAACTGTTGAAGACGTATGATTTGGGAATCGATAAGGAAGGCAATCCTGCCGTATTGACAGTAGATCGCATCCGTGAATTTTTCTTTGAAATACAGCAAGGAAAGATCAAGATAAAGGATCTTGATGGTTCATTCAGTATCGAACAGTTTGCCAAGACGCTGTAAAGCCAAAAATATTTTAAAAGAAAATTTCTAAAAGAATAAAATAGAAAAAGAGGGTTGAGAACAATACAAACAGTTTCTCAACCCTCTCTTTCTTTATCTATAATCCTCATACAGTTTCATTGTGTCCTGTCTTGTGAAGGCAAGTTCCTTATAGAAGTCTCTCAGATAAGCTGAAATTTCATTTTTATCATCAGACGAAACAAAGAGATTCTCACCCAAACGTCTCTCCAGCGAACTCAGATTATCTGAGAGGGTTTCTATTTCTCCCTCATAATCTCTGCCCTCATCCGGGCTCTTACGAATGCGATGATACTTGATGTCTTCAGCAAGCGCATTCTTCATCTCCACCAGTTTCTCTGCCAAAGGAGCAAAAAGAGCACGGATCACAATAGTACGGATGGCATCCCTTTCCTCCGGTTCCTGCCAGAGACAATGATAGATAGGAAGCAAGTCGCAGCAATCAACCTCTTCCCTGTCCTGTATGAAAGCAGAAGTACGGAGCAGCCGGGCAATATTCTTCCAGCGACGATCGCTCACGTAGATATTCCTGCGCTCAGCAGCCTCATCCACATTCACGGCTCTCAAGGATTTACGAATGACGGAAATGACATCCAGCACCTCCTCCTTTACACCTATCTTATTGATATTCTCCGACCATTCCGCATACTCTTCTGCAGTAATCGCATTTGAATTCCTTACTCTTCGTTCTTCACTCTTCACCTCCAAGAGCATCGCCCTGAAATTCGATTCCTTCTTAATCGGACGACTCTCAATGCGAATGACAAATCGGTCCCAGAGAGCCTCCAAGCCCTCGCCCTTTGCCGGCAACTCATTGCTGGCAGCCACGAGAAGTTTCAGCGGAAGGTGCATCTCCCGATTACCATTGCGGAACAGTTTTTCATTGATCACCGTGAGAAGCGTATTCTGAATAGCAGGGCCCGCCTTCCAGATTTCATCCAGAAAGACCACATCAGCAGTAGGCAGATAACCATCCACCGCACGCTCATAAGTATCAGAAGACTTTAATTTCTGAATACTCACAGGACCGAAGATTTCATCAGGAGTAGAGAAACGCGACATCAGGTACTCAAAACTATGAGCATCTCTGAAAGCAGTCTTCAACTGACGGGCCACCATACTCTTCGCTACTCCAGGAGGACCTAAAAGAATAACGCTCTCGCCTGCCAGAGCGGCAAGGAGCGAGAGCGAAATTTCAGTATCTTTTTCATATATGCCCCGGTTCATTTCCTGGAGCAAAAGTTTAAATCTTTCCAGCATGCAATTACTTTACGTTGCCCACCTTAATCAAGTACTCAGCAATCTGCACAGCATTCAGGGCAGCACCCTTACGAATCTGGTCGCCAGTGAGCCACAAAGTATTGCCGTTGTCATCAGCCAAATCCTTGCGGATACGACCTACATAGACATCATCCTTACCAGCGCTCTCCAAAGGCATTGGATAAACGTAATTCTGAGCATCATCCTTCACGGTAACACCAGGAGCAGCCTCCAGAGCCTTGCGGATATCCTCTACTGCCAATGGCTTCTCTGTCTCAAACCATACACTCTCTGAGTGAGAACGGAGAGAAGAAACACGCACACAAGTAGCACTTGTACGAACATCAGAGTGCATGATCTTGCGAGTCTCGTTATACATCTTCATCTCCTCCTTGGTGTAATCATTTGGAGTCATCTTGTCAATCTGTGGAATGACATTGTAAGCCAACTGATGAGGGAACTTATTGATATGGTCGGTCTTACCAGTCTCAATGATGTCCTTATACTGCTGCTCAAGTTCAGCCATAGCTGCAGCACCAGCACCGGAAGCACTCTGGTAAGAAGAGATATGAATCTTCTTGATATGACTCAAGTCATCGATAGGCTTCAAAACCACTACCATCATAATAGTAGTACAGTTAGGGTTGGCGATGATATTACGAGGGCGGTTCAGCGCATCCTCAGCATTCACCTCAGGCACAACCAGAGGCACATCGTCGCACATACGGAATGCACTTGAGTTATCTATCATGACAGCACCATACTTAGTAATGGTCTCTGCAAATTCCTCAGAAGTACCACCACCAGCAGATGTGAAAGCAATATCGACATCTTTAAAGTCATCGTTATGCTGCAAAAGTTTGACCTCATAGTCCTTTCCCTTGAAGTTGTATTTTCGTCCAGCAGAACGCTCAGAACCAAACAACACCAAATCATCCATTGGGAAATTTCTCTCTGCAAGGATGCGCAAGAATTCCTGACCTACTGCGCCACTTGCACCAACAATTGCTACTTTCATAATCGAATCTTTTTAATTTAAAAGTTGTTATAAGTGTGAACTTGGAAACGAGAAACAGCAAAAAACTGCATATTTTCTCAAATCCGCTGCAAAGTTAAGACTTTTTCTGTTAAACCAAGCATATTTTTGCAAGAATTGTTGCTTTTTGCTGCATTTTTCTCATTTTAACTTACATTTCTATCAATAAACCAGCATTTTTACTAAAAAAATATGCATTTCTATGTTTTCAAGGGTCAATACAAGCGATTTATTAAGGTCTAATGAAGCGCATCGTTAGGTGTCATTGTTTCCGTCCCTATACCCACTTTTATTTTTCCCTGCCCAAGGAAAAATTCTTGCGTGGGCAGGGAGAAAAAAATACCTGGGCAGAGAAGGGAAAATATAAGAGTATTTGTAGGAAATGGGAGTGTCATCAAAAAAGAGTATGATTTAACAATTATTGTAGGAAAATACAGATAGAAAAAGGGGTGCGTCCTGTAGTTATGACACACACTCTTCTTGTTCAGCAGCAAACGCCTGCATATAACTTTTTCAGAAACTTTTCCCAGAAAGCTCTTGCGGGTTTGGAAATAAAGTCGTAACTTTGCGCTGTAGATTTTAAAACAGATGGTTATGAAGTACTTAGATCCTAAGGCAGACCTCACGTTCAAGAAGATATTCGGCAATCATCCTAAAAGACTGATCAGCCTACTGAACGCCCTCCTGCCACTCAGCGAAGAGGAGCAGATACACGAAATCAAGTATCTGCCCACAGAACTTGTGCCCCAGCTCGAAGGGGGCAAGAACACCATTGTGGATGTACTCTGCACAGATGTCAGCGGCAGGAAGTTCTGCGTGGAAATGCAAATGGAATGGTCTGAAGCCTTCCAGCAGCGAGTACTGTTCAATGCATCCAAGCTCTATGTGAGTCAGGCTAAAAAGGGAGGAAAATATAGTGAACTCCAACCTGTGTATTCTCTCAACCTGATAAATGATATCTTTGCGCATGATACTCCAGATTTCATCCACAACTACCGCATCGTGCACGATAAGGACAGTAATAAGGTAATCGAAGGCTTGCATTTCACCTTCATAGAACTTCCAAAGTTCACTCCACATTCCATTGCCGACAAGCGCATGATGGTATTGTGGCTCCGTTTCCTCACGGAAATCAATTCCAATACGAAGGAGATTCCTGCCGACCTGCTTAATGATCCGGAGATAGGAAAAGCCGTAGAAGAACTGGAGATTTCCGGTTTCACTGATGCCGAGCTCTGGGCCTACGACAAATTCTGGGATTCCGTAAGCGTTGAAAGAACCCTTATAGATGACAGCTACCAGAAGGGTAAGGAAGAAGGCAAACATGAGGCCAACACAGAAACAGCACAACGATTGCTGGCAATGGGACTTTCTGCCGAACAGGTTGCCAAAGCTACCAAGCTGCCTTTGGAAATCATTAAGAATCTAAGCAATTCATAAAAAATACAATAGCGGAGATGTAGATTACGAATATCAACATATAATCAAGGGTCTATACGCCACCTTGTCATCGTGGCATATAGACCCTTGTCATTTTCACGTGAAGTGCGGTGAGTATCTAACATGTTAATTATAAGTAATAAAGACAAGAAACTATCGTTTTTGTTACTTATACGAAACAAAAAGAGTATCTTTGCGAAAAGTTTTACTCGTATGAAACAAAAAATATTAGAAAGAACAGGGTATTCCGAACGTATTGAGCGCATGTTTGGACGTGGAATGATGATTGCGTTGACGGGCCAGAGGCGTGTCGGTAAGGAGTGCTACTGCCGCAATATGATCACATAAGCAAAATCCCCATCCGGCTTGAAAAAACAGGATGGGGGATTTTTTGTCTTGTTTACCTTTGGCATATTATTCTGGTTTTGTACCAAAGAAGCCGATAAACTCATCGAAATCTCGAAGAATCTCTTCTAACTTAGGATTACTCTTTTGAACAATAATGGCTATGTAATTGTCAACTTCTTCATCTCTAAGAATTGAAATCTTAACACAAAACCGGTCTCGTTTATCGAATTCGTTGAACCATCTTGTAAAAAGTCGAGCTCGCATAGCCTGTCTGCTATCACCCGTTTCACATTGGTATAGAAGTATGTCTGGATTTGTGAGAAAGAATTCCTCAATGATACATTGAATTGTTTCCTTGACTTTCGAATCGTTAGGGGAATTCTTCTTGTTTTCATTTAGGATGCCGAATTCATACGCCTTTTCATCCTCCCAAATATTATTGTTTTCAACAAATTCTATTCGATACTGGACACCATAATCTGTTAGAAATTTGTAAGAACCATTATCTATCCAGACCTTATAAGGAGAATGGAAGTTGAGGCGAGTTAAGTTAAAGCCTTGCATAGCAGTTTGCAGCCTCCTTGCGTGCTTCAGCAAATTCTATTTGAGCCTTTGCTTCCATTTCTTTTTTACGTTTCACCATGTCACGTAAAACAGCAATTGCTTCTTCACGAGTTTTAATTTTTAAAGCCATACTTATTCATTTTAAAGTTCTACTTCTTGTTGGTTGCAAAGATAAGCTTTTATTTTGAAAACGCAAAGAAAACAGGAGAAAAGTTTGGGAAAAAGTTTGGACTCCCGTATTTTATAAGATAAAGGATAGATAAGTGAATTCTTCGACATGGCAAAATCCTGGGCAACTTTTTGTTGATCAGGTACTTAAAAGGTTTAATTTACAATAGTGTTGCGGAATTAAGGGACTTATTCGTACAAAATCGCATGTACTCTTTGATATACCTTGTGTATTTTATCAAGAAATCTATTCCAATCTTAATTCGATTATTGAAGGATATTAACAAGCAATGATAAAAAAAGCAAAAATATTTGGTTATCTCAGAAAAAATAACGTAATTTGTAACCTATTTGGTTTTTATAACCCTTTAAATTAATCAAAAGGAAACAAAATGATTCTCAATAGTAATGGCTGTATGGAAAATAAAATCAAGGAAATGGAACTTTTGTATAAGAAGTTCTACGTCTTGCTATATCGCTATGCTCAGACTTTCTTGGATGATGAAGATGAAGCAAAGGATGTAGTAAGCGATGTATTCCAGCGCATTTGGGAATCATGGCAACAAATGGACGAACAGTTGATTAATCAGTTGGATGTTTCAGCTACATTTCTCTATACATCAGTTCGCAATCGATGCTTAGATAAATTGCGGCATGAGAAGGCTACCGATCATTACGCCTCCTTAGTAAAGGCCACAGAGTCGCTGGTATCGGATGATGAAATTGTAGAATTTGAAAAGCGCATTACCATGTTGCGTAAAGCAATCGATCAGCTCCCTGCCTACGAACAGATGGTATTGCGCTCCGTCTATTTCCAGCACCTTTCTTATAAAGAAACTGCTGCTCAGTTACACATGAGCGAGAACATGGTACACAAGCGCATGACCAAAGCTTTTCGTCTCTTGCGGGAAATGTCTGGTGAATATAATTATATAGCTTTATTGCTGCTATCTTCTATCGCAGCAATAAAGCTATAAAATGAGGGTTTTTATATCATTAGAATGTGGACTATTTCATCAACTCCGCCATTTTATTGAGCAAGTCTTCACCACGCAAGTTCTTGGCTACGATAGTACCATTCTTATCCACGAGTACGTTGGCAGGAATTCCTTTTATGTTATAAATAGGTGCTGCTGCACACTCCCATCCCTTCAAGTCACTCATGTGAGGCCATGACAACTTCAAGGTCTTGATAGCCTTGATCCAAGCTGCCTTATTATTGTCGAAAGATACTCCCACTACCTCAAAACCTTTCTTGTGATAAATACTATATGCCTTCAATACAGTAGGCATCTCTGCACGACAAGGGCCACACCAGGAAGCCCAGAAATCGATAAGCGTATATTTATTCTTCTTCACATAGTCGGAAACCTTTATGTTCTTTCCCTTCGGATTTGGCATGCAGAGATCTGTATAAGGCTTTCCTACTGCTGTTGCCTCCTGTGCCTTCTTTTCTTCCAGCATCAGATTATAAAAGTAGTAATGATGTCCTGCATCCATCTTCTTCATGATGACATCATTTTCTGCATCGGTAAAGATTCTCTGGTTTACAGCATAGAGATAATCACTGGCTGGTGAAGGAATATTTGCTACAAGAAAAACCTTTGTATAGCTGTCTTTTAATGCAGAGAGTGAATCTACGAGCGCTTGAGCCTTCTGTTTTGCCTCTTTGGTTGCGGTACTGTCCATCACAACCTTCCATGGCTTTTCTATCTGCTTGTTGAAAACCTCGCTGCCTTTTTCATAATCAGCCAGCATTTGGGCAGCAGGACCTCCTTTGATGATAGCTTTTTTCTTAGGGTCCGCGAAAATCTGCATGTCTATGTCTGCATTTTCCAGAACAAAAACAGTAGGTGCTGTTGGCTTACCTGCATGCATAGGTAAGATAAAACGATTGATTGCACCATCGAAATCACCCGTAAATTCGAATTTTCCGTCCTTGTTGATAACTGCAGTATCTACAGGAATCATACTGAAGAATCCCTGCATATCACAAAGATATACGGTATCCCCAGAAACTGTTCCTTCTGCAGTACCCGTAATTTTGTAACCATTGACAGCAGATGCTGAGAGAATCATCATGGCTGCAAAAAAAATGAATGATATTTTCTTTTTCATAGTTGCCTTTTTTTTAATATGTTATTATTGATATTTTTCTAAGATTTCCCTTATAGCCACCGGATTGGAAGGAGAATTGAGTACCTTTCCGTCTGGAGTGAGGATGATATAATAAGGTACACCATTACCCACCTGATATTTCTCAAACAGGTCTTGATAGCCATTCTTAGAAGTGAGATATTGTGGCCATGGCTCAGGATGTTTCTCCATCGCCCTTCGCCAGGCATCCTCCTTGGTATCAATGGAAACGGCAATCACCTCAAACTTGTTTTTGTATTCCTCTACCAGTTTTTTGATTTCAGGCATAGCTGCGATACAGATTCCGCACCAGGAAGCCCAAAAATCAACCAGAACATACTTATTATTTTTGGGAACTACATCCAGCAGATGACATAATTTTCCATTCTCATCTTTCAATTCCAAATCTACGAGATCACCTCCTCTGGTCGTTTTCTTGGCATAAGCAATACGTTGCTTGAATTCTTCCATCCGCTTAGGATCTTCTGGCACGGAGATGATAGTATGCTCCAGATGGGCTACCTGTTCTGGCGATAGCTGATAACCTCGTTTCAAAAGATTGTTGGCCAGATAGACCGAAATAACCGACTGTGGATGAGAATCGATAAATTTCCATTCTCTGTCTCCACATTTCTGCATCGCCTGATAGTCGTTCCACTCCTGTTGGATTGTTCCACCTGTGACATGCAGTTTCTCATCAACCTTGATTTTGCCTGGTGAGAGAAATATATCTGTGTAAGTCCAATGAATAGAATCAGTTGGCCAATGGTGCTTTTCCACAAGCTCAAGATTATTGGTCATCAAAGTACCAGGTTGCGCTTGTTCCATCTCTCCTTTTAAGAGGAACTTGCCATCTATGATTTTACCCTCGACGACAGAGACAGCTGCCGTATCCGTATGGCAACAGATACTAACCGAGTAGCCATCTGGCAGATTGACATGCCCCTCAACAGCAAACTCTTTAACTTGGGCACCTACAGAGAGGCTACCCAAGCAGAGAGAGAGTATCATCAAAATTTTATTCATGATGTTTAGAAATCAAATCTGTTACTTAGCAAGATTGATTACCTTCTTGCCGTTGACAATATAGAGTCCAGTACCAGTCATCTTGGCAACTTTCTGACCCTGGATATTATAAATTCCCTTAGGAGCTGTCTTTGCTACATTCTGCTGTACACTTACGATACCTGTTGATGGATCAGGATTATTCCAGTAGATAATAGCTGGTGCCTCGGTTACTTCATAGACCTCATAGCGTTCATTTGGTAAAGCAAGATAAATTGTTTTTGCAGGAACTTTTGCGTTTTTTGGAAGAAGTTCAAACTGTTGCTTATCAAAGTTGACAGAATAATAGTGTTTTGTTACTGGAAGTTCAGAAATATTAATTTCGTTTTCTCCTGACCAAGCCAACAAGTTTGCAGAACTTGAATTTTCACTTTCATCGGTCAAAAATAAAGTTACTTCACCATAGCCTTGCATAATATAAGGTTCATGCGCATAACCTTGATATCCAGAGATAAATGGTTCCTGATAGAATATCTTCTTATCAGTATTGTATCTTAGAGAGTCCGACGTACTATAGTTGAAATTACAAATTGAAGCATTGGATGGTACCATAAATGCCTTATCGCTATAAATCATCGCATAACCACCTTCTTCTGGGAAGTTGATAGTTTGGGCTAAATCGCTTGTAAAGTGAGCCTGATAATGAGCGGTATCAGCAACTATTAAAGTCAAAGGATTAGTGGTGATTTTTTCACCTGTTTCCTTTTTGATCCAATAATCAAATTGAGTATGCTCTGCATTTTTGGGAGTTGCAGTCAAGGTTACTTCATCGTTGATATCATTGCACACTTTAGATATTTTAGCGGTACCCAAGCTATCTTGACCTGTGCATACATCAACAGCAACATGAGTGAAAAGCGCATAAAATGTGGTATCAGGACTTATAGGGAAATTACTTTGTGCAGTACTCAAGTCCTTATCGCTAATCTTGGAATTCATTGAAATATCCGACTTTTCTGCTCTACTAATAATCTTATCATTAAAAAGATGTGTACCATCTACGTCTTTGGTACATGCACTATAACCTGCAAAAATCCAGCCTTCATTTGGAGTTGCTACTGCCGGAAATGACTGAGAATTAAAACCATTATAAATAAATTTAACCTCAATATTTTCTGCAGGAGTCTTCATATCAGACAAAGGCTCATCCATTGCATCTGTAAGAATACAATCGTCATTAGCTTCCATATCCACGTAAACAGATCCAGCACCAGATGGATAAGCGCTGAGGTTTGCATAATAATCATAATATGCTTGCTCACCAGCCATTGCAGAATTTGCAGAGACGAAAAGAAGGATGCCTAACACAAGCATCTGCTTGAACAATCTTGAAATAAGTGATTCTTTTTTCATAACTTACCTTTCTTAAAAATTAATATTAATAACGTTGATATTTTATTTTTTACTTAACTTTTCCTTACCATAAAAAAGGATTATTAATATAAGCACCAAGAGTAGTATTGCCATCCAGGGCTTAAACCAGCAGGGAGAGTCATAGAAATCTTGCTGAAGCAATGTTTTCGGACTTCCTATTACCAGTGGCCGGGCTTTTCCCTCTTGGGAAATGATAACAGTTCTCGGAATAACCTCTTTTACCATTTCTGGTGTAATTTTATCCGCTGGCATCAATTTACTTCCATCAGTATTGATAAAAGATGCATGAAACGCCAGATTAATCCATGGAGATTGACGAGTGAAATAATCCATCCAATCGCCAAAACAAAGATTTGTAGCATCAGGAAGCTGCTTAAACTCCATCTGTTCTGGCATGATAGCTGAATTTAATGCATAAACTACCATGGACAAGCAATTGATAGACAAGCCAAAAGTCCAGGAAGATCCATCGCTGACACGTTTATCTAAAAATCGCCAAAGTTCTTGTTTTTCCTTTGGCTTGAGATTTAGTTCATAAGCGGTGACCCCTCTACCTTCTTTCCTGTATAGTTCTAAGAACATAGCAGAAGGAATCATTCCATATCCAGCTTTAGCTGATCTTGTAAAAACATCCAACTTAGAACTCTCTTTCATGTTTATCTCAAAACTATAACAATAGTCTAATCCCTTGGAAGGACAAACTAATCTGATAGCCTCATGACCGAAAGTAGAGTAAAAAGCTTTTCCTGGCGATATATCCAATAAGTACGCATGAATGAAATTCGGATTTTCAGCTTCCTTATTGATAGCTACAGCCTTCAGTGAGTCTTCTTGAGTCTGTACTTGCGCAAATGAGCCAAAAACTACACAGAGAAATATTCCCAATATAAATAATTTATTGCGCATCTCTTACATATTTTACACTCATAAAATAATCGCTTGTAGTACTTTGACGTCTCACCCCATTATTATTAAACATGAATTCACGAAAATAATAGAAATCAGTTCCCTTACCAGAATCGTTTGTAGCAGTCCAATAATAATCTTTTTCTGAAATGAAACGAAAGCCTGTCATACCCATAATCATATGTGGAAAATAATAACCAGCCAACAGAACATTGATGTCTGTTTTCGTTTCAGACATTGTCAACATTCTTTTTGCTATATTACCTCTCCAATCTTGCTGATTAGCTTCAGATTGTGACATTCCCATTATCATTTCCAGATTTTTCCAGTCTTCGTCTGTTGGCAGACGCCATCCTTCAGGGCAAGCCTCTTCTGCTCCTTCATACGTATATAATCTTCCATATTTCTCAGGATCAACATTAGTTTTACCATCAGGTTTAATGTATAGCAAGCACTTATTCTGATCATTGATTACATAACGGAAATTGTCTGCCATCCACTCCAAATTACCATATCTTACCCATCTATAGGTATTTCCATCTCGCACATCAGTAAAAGTTCCTTGCTGAGTTGCAGAAATCAAATCTGTAGGAACATCATCGTCATCCTTATTACATGAAATAAGTGAAAGACAACTGATTGCTATCACAGCGACTATGTATAAATATTTTTTCTTCATTACCTTTTATTTACTTATCAGTATTTATATTGAATGCCTAATATATATATCCCAATTGAATGAGAACATCTTCAAACAACTTTGCTTTTTTGACCACCAATGGATACTTTGCATATGTAGTCTCTATTTTTGACATAGGGTAAGAGATTACCAATGAAGCAAAAGAATTAAAATCCTCATCCTTGGTTGGATAATTTCCTGCATTAACAGAACTCAGGAATCCTTTACTTCGAAGAGCATCTGCTTTTGTCTGTCCCTCATCCAATGTATAGGAAGCATTATAATACTTTTCACTTACCAAATTAAAATCATTAAAGCTTGCTGAGTTTTTTCCCGAAAGATTCTGCACAATAACCAACAAATGGCGCTTGGCAAGTTGCTTCTTTTGATTATCCGTTTTTAAATTTTTTAGTTCAGAACAAGCTAAAACAACACCTCTTTGGCCAGCAACAGCATAAGGATACGTGTCTTCGTTATTAACTTTACCCTTTATCGTATTGATAAGCATCCAACTAAAAGGTCTTAGGCGTTCTGAGAAATGAGGCAGAATGAATTTATTCAAATATTCCAATGCCTTTTTACAGTTCTCTGTATTCAAATAAGTATATGAATATGGAGATGAAGGTTTAGAAGTTTGCCCTACTTCATATTTTATGTCTAATAATTCTGTAAAATAGACTTCTTCGCCATTGAGATCCTTTCCTATACATCTGTGTTGCAACGTGTCATTGAACAACAAATAAGTTCCGGTCTGTTGAAAAAACTGACGGCGCAATTCTGAGATTTCGTCCGTGGCATCATCTGCCGGCATAAAAGTCACTGCCGGGTCTGTATATTGCAAGACCGGCTCATCTTCCTTAGCGCAAGATGCTAAAGAAGATAAGACTATTCCCGATAAAATCGATATATATATTTTTTTCATCATTATCAATTATTTTTATTTAAGAGTTTCTACTATCGTAAAGTTTCTTATCGTTGTACCATTATTTGGCATACCCGTATTGAAGTTTATGACTTCCTGTGGAATAGGAGCCGTCCAGGAAGGATCATCTTCCGTTAGGACAAACTGTCGTGTTTCAACAGGTACTGGAGAATTCGTATTTTCATATATGGAAAAAGTATGCGTAATAGAAATCTTTTCTGGCTGGACAGAACATACTCTATAACGACGAAGATCAAACCAACGATGTCCTTCACATACTAATTCACGCTTACGTTCATTTCTGATATCTTCAATAAGCTGTTCCCCTGATGATGTTATCATCCAATCATGAGCCGTTGAATAATATCTGTTTTTACGAATCATATTAATAGCGTCCCTTGCCTCATCTTCATGGCCCAAATAGGCTTCCGCCTCTGCATAATTAAGATACGCTTCTGCCGTACGAAGCCAGAACAATGAGGATATATTTCTTCTTATGGCACTATTAGTATAATTATACCATAAATAAGCAGGATCGCTCTTGAGTTTAGTTCCATCGTATGTATTGTAAGGTGGCTGCTTGATGATTCCATGATAATCTCCACTTGTCCATATCCACTGGGTTTTTCTAAGATCATCATCTGAATAAGAATCATAAATGCCGTTGGTAATTTTCAAACTTTGTGCCTCATAACTAACCCAAACTGGCAAATCATCACCACCCATGCTAAAGATAGTTTCAGGATTACTGATAGAAGCAAAACTGTTCTTATCACTGTTCAAGTTGTCTAACTCTCCATGATATTTAATGACCTTCTTGGCATATTCAGCAGCTTTTTCCCAGTTTTGAGTAAAAAGATATACACGACTTAGCAATAGCTGCGCAGAAATAGAGTCTGCACGATAAATACTCTTTCGCTTAATGCTACGTGACAAGTATAATTCCTTGACAGCATTCTCCAAATCGGATACAATTTGAGAATAACATTCCTGCACTGTATTTCTTGAGAATTTTATATCCTCTACCTCTGGAGAGGTCTTCAACGGCACTCCAAGTTCGGTCAAAGCTGTAGATGGATTATAAGGTTGCCCATACGTATTTGTCAACCAGAAATAATAAAAGGCTCTTAAAAAATGAGCTTGCCCTTTCACATAATTGGTTCCTGCTTTTTCCTCATCTGTCTGTTGTGGTACCTTATCGACAGTCATCAATACATTATTCGCTACATTTATGTATTTATAAAACGCAGTCCAAGCATTATTTTCAGTATAGTAAGCAGTAGCATTTTCATTGACACCAACACGAGGTTGCCATGTAAGATAGCCATACTGGTATGAATGGTTGTTAAAACCCTTATAAGAACTCGATGCTGCGGGATATTGTACATTTTCATCTATTTCATCAGAAAAAAGATGCAAGAACATACCTGCATTCGAATAAGAATTAAAATCACCACTCGCATTAACTGGCATATAGCAATCTCCTATCAGCAACTCGTTGAGGTCATTCCATGTACGCACATAATCGTGATCTTGTGAGTATTCCTCCAAAAAATCGCCACAGCTTGTCAATATGAAAACTGATGCGAGCAACAATATATAATATTTTCTACAATTTTTCATCATTTTAATGTTTTTGTTAGAAATTTATTGAAACACCTAATGTATAACTTGGAGTATCAGAAAGTTGTACTTCTGTGAATCCACCTTGCGTTGGAGTTTGTCCACGAAGTTCTGAACTACACCAGGTATGAAGATTGTAACCACTTAAAGTAATTGCCAAGCGACCTAAGCCTAAACGCTGCAGAGTCTTTTGATCAAACTCATAAGTAAGTGAGAGAGAAGACAATTTTACATAGTTGGCACTTACCACACGAGCTGTACTGTAATCATACATACTCCACCAATCCTGTGCAATAACCGCTCCTGTCCATGGATAGCCTGAACTCCAATGACTACTATACATATAATAGGAGTCAGAACCAGGTCCAAGAACAGCTGGGATATTCGTCCTATTTTCGTCACCCGGCTTTTGCCAACGATTTAGAAAATCCTTGTTTATATTCTCTTCAGAATTGAAAGCTCCAGAATTACTGTAACCATCAAATATACGGAACAAACGAGTCTTGGCACCAAAATTATATAAGAATGTACTGGAAAGTCTCCACTGCTTATAGGTAAAAGTATTATTGATACTTCCCGTTAAGTCTGGCTCTCGTTTTCCAGAAGGAACCAGTACTTTGGTATAAGTATCATATTCATTTCCTTCTTTTATTTCAGCATAACGATCTTCCCAATCCTCAATAATAGGTCCACCATTTACAGGACTGAGTCCCAAGAACTTATAAGAGTAGAATGTACCTACAGGTTGCCCCTGTACCACAGCACTACCTGTGAGGAAATCATTCAGCTGATAAGTTTCCGCACCTGGAGCAGTCTTCACTTTATTGAATACTTTTGAAAGATTTCCTGAAAATATCCAATAAAAGTTCTTCATCTTAATCGGTGTTGCCGTCAAATTTAAGTTGTAACCACTATTAATAATATTACCAGAATTTACGATATAAGAAGTATAACCATTCACATCAGAAATAGTTTTATCCATAAAAGCATCTGACGTATTCTTATAGTAATATTCTATACCAAACTGCAAACGGTTTTGTAAGAAGCTTGATTCTAACCCTACGTTAACAGAACGAGTCTTTTCCCATTTTAATTCTGGATTAGCGAAATAGGCCACACTCGATGTCATTTCATTATAGAAAGAATTCATACCCCCTTTTTTAATTATCAGTTCTGGGGTTTGATTATCAAGCATATTACCCTGTTCGCCATAAGACGCTTTCAGTCGGAGTTCATCCAGCCAATTGGCATTAATCTTACAAAGATTCACCAAATTGAGATTGCCAGAAACCGACCAAATTGGTAAAAGCTTGTCCTTACTTTGGCTACCAAACTGGTTGGAACCATCATAGCGTCCATTAGCATTAACGGTAAAGATATTCTTATAGCTATATGACAATGTAGCATAAGCTGATATCATATTGGTTTTGCTGTCTGTAAGTGTAGGCACATTACCACGCATCCATTCCCAATAGTTTGTGAAAGAACTAGGAATATTTGTTGCAAACGAAAGTCCACGGTCCTTGTAGAAACACCTCTGAGTATATGAATTTCCTGTATAGTTATAAGAACTTGCCTCCATACCTACAGCCACATTAATATTATGAGCCATACCGGTGCCTAAGTACTTATTGTAGTTACCCTGCAAGCGGGTTGTCCATCCTATATTCTTAGTAGAGCGCTTACTGAGTTCTCCTCCATATGGCATATAACTGCTAGCATCTGGATTTTCATCACTTTCACATCCGCGCAAACAAGATGAATGGAATGATTTCTCACCATACCATGTGTCAATATTTGCATTTTGAACATTTGCTGAAAATACTGCATTAAAGAACAAGTCTTGAATAGGCTGATAACGAAGATTGAATGTTGCTGTCACAGCATTCGTTTCCTGCGTAGTTCCGCTGTTCTCATCCTCATTCAAAATATTATAATTAAAATAGTCGGATGAATTTGATGACTTGTAATTGCTATGTTTCTTATAAAAATGGTAGCTGCCATCAGCATTATAGGCTGGTATGACACGACTGGTATTATAAGCATAGTTGATGAGATTCACATCACCTGCCTGATAGGTACGCTTATTGTAATAACCATTAATGTTTACCTGAAACTGGAATTTCTTACTGAGGGTCATGTCTATCTTTGCCATCGCCGTATAGCGACGGCTGGTTGTATTATTGATGACATCATCCTGATCCGTATAGCCTACAGAAGAATAGTATCTCACTTTTTCAGAACCTCCAGATATGCTTACGCTATGATCTTGAGACAATGAGTTATGACACAACAATTTAAACCAATCTGTATTTTGGCTTTCCATTTGTTGTATCTGTCCTAAAAAATCCTCATGAGAGATCAACCCGGCATAATATTGGCTGAGTGCATACTCATAACCTATCTTTGGCATATAGCTTGGAAATGTATAATGCAACTGAGTCAGTTCTTGAGAGAATGCAATACGTTCAGCCGAGTTCATCAAATTAATCTTGTCGTCTGTATAATAGGGGCGCCTGCGTGCAGTCAGCTGTGCATCATATGTGATAATAGGCTTACCCTCACGACCGCTCTTGGTAGTGACAACAATGACACCATTGGCAGCACGAGTACCATAAAGGGCAGTAGCTGCTGCATCCTTCAAGACATCAATTCGCTTGATGTCTTGAGGATTAATACCAGCGATAGCATTACCAATACGGTTGATGTAATCTGGATCATTGAGCACATCAGAAGTCAAGCTTACCGGGTCTGTAAGAATAATACCATCCAAGACCCAAAGAGGTTCACGGTTACCTATCAAAGTACTGGTTCCACGAATACGAATCTTTGTAGTGGCGTTGATTTCACCACTACCTGTTGTTGCTATCAGGTCTGGAATCTGACCTTCAAGCAATTTGGAGACATCACTGATACCACCGCGTTTCAACTCATCCATATCTTTAGAAGTGATGGATGAAGTCAAGTTGCGGCGGTCCAGTTGCTGATAACCCGTAACAACCACATCCTGCAAGTTCTGGCTATCATCTTTGAGAATTACCCACGCATAACCGCCCCGCTTACCACTCCATGTAGAAGGCTTACATCCTACATAACTGATATCAAGAGTAATTCTATCCGATTTAGCTTCCAACATAAAACGCCCATCAGCATCAGTTATCGTATTTTGCTTATTGGCACGATCTCTGATGATTGCGCCAATAATCGGATCACCTTTCTCGTCAACAACAACTCCTTGAACTTTTGAAGCATCCATGTCTTTTTTAGGCATATTCGTATCTTTAATGATTACAATATACTCTCCCTTTGCCACAGCTCTGAGTTGATGGTCACGAATGATGTCATTGACTACCTGCACAGCGGTTTTGTTCTTGGCAGACACTGTCACCCTGAAATTCACATCTCCATAATTGTACTGGATCTTTTTACCTGATTTCTTTTCCACCTGATGCAGTGCAGTAGTAGCTTTCTCATTGTTGAAATTTACAGAGATAGCTTTACTGCCTTGCGCCATAGCCGCCAAAGTCATGCTTGACGCGAGCAACATGGTGGTCAGTACTCTTTTGCTTTCATTACGAAACATGCTGATTTTGTTCATATTCTCTCGTTTTTTTATTTTACTTCAAAATTAATCTGCTCACTATCAATTTAATGTACCAACAATACATTTTCTTTAGTCTTGAGTTCTATGCGAGCATTACCAATCATTTGCAACTGGCGGACAATTTCATAGACTGGAACCGTACGGTTTGCACTGAAATGTAATTTCTCCTGCAAATATTTTTTCTCTGCAAAGACGACATTCAGATTATACCATCTTCCTATCTCGGTCATGATATCACGCAACGATTGTCCATCGAAATAAAACTCTCCGCTAAGCCATCCCAAGGCGTGATCCATATCTGCGGGAGATGTTTCCAGAAATTTCTCATTTTTCAAACTCACGGTCTCATCAGGATTGAGATATGCCATCTGGCCATCATGGGAAACGAGAACACTTCCCTCGACCAAAGTCACCTGGCAAGATTCTTTCGGGAAGCAACGCACATTGAACTTCGTACCCAGCACTTTTGTCTGAAGTTCTTCCGTATTGACAATGAATGGTCTGCTCTCATTATGAGTTACCTCAAAAAAAGCCTCTCCTAATAGTTTTACCTCTCTCTGTTCTCCCTCTCGGAAATGGTGCGGAAAGGTAAGCTGACTACCTGCATTAAGAGTTACCAGAGTACCATCATCCAGTATCACCTTCGCCGTTTTACCAGCTGGAACAGAAAGAGTCACATCCTCATGATTATCCATCTGCTTGTCGAAAACACGGATAACATTGTCTTTTGTCACGAGGATTCCTGCACTTTTGGCACTTGATTGATTAGAGACATCCACCATTTTATCTCCCATATTCAGAGAGATGTATTGTCTTTCGGTAGAGGCTTCAAACACTACATTACCCAACTTGGCAAGTTCCTTATTAGGCTCTTTCGTTTGGATAACATTCCATGTTCCTTTCTTCCATGGAGCAAGAATCAAAAGAATTGCAATAGATGCAGCAGCTGCAGAAATCATGATGCTGATCCAAAGCGTTTTCTTCTTGGCATACCGAGGTTTGAGATGATTACGCTCCAAGAACTCCTGATAAGCCTGAGTACTGTCAGGAGCCTGCGTATCTTCAAGCAAAGCCCTCTTAACCTCAAATTTCATTTTGTCACTTTCTTCACCTTTAAAGAAAGCATTATTATCATTATTATCTGTCATTTTCTGTCTTTTTTTATAGTTTATACGGAAAGCATAAACAAATTGTGCCCTAAAAAATACACGTTAACATCTTTTAATTATTCGCAAGAAAAATGAGAACAATGAATAATTGCCATTTTCTATCAGTTGTTTTAACAGTCGGAATACCATTAAATACCACTAAGAAAATAATTCTCCGTAATTTTGTATGGTCAATTCAAAAAAACGACGTATCTTTGCACTTGCAAACAAAAAAATAGAATGTCTATGCTGAACTTGACACATTACTTCCCGATAACCGACCCTACGTTGATCTTCTTCGTAGTGCTACTCATCGTTCTCTTTGCCCCTATCATTATGGGTAAACTGCGTATTCCACACATCATTGGCATGGTGTTGGCAGGAATCGTTGTCGGCAAGTATGGACTGAATATTCTGGAACGAGACTCCTCCTTTGAACTGTTTGGAAAGGTGGGCCTCTACTACATCATGTTCCTCGCTGCCTTGGAGATGGACATGGAAGGTATGAAGAAAAACAAGTCGCGACTACTCATCTATGGCTTGCTTACCTGCTTCATACCGTTTACGCTGACCTATTTCATGAGCATCCACCTGCTCCACTACTCCACCAAGGCCTCGCTCCTCCTCAGTTGTATCATGGCTTCCAATACGCTGATAGCCTACCCGATAGTTTCGAGATACGGATTGCAGCAGAAACCGAGTGTCACGCTGAGTGTCGGGTCCAGTATGCTTTCGCTTCTGATAGCGTTGGTCATCTTAGCAGGTCTCGTTGCCTCGTTTGGAGAGCATGACGGCGTACTCTTCTGGGTATTCTTCGCCACCAAGTTTGCAGCCTATTGCGGTTTTATGATATTCCTCATTCCCCGTCTTACCCGCTGGTTTCTGCGCCGCTACAGTGATGCCGTCATGCAGTTCATCTTCGTCATGGCGATGCTTTTCATGAGTGCAGCCTTATCCCAGATAGTAGGCATCGAGGGCGTGTTCGGAGCATTCTTTGCCGGCCTCATCCTCAACAGATACATTCCCCACATATCTCCGCTCATGAACCGCTTGGAGTTCATCGGCAATGCCCTTTTCATCCCTTATTTCCTGATAGGAGTAGGCATGCTCATCAATGTCAACCTGCTCTTCCAGGGCGGTCATATCCTCTGGGTAATCTTCTGCATTGTCTTTTTCGGAACGTTAGGCAAAGCCATAGCAGCCTATGCAGCATGCCTCGGTTTCCGCCTTCCGCTTTCCTCTGGTCACATGATGTTTGGACTCACCTCTGCCCACGCTGCCGGCAGTATCGCCATGGTCATGGTCGGAATGAATATCCTCATCGGTCCCAACACTTATCTGGTGAATGATGACATGCTCAATGGCGTGGTCATCATGATCCTCTTTACCTGCATCATCTCCTCGCTCCTCACCGACTGGTCGTCCCAGAAGATTATCCTCCGAGACAAGGAATTGCCGGAAGCAGAAGACGAGAAGAAAGGCAATGACGAGAAGATTCTCATCCCTGTGAGATACCCAGAATATGCCGACAGCCTGATGGATTTGGCACTCTTAGTAAGAAATCAGAAACTGAACCGGGGACTGGTTTGTCTGAACGTGGTTTACGATGATAAGGACATGCGATACAACCAGGAACAGGGCAGACAACTGCTCGACCATTGCAGCCAATTAGCTGCAGCTACCGATGTGATGACCCAGACGCAGGTTCGTATTGCGGCCAACATCGCCAATGGTATCAAACATGCTTTCAACGAGTTCCAATGCTCTGAGATTATCATCGGCATGCACATGCATCCGGAGCGTTCTCCGAAATTCTGGGGCGAATTCCATCAGAGCCTTTTCAATGGTTTGAGCCGACAGATTATCATGGCTCGCGTCATACAACCATTGAATACAATACGCAGAATCCAAGTAGCCGTGCCATCACGAGCAGAGTTTGAACCGGGCTTTTACCGCTGGCTTGAACGCCTCAGCCGAATGGCAGGAAATCTCGACTGTCGTATCCAGTTTCATGGTCGCACCGAAACCTTGGCGCTCATCAATGAGTACATACAGAACCGCCATCATGAAGTGCGTGCCGACTATGCCTTGATGAACCATTGGAACGAAATGCCACAGTTGGCAGCCCAGATTTCCAACGATCACATGTTGGTTGTGATTACTGCCCGCAAGGGAACAGTATCCTACAAGACAGCCCTGGAACGTCTGCCAGAGGAGATCACCCGCTTCTTCTCGGGCACCAATCTGATGATTATCTTCCCAGACCAGTATGGCGATTCATCCGGTGATCAACTTACCTTCGCTGAGCCACAGCATCAGGAGGAAATCAGTGCTTACGAGGCATTCAGTCAATGGCTCAGAAAGAAAATGAGACGGTAAAATAGGGAGCAAATTCCTTCTTCACGTCGAAGCAGGGACAGGCTTTGGCGGAAAACTCGTTGTGGCCGTGGATGGTGGCGTGAGGGAATTCCTCCTTCAGCTGACCGATGAGATCCAGCAGGGCAGCCTTCTGTTCAATGGTTCGGGTGTCCTTCGGCTTGCCATCCTTGGATAAACCGCCGATGTAACAGATGCCGATGCTGATAGCATTATGCCCCTTGCAGTGGGCACCGATTTCAGACAAAGAACGGCCTACGTGAATGTCGCCGTTGCGGTAGATGACGAAGTGATAACCGATCTTTCTGAAACCGCGCGCTCTGTGCCAGCGGTCGATGTCGGCAACTGTGTAGTCCTTATCTTCTTTGGTAGCACTACAATGAATGATGATTTCCTTGATAATACGCATAAAATAACTATTTTTTAAATGAAAAATGTATGTGAGATAATCCTAATCAGATATTGGGATTTCATCACTACCCAAATCAACGATATTTAAATAGATATATTCATTTCTCTTTACAGCTTTCCTTAATCGCTCATAAAATCGTTCGAAGCATTCCTGAGAGTGAATCACCAGACCTGGGAGAACAGACTCGCCCAGGATGATGCTGCGGTATTTCAGCCTCATCGGACCATTACCAGGTTGAATATAAGCAATGCGAGGGATTACATTCCATATTGACATTCCTGGAATTAAGACAATGGGCATTTTTCTACTTCTTTCCCCGGCCAAGATGGGAGAAAAAAGAGTTATCTCATACTCCCCAGCAGGAAAATAACATGTAGGATGTTCAAGGGTATCACAAACTTTTGTACCCTTTATAACTAATGTGCCCTCAATCCCCCAGCGGGTAAAATGACGGCGATAAATGTATACTACCATAAAAATAAAATTTAAAAAATACATTTGATTTGTTGATAGGTCATTAAGAATTTCTGACTGAAAATCCTTAATGACCGAAAATGACCGTGACCGTTAATGACCGGAATAATTAATGATCACGTACCTATAAGCACTCTTTTATACCGTAGGCTGAACCTTCTGATAATGCATATCAGGCAGCACACCTATCAATCCCTGTCGCTTCCAGTTTTTCAGCATCTGTCTGACGACCTCCCGGGTTACGTTTGCACCCTTCACGGCAATGCTTTGCTGCAAAGCCTGCTCAAAGGAGAAAGTAACGTCCAGACGCTCGAAGATGGAGTCATTTCTGCCACGTCGGGTACGATCATAAGCAGTCTGACCGCAATAGCTCTTCGATGAGAAAGCATCTTCTATGCGGCTGCGGAAGAAGTAGAGCGCATTGTCCAACTGATAATCGGCAAGGATATTGAAGGCTGCAAGCGTGGTAGGTGTCTGCATCTTGACTATCAATTCCTTCCATATCAGCGGATTCTGTTTCAGCTGTTTTTCTGCACCTTGAAAGCCATGCTTCTGGATCAGCGTCTCAGCCACCTTGCAGAGCATGATACATGTCATCATTCTCATCGTGGTGGGACAGATACGGAATCGCTGACGGGCTTTCACTTTGTCGTCATTCTTCATCGTTTCCAGTCTGATCTCTTCCAGCCATTCTCTACCTTTTGTCTCCAACTTAGGCAGAACGACTTCGCCCCCCATCAAGGGCAAGAGATGAGCAATCTGCCGTATGTGTTCACGTTGCGTTTCAGTCAGCACAAAGAGATTATCCGTAAGCGGAGTGAAAGTGTTGTCTGGTGTTCGAGCCACGACGATACGGCTTTGAAAACCATCCGTGTAGTTACTCACTACACGATAGAGCGCATCAGGCGTTCCGCACATCACCACATTCCACAGAAGCCTTTCGATATGCACATTCACCGCCTCAGCACTTCTTGCCTCACGTTCATAGCTGGTGCCGTCGTAAGCCTGACGGAGCATCACAGAGAAGTCGCTCATGGCCGATTTCCACTTCTGCGCCACGGTGTCGGCTTCAGGAGTGAAGGAGAAGGCGTGCTTGCCTTCGGTGTTGGCAAGACGTTCGGCAAGATTGGCTACGGTATTGTTCAATGTAAGACATCTTACGGGCAGCTTCGGTTCTTCCGGCTGCTCTTTCTTATTTTTAGCTGCACGCTTTTTGGCACGCCATTCATCTTCCTGCTGCTGGTACATTTTGTCCATCTGTTTTACTTCAGAAGTCCAAGTATTTATTACGGGATCAATACTTCCTTTACCAGATGCGAAATCACCGGCGATATAACTGATGAGGTTCAACGAGTTCATCTTTCCGTGCACGCTTACCTTTACACCTGTTGCAAGCATTCCGATGACAGGACAGATAGCAGTAATCACTGGCATTGCCAGTGCAGGACCCACAGCATTGATAGAATCACGCACACCCAGCGGCATCTTGGGCAAAGCGTTGAAATAGAACATTTCGTCCTTGGCATTAGCCTCGTCCAGCGCATTCACCAGAGCCTCGTCCTCCTTGGCGGAAATGCCGTTCTGTGCAGTCTGTTTCAGTTTTTCCTGTCGTAAAGCGTACAAAACATCTTTCAGGCGTTTCGGCATTTGCGTGATTTTCTCACTGAGTGCCGAGTTGATGCAAGCCATCTTTTCCTGATCAGGGAAACCATCGTAGCAGGGAATCACCTGAGCCATCAGATTGCGGTCGAAACCGCAGATATGACGAAGATTAACGGCAAGCTCAAAAGTCAATGTATTGCGATTGGATTTTACAGGTTCCTGCCCGTCATTATACATCTGCCACCATTTGGCGATGATGTCGGAATAAGGAATTCCGAGATATTTGAGATCAGATGGAACTGGAGTTGAAACTTGGAATGTTCCAGCAGATGAATTTGAAGTTCTATTCTTTCCTGTAGAAGCTGCAGGAGCAGTCGTTCCAGTTTTCTTCTCTGAAGAGCCAGTAGAAGCATCTCCGCCTAAAATCGTAGCAGAAGCATTTGGCATCGGATTTTCCCAAGGTTTGTAATGCTTGTTGGCTTTATGAGCACCTTCTGGCAGTTCCTCCTGCCCATACTTCTCTCGTTCCTCCAAAACCTTTGCTTCAGCTGCCACGGCGGCCTCGTCATAAGCATCCTGAAAGAGATGTGGCGAAAGGAAAAGCAAGTCTTCATCATCCGAAGTGGTGGTAAAGTAAACCCGGTTGATGTCGTGAGCCGACGTATCCATTTCACACTCCAGCATTGTAGCAATCCTCACTTGGTTCTCCAAGATGGTCTTGCCCTTTTCACGCTCAAATACCGCATGACCGCCCTGTCTTGCGCTGCGTTCCAACATCAGAAGTCCGTATTTACTCGGCTCCTTCAGCAGCAGTTTGGCAGCCTTGGCAAAAGACTCAGGTTCATCCATATCAAAGCCGAAAGCCTGGCTTGGCAGTTTCATGCCTTTCACCACACCCTGCGGATAATGCCCGGAGTAATTGAATTGTATCAGTCTGCGTTTCGCAGCATCATTTCCAGCACGAGCAAGGCGAAGATTCGCCTTCTGCTCGTTGCTTCCACGCAGCTGCTTGTATTCCTCTTCCGAGGTGATGGGACGGGCAACCTTGTGCCCATTCTCCACCTTAATTAAATAACAGCTCATTTATCTTTTTAATTGATAAGCCACTACTGCCTCTGCTCCCTCTGCAGCCTCAGAAGCCAGCGTATGGCCGATATTGATTCCTTCATCGCAAAACACCTTCAAGGTGAGCTGGATGCCTCCATCCTTGGTTTTGCTTACACGTCCGTGAGCAAGTTTCTTAATCAATTTCGACTGACTTTTCTGCTTAGAAAGCGCCACGAAATCAAACGTTCCGTCTTGCATCTGCTGAGCCACGCCATGACGTCGGAAGCTCTCCACAACACGCTGATTGGCTGCATCAGGACAGAAGAGAAAATACTGCTTCTCATCATAGTAAGCCGTTCCACCCAACTGCACATGCTGGCAGTCATCATTATTCACTTGCTGGTTGTTTACCTGCTTATTATTTGTTTTTTTCATATTTCTTAAATTAAAATTAGGATGAATGAAAGAAGTGTCGTAAGCAGTTTGCGCAAATTATCCCGGGACAATTCTCACTCCACCCATTTCAATTCAAGATTAATTACTTGCCAAGCTTTTCAATGTCCGTCACTAAGATATCCTGATAAACCTGACCATTATACTCACGAGCCGTGAATCTGAGCGTAGCCACTACCAAATCGCCAGGATAGAATTTGCACTGAGCCGCATTCCCCAGCATGGCAGCTGCATATTGGTTTTCGTACTTGCCACCCATCTCCTGCAACACGATGTTGCACTTCATCATCTGGCCGTTTTCACTCTTCTGACTCTGTACAGCGAAAGGCTCGCCCTGCTGCACCACTCTCATAAAATCGCCTTTCATGATTATCTCTAATGCAAGACCTCGCCTTCCTTTAAGGCTCATTAGTTCAAGCTCCGATCTTGCTGAAAGCTGGTGCAAAGATAGAAAGTCTTTCAATGCGCTGGAACACTTAGTGGAAGAATCCCCCCTCATCTTTCCACCACTTTTTCTTTTTCGCCCCATTTTTAGTCTATTTCAGTTCCGCTTCAAGGATATCTTTCATCACGACAAGCAGACTGACGGCTCCAGCACTGCCACTATTCATCCGTCGGTTGTATTCCTTGTTGATCAAGTCGAAGAAAAGTTTCAGATAGAAACGTTCCGTCACATTCTTCATTTCCTTTCCGTCTCTGATTTTTCTCAGAGTATGGAAGTTGACGCCCTCATGGAGCTTCACCAGTCGGCTATGCGTATAGCCCAGTTTCACTACGGCTGCATAGGCAATGCCTAACGCTCTTTTTTCATGTTTTGCTTCTGCCATGATTCCTGATCGGTATTGCGAGAGAAGCCGTGGATTCCCGATGGCCATCTTCAATCACGTTGTGAGGTTCCCCGCCTCCGCTCAGGTGATACAAAAATAAAAAACTCGGAAATGAGAATGTTCAGTTCCCAAATCCGAGTACAAAGATATGGATATTAGTTTGTAGATAAAAATACGCCTTAAAAAATAAAGAGACAAATTCTTATCAGTAGCTTATCCACTGAAAATCAGATAGAAAGAGGGCGCTGACAGAATGATTCCATCAACGCCCTCGTTATCTTTATCAGCAACAGGTGGTTCTTATCCGATTGCTGATAAAATGATTTGCTTTATCTTAGCATGCATTTCCTTTGTTAATGTAGTATTGCTTGTTCCAAAATCAGCATGGTTGGCAATATAGGCTCTCACATTCACTCCTACTGCATCACTGATAGCCTGAATACTTCCCTCTAACACAAACTTCCCGTCATTAGGTGTAGCATGCAGAATGCCCAGAACATTTGCTACCAGTTTCAGATTAAACCCCCATTTATTTTTTCGAGGTTGTTCCTTTTTAAGCAAAAGGGAAATTTCTTGCTCAGTACAAATATTCCTCCAAATATTTTTGTAAACATCCCAATCTATATTCAAAAAGTATCTGATTCTTAATGTCCGGTTTTCTATTTCTTCTACCCACTTCTCCACTTTCGCCTTAGCTCCTTCATCCATCAATTCCAGAGGAGATTTCACATTCAAATAGTCTGTTATGGGTAAAATAATCTTATTTCCCTCGTTATCGTAGCGTCTGCTTTTATATGCCGCGATTAATTTCTCAAAAAAAGGCCTGTTGGCAGGATTCATCAAAAGACGAGCCAAAACCGTACAGACAGCCCGGTTTGGATTACGCTCGGCAGCATCATCCTTTTCATCTGGTGCAGCATCACACATCTTGGTGAATAGAACCGTAAGAATGATTATGGCGGTGGACTCAGACTGGTGCCGTTTCACGAGATCTCCATAAAGAAACTCCACCTCATTATCACGATGTTCTTTGATTTCAGATAGTTTCTGGCAAATCATTTCAGTTTCACTCCATATTTCCACGGCATTTAGTCCGTTCAGTTGCTGTTCCAGCAAACAGAGGAGCCATGTCCACGTTCTAAACAGATCATCACCTCGATAACGACCTCTTAGGGAGACTATTTTCTCCTCGGGAAAACGTTCAAACTTTTCCATCCATTTAAGCAGTTTAATGGCTGAATATATCAGGCATATCCTTCATAAAAATCTTCACCTTATCCATAGCAGATTGTTCCAAGCCAGGAATCGGCTGTGCTCCTGTCAACAGATTGTTGAACACCTCTGAATCAAGTTCGCGCACCACGAATTGGTCTTTACCGCATAATATAGCCTTTCCCTTTTCGCCCTTAGGTTGCATTTTAATCCACGTACCTGCCCCAGATGCTCCAGCAATAAGTGCTGCCTGACGCTGATTGTTGCGATCAATTGACACTGCACCGCCCTCATTTGCTCCAAAAGTAAAACTCAGATCACTATCCCAATCTTCTCTTGCAGTTTTAAGGTAATTGTCCATTGCCTTGGTAAGACGGTCTAAATTGAGATGAGGGAAGTGAAAGGTTACTTTACTGAAACCATTAGGATACTTATCCAGCATATTCCAGAATACATTCGTTCCAAAAACCGCAGATAGTTTTACCTTCAGGAGTTTACTCTTCAGGAGTTTGCAGAAAGATGCTTCGATTATATTAGCCACCGTCTTAGTACGGCTGAAAGCTTTTGATTTTTGCTCTATGGCGATACGTTGGATACCAGGACGATTGTCGATGATGACCAGACAATTTCTATAATCAGCATATTTTTGAGACTTCAAATGTTCATCAGTAATGGTTACATTAGTAACATTTGCCACACGCATCACATAGACATTATCTTGTGGTTTCACTATCTGTTTGTGCCAGTAAAGTTTCTTTCTGGCATTCTCAAACTGAAATGGTTTATCGTAATCAGCCAGCAAAAGCTCTTCAAGCAATTGCTGGCGATTTTTAAATGATTCTTTCACATTTACATTTTCCCAGTCGGGGAACTCTAATTGATGCTCTACGTTAGGTTCTATTATGCGTAAGAAATTGTAGTTGTATATAGCGAATTTAGACATAGTCTTTATTTTTATTATTCCTTTATAAGATTGCCAACAGTAGTATCCGTGAAAGTTCTCCAAATCTTCAATTCTATAGGTTTATAGTCCTCGAAGAGTTGTTTTACAAACTGCACCTCAAACACCAGTCGGAGATCGTTCTTATCTTCTTCCGGTGTTCCTTCCTTGCGGTATCCTAAGCGGGCTATTTTAATAAAGAATAGATCACGCACACCTTTGCCTTTTATATAAGGCATAAAGTAATACAGTTTGTTGAGTGCCACGGATGTAGGAAACTTCTTGCCTGTATAGTATATAGTAGCAGACCCATCAAGAAACATCTTCTCGTTGTCTTTCTTTACAAGCGATACAAGTACATTCTTGGTTTCATCCACCATAGGTGTCTCAAGCGGCTTTTCTCCGTATTTCTCCCAATTAATATCATCGTGCGCCATACTGTTGTCAGTAATAGGTTCATCACCATATTTATCAAACAAAGAGAAAAAATCTAATTGATGATACTCAACCTTCTTTTTACATTTAACAGGCGCCTGCATCAATTTCTCTTTCTGTGTCTTATCAAAGATAAAGTATGCAAAATCACCTCCACCTTTCCAATTAGAGATATCTGATATTCCTCCCTTTTCTCCCATTATTACACTTTTTAAACGATTAACTACTAATTCCGTCATCTGCTCACCAATCTCTATACCGATATAGTTTCTTTTGAGTTTGTGAGCAACAGCTATTGTCGTTCCTGAGCCAAGATAACTATCTAAAACCAAATCTCCTTCATTGGTTGCTATTTCAAGAATTTGTTTTATCAACTCCTCTGGTTTAGGTGTATCAAAAACCTTTTCCTGATGTGGAAACAATGACAATAAATGCTTTTTGGCACTATCAGTAGTTCCAAATTCATCACCAGCCCATAATGTTTGCGGAGTTAAACCTATTTTAGCTGTAGAAAGAAATTTCTTTATTCGTGGAGCATTCAATCCCTCTAACCCGAACCAGATGTTTCCATTAGCAATTTCTTTTTTCATACGTTCTTCGTTATATGCCCAACATCTCCCTTTAGGAGGATTAAACTCAATTCCGGAAGGTGAAACTATTGTATAGAACTGACTACGTACAGCGTGTCCAGCTTGTACGCTGGCACTTATAGATTGCCATGGCCCACGAGGGTCATTATCGGGATTTTTATATTTGCTATTGATAAAATCTTTTCCAACGGGGAGTAAGTGTCTTGATTTTTTAAATTTCTTTATATCTTTTGCATACACTAATATATACTCATGATTACAAGAAAATACGGCTCTATTTTCTCTTGTTTTGCGATGCTGCCACACAATAGTACCAGCAAAATTTTCTCGTCCCAACACCTTATCTGCCGCAACCTTCAAGTATGCCATTTCGCTATCGTCAATCGAAATCCATATACTACCATCTTTTGTAAGTAGCATCTTAAGATACATTAAAACATAACTAATATCTTTGAGCCAACTTGCCTCAGAGACATTGTCATTATAGTAATGATACGAATCTCCATTGTTGTAAGGAGGGTCTATATAGACACACTTTACCTTTCCACCAAACTCTCCTACGAGTTCTGGTAAGATATCCTTATTATTACCCTTGATGAGCATATTCTTACTATCGGATGTACCCATTGAAGAATTTGCTTCATATATAAATTTAATATTTGGCCTCATTTTATTTATTTGTACAAACTATAAGAACTTCCGCCTCCTCAGAAGCATATAGAAAATGCTCTGTCGAATTTAACTTGTTATGCTTAAACATGCCAGCAGAAATCACACGAACATGCAAGAAATAATCCTTAGCCCATGTTATAAGCTCCTGCATTGTAACCACCCGAGGGTGTGTTTTTTTTGTTTCATCATATGGAGAATACGAAAGTAAGAGATTTCTTCCTCCTCGCGATATTATCTCAAACATATTACGGAATGCTTCTGGAGCCTTACTCTTTATGCAAAACGGTGATTGATGTCTATCCTTTCGATAAATGCCATTACTAATATGCTTCTCACCACGGATATTGGTAGTAGATAACTTTGGCGAATCTCTAAGGGTGATTGTTTCCAACACATGATAGAATCTACTATAATGATCTCGCGTATATGGAGGATCTGCATAGACTGTTCTCACTGTATTGGGTAAATTTCGTAAACATTCTAGATAATCTCCTTGCATCGCACAACAATCATGTTCAGACCTAGGTAAGGTTAAATAACGCAAAAGCCATTCTTTATACAAATCTAACACACTTACTGTCTTGTCTTTTACAGCTTTATTGTACACTGTCTTTTTGATTTTACCTTTAGAATCCCTAGCTTTTATTGGCTGAGCAAAATGTTTACCTACTGTATCTACTATATCACTTGAAGTGCTTAATAACGCAGCTAAATACAAGTCACGTTTATCTTGGGTAACATATTTATTTATAACCTCAAGTATCATATCAATCCATACTGCTTGACGATATGAAAAATAGACCCCACCATAATAACGACTTATCAAAGACTTCTCATTCAATAATCCATTTTTTTCAAGGTTGGTATAAACCTCTTGAAGTGGAATACACAACGAAGTTCTTCTTTCCTCTATGTGATAAACCTCAACAGAACCATTTTCCAAAATCTCTGTAAGCATTTCCAGATTTTTCAACTCAATTGCTTGTTCTTCTATCTTAATGAGCGGTAAAAAGCTATCGAGCAATTTGCCATCATTACATACATGAGAAATAAAAATATTAATTTCTTCTTCCGTTATCGAAATTTTCTTTAATATAGCATTGCTAATGATTTGAGAATACTTCTGAATATCACAAGATAATACAGAAAAATGATTTGAAAGCTTATATGAAACACAACCAGAGCCTGCAAATAAATCACAAACTCCCTCGCCTTCCTTGGTTACCTTGAGTATATTTTCCTCTATGAAATCAAGAAGGCGGAACTTACTCCCTAAATAATTTAACGTTCGAAAATTGTATTCCATAATTATATAATAAGTTCAGGATAGAGTGCATGTATAGCCTCTACATCAACAATAACACGTTTTAATTCATCTGCGCGCTTAGATTTCGCTTCAAGCGTTAGATAATCCTTAATTTTGCCATAAGCAGGATAATTGGGCATCAGTACCTGATACAAGAATTCTGTATCGCCAAGCTTTACAAACAAGCCAATAGGACGGTTGCCCTTTCCAGGATAATTTCCGTCAGTTTCTTTGCACTTTATCTCAAAACGGAAATTATTACTCTTTACAGTTACGGCCTTCCTTATTTCTACACTACCCAAAGTTCCATCTTGTGCTATATTCATAAGTTCAATTTTGTAACTATTATTACCACGTTCTGCCCCGAAGAATTCCTCAAATATTTTTATAGGAAAATTCACCTGTTTCCAACGGGGACCACCTCCAATCTCAGCAATAAGTACCTGTTCTCCGATATTGCGTTCCTCCTGTGTTTGCTTATAAGAACTTGATGCTTCATGCCTAACCTTTACTTTGATTTTTCTTTGTTTACGTTTAGGAGTTAATCCCTTCGGTAACTGCTGAACACCCTTTTTTAGAAACGTGATTTTCTTTTCAACTCCATCGTTAGGAGACTCATCTTCTCCTTTATCATATCGTGCTTCACGTTCGGACTCAAGAGTGATTATTTTATCATTATAAAGAGCATCTATCAATTCTTTTGAAATAGGATAAAGATTAACTTCTGTCCCATTTAAGATTCCACCCCAGTAGTCATAAAATTTAGCCAAAACCGGATTACTTTTAATGTCCTTTATCATTAATGAACATTCTACATTCTGCACTAATCCTGGTATAGTAAGGTTATTCGAACCGACTATCAGCGCAAAAATATCTTCATTTTCGAATAAATATACTTTAGGATGAAATATATTGGAATCATTAGTGTGATAGATCTTAGAATCTACCCCCCAGGAAAGAACCTCTTCTAAAGCCTCTTTAGACGTTCCCTTTTGATCAACACCAAGAATTACTTTTATGTTGACACCATTAGCTTTGGCTTTAAGTATTTCTTCACTTAAAGCACTAACTCCTCTATAACTTGCAAATGCAACAAGACACGTAAATGCAGAAAACCTACGAGACTTAAACAATCCTATCAGCTCTTCTCCAACGGACGAATTGTCTTTAAGATTATATCCTTGACCAATAATAATTGTATCCATAATTATTTATTCTTAAGTTATTACATAAAATTCTGCTCAAATAAATTCTCAGCAAAACTTTCTTCAGAATCCTCTAGAAAAATATGCTCACAACATAGATATTCCAAGTCTTCTTTTGATGCACTTCCGAATTCCTTTTTATATTCTTCTAAGGTGCTTTTGTCTTCATCTACAAGATTCACTGTGGACGAAATCATCGAATAAGACTTATTCAGTTCTACGAAAACATCAACACCATTAACTATTTTATTATGCTTATAAGCAGCTATCAACCCTTCAGGATTTCCCTCAAATATGCTATTTATCAAAATATTGGTAATTTGACAGAATTGCCAAACTCCATCAGATTCCTTTTGCGCAAATCTGAGACTATCAGGATCTACACATTTTATTATATCGGATTTTACCCATACATATCCTACTTTGAAGACCTCTAATTCATCCGCAGCAATTCCTCTACTCCATACTGAAAGCAAAGTTAATTATACTTTTCGGAACCACCAAATTATATCACATTATTTAATGGAAAATCGGAGTATCCCATGACATACTGCCTGATTTCTTCTGCAATCTTCTCTATGGAGTCATGTATGAGGTCACTTCCTTCAAAATCTCCCTCATCTAAAACCTCTCCCATAGCCTTGAGTAGGCGATTATAAAAGTCTTTATCACCCGTAAGATGCAGCCAAAAATCTGAACCACACAACACAGGATAGTGTGTGTCTATGGACTTATAATAAGCAGAAAGATCTACTTTCTCACCATATAAAACTCCTACTACGAGATCTTCAAACTGTAAGTCCAAATTTGGCTGGCTGATAAGAGGTTTAAAATGGCTGAGAATGGTGGCAATATCATCTGTGACTATCGTTTTGACCCCAGCCTTGAACTGACAATATTTACGGCAACCATCAATAGCATCTACAAATTCGAAACCAATCCCCTCAAAACTTGATGCTCCACTGGTAAATTCCTGAAGCTTGGGAACGAAAGACCGAACAGCCGGCCCGCCACTTTCATCAATAACTCTGTCAAAGATGTATGGATAGACTAAAGCCTTGGCTAAACCAATAAATTGAGAATCTTCCTCTATTAATGTTGTGACATAATTGATGAAAAAGGGGTTCAAATCAAAGCTACTCAGATGAAGCTTGTCCAGATTCTTCAAATGATTAGGTATGATAATAGAGCGGAAATATTGCTTTCCACTTTCTATGATTGCTTGTTTTTGCTCCTTTTTCATTTCCTTATGTTTTAATTTTTTATTTTATCATCTGCATATTGTCGCAGAATAGCCTCCAAAGGTACTAAATAATTGCGAAATATCTACATTTTATTATAATTATTAACACAAAAAAATCTAAGGGGATTAGAAATCTAACATAACGAATTAACAACACATATAGATTCTGTAAAATAATGCTTATCACACATCCTATCCGGTCATTAATGCCCGGTCATTTTCGGTCATTAAGGTTTTCGGGGGGCGCAAAAATGGCTATAATATAATATTAAAATATTTAATATTATATTATAGAGCTAAATGACCGGATTGATTTTTCTTAATGACCGATAATGACCGGTCACTAATGACCGATGTTAGTGTACCATTTTGTATCTTTCACATTCTCTTGGAAGGCTATTTTCACAAGATTCCGGAAAACTGAATTCAAGTTACCGGAAAACTATTGCATCCTACAACACTTTTTCGTACCTTTGCACCAGCAATCGAAAGAAAGCTTCTCTTGCACCGAAAGTCGGTCTTAATAGACGACACATTTGAGTCTCGATTGATGTCAGGCGCCGGACATCAATGACGACCAAAATAAGGGCAAGAAACGAGGCTTCTGGGGAATTGAAATATCAACCATCTAAACAACACAAAGTATGATTAATTACTGCATTACCATGCGTTCAGTGAATAGGATGAAGACCGAGAAGTTTGCCAAGCACATCTCCAGCCCCCATTAATACTCATTTCCCTCATTCTTAATCACGCTTGGACCATCGATGAGCTCGGGTTTCGGCGCATTACGGTTTACACCATCATAAGCATTCCTTACATCCCCCATGCTGATGTCTATATCACGATTTACAGGGCGGTCAGGATCATTCAGCGTGTGTGAGAAAAGCCATTGATAGGTTTTCTTCATGTAGAAAACGCGGGCTGGCATTCCATGATTGGCACCTTGCCACCAATCATAAATCAAGCGCGTATCATTTCCGTCACGTTTTAATTTATCTACTACTACTTTGGATTGCTTTACAGGAACGGCTCTGTCGGCTGTGCCATGGATAATCCAAAATGGAAGTTTCCCCAAACCGCTTACGTCTTTCAGGGAACAACCGCCACAGAGCGCCATTCCTGCTGCAATACGGTCGGGATAGGTGCCGCAGACATCCATTGTTCCATATCCTCCCAAACTCATGCCTAAAACATAAACACGCGTGGTGTCACAGGAATAATGCTGCTTTACCCAATCAAGCATATCCATCACTTTCTTGGGACTCCAAGCACCTCCAGGGTTTTGAGGCACAAGCGTCAGGGCATCAATATCTCGGCCTTTCACAATGGCATCCAGCGGTCCGTATCTTCTTACTCTTTCAAGGTTGCGACCGCATAGACTGGCACCATGAAGGAAGATAATCACTGGCGTTTGCTCCTGCGTATAGAAATAATCCACTGGTGTATAAACCCAGAAGTTATAGCCTCCAGGTATCTCATTCTTTACTGCCCTAAGAAAATCGTATGCAGATATCTTTAAGACGGAAAGCAATAATATAGTCAAACAAAATATCTTTTTCATGTTGGCGAAATTACAATAAAAAATGCAGAAAACCAAGATTTGTCTTGGATTTCCTGCATTATTTCATATACTTTGCAACAAGTTAATATGCTTTCACAAACTATGAGGTTTGTTCTCAACCAGTTGGAGTCAGACATGATATTTGTACTTCTTGGTGGCCCGCTGCGGTACGGAATGGTCAAAATCAGGTGATAAACCATTTCCTGTAGAAACTCCTCCTCCTCTTGCAGCCCCACAATAGCTTGACCATCGTTGCATGATTTTGGAAACGTAATTGACGGTCTCACTTCCACGCATATAGCCACATTTGATGATTGGCAATTTATAATAGGCGGGATCACTGAGCTTGAGTACTGACTCTGCCACATCATCCCAGCGATGCGGATTCTTGCCGTGTTGACGTGTCAGTGCCATCGCATCCCGGATATGCCATGGTCCTGCATTATAGGCTGCAAGTCGGAATTTCAGACGCTCGAATGGGTCGCCTATATCCTGGAACATACGTTCGAATTTCGCCATGCACGTAGCCGAAGCGGAGATGTTGATTTCCGGATTGGTGAGTGAGGAAACGGGGATGCCTAATTCCTTGGCAGTGCCAGGCATGATGGCCATCAGTCCGCAATAGCCTGCCCATGATTTTGCATAGGTATCAAAACCAGACTCCGTATAGCATTGGGCTGCCATCAGTCGCCAGTCGATTCGTGCCATAGGGGCATACTTCTTAAACAAATGGTCGTATTTGCTGATGACACCTCCTGCTGCATTGATCATAGGAGCATATACTTTGTGGATGATAAGTCCTTCTGAAAGTATCCTCTTTTCTTCCTTTTGGACATTAGCCAAGATATGGGGCGTAAACCAATGGTTTAACGCTTCTTCCAGAGATTTGTTTCCCTTGTTGACTGCCCATTGGACAGAGGCGGTCGTCTGGTTAGAATCTTTCTCTTTCGATGTCTGGTAGGCACCGCAATAGGCAATATCATTGCGTTTCCCCTTCTTAAGCGGATAAGCGATTAAATCACCCTTGCCCTTTTTCAGTTTGTTGATCATGTCAAGCGTATCCTTGCAGAGTTCGACTCTTACCGAAACGCCTATGGAACTGGCAAATTTCTCACAGAGCAAGTAGTCCATACCTAAGCCCACTCCCTTATAATCATAATAGGTGGAAGGACCTGACAGGGTCAGCATGATCAGTTCTCCATTGTTTTCTATATCAGCAAGCGAGAAATTACTGGCAGAGGAACTGGAGTCTGAAGCCTCAGCATCACCTGTATCTCCATCCTCTATCACCGTTCCCCAAGGCGTATATTCCGTCTTCTTATTTTCCGTTTTGCATGATGCGGTAAAGGACAACAGACAGATGGTGAGTATTGCCGTCTCAAAATAGCTTCCTGTTTTCATCTTATTCTGCCGGTTGCTTGTCGCCAGATTCTGTAGGCACAGATTCCGGTTTCTGTTTTTCTACATGCTGATTGTCATGTTGTTTATCATGCTTCTTGTTGGCATCATGATGACTGCTCTGTTCTTTAGGTGAATCCTTCTTCGCATCAAGTGTTTCTTTCAAGGCAGGAGTAGCGTGTGTGCCTTTCTGCTTTTTGGCAGAATCTACAGTTGTTGACTTGGATGAAGTGCTTACAGAACTGTTGCTTGGCAAGATGGTGCCATTCTGATGGAGGAATCTCGTGTATTTCTTGCATATCTTATTAGAATATGCATTGAAGATATTGTTGGCAAACAGAATATCAGTTATCTTATTATCGCTGACATATTTGCGCATATTCTTGGTGAAATATCGATAATCGACTACATGGATTTCCTCAAAAGAATAGAACAGGTAGCCTGGAAGAGCATTTCCGAAACTATCCTTCAGAATCATGACACGGCGATGATTGTTGACATTGGTTTTCACCCGGGTAATTCGGGTGTCACCGCCCATGAAGGTACAGTAGGCGCCACCATTGCCGTCTTTATACTTATAGAAGAAGATGCCTTTGTATGGTTTGCCTTCGCCTATGACCTCGTAGTTGCGGTTGATTTTATAATCCGTATAATAGGTTTCGTATTTTACGTTCTTTGGAACATAATAGACGAAATCTTCCGGGGCATTCTTCAGGGAAATATCATGAGAATAACCATACATACTTCCTACGTATCCATGTACCACTTTTCTTTCATAACTTGAAAGCGGCTTGAAAGGAACCTTTGCCACTTTAGCGAATTGCTGGGCAGCATAGAAAGCTCCAAGAGGTGCCCAGTGATGGTCGGTTCTGAGGAAGATGTTTTCTGCCACATGTTTGCCCAGTGCAGTATAGACATCTACGGCATGAACATTCTTGTCTAAGTGAGCATAGATATTGTTGATGGTTGGGCGTTCCTCATTAGAACATCCTTTAGCCTTATCAGGACAATAGAAATCTACTGCAGTCGGTATGACCATGCAATATACATTTACCTTTGGACCGAATACTTTCTTGTATTCATTTGCAGACTGGGCATAATCCACACCACCCTTGGAACTGCCGCCATAAGCCATCAAAGCTCTTACCTCTTTTCCTTTACCCACGATGATAATACCACGGTTGGCGATTTTGGCATTCTCTTCTGCCGTAATATTATTCTTGTATTTACCTACGTTTCTCTCTCCCATTTCCAGTTCTTCATCTGTAGGACCAGATGTCTCGGTGGCATCTGCTGATGCATGGAAGGTCACTTTTTCTTCTCCTACAGACATACTGATGAGATCCTTTTCCTGCATACTCATAGACATGAATACATCACGGTAAGGTTCACTATCGCTGAACCAGGAATTGATGCTCTTGGTAAATTCACCCGACTTCAAACTTTCCAGTGAATATTTTGGAAATTTGGCAAGCTCTCTCTTTTCAAGTGCAGAGTATGTGCTCCGAGGGAAAAACAGGAAAACGATGGTGAATCCTAAGAACACCATACTCATGATTGATATGTATATATAATTCTGTTTCATGACTTTAAATGCAATAGTTAAATATCACAATCTATTTATTTCTTCATTTGTGTTATTGGCGTAACATTCGCTCGAAGCCTCTTGCCGTGGATTTTGCATAGGCATGCTGCAAGTTGTTGGCGAAGAGTATATCTGTGATTTGATTGTCATTGACATAGTTGACGATATTCTTTGTGAAATATCTGAAATCTACTACATAAATATCCTCAAATGAACCGAAAAGATATCCTGGCAAGGCATTGCCATAGCTATCTTTGATGATCATCAGTTTTCTTCCATTTCTTACGTCTGTCTTGACATGCGTTGTGCGCAAATCGCCACCCATGAAGGTGCAATATGCACTGCTGCTGCCATCCTTGTATCTGATGAAGAATGGTCCGGTGAATGGGTCTGTGAGGCTTGTCACTACCCTATTCTTACCCATGTTGTGACCGACATAGGTGGTGACATAATTGCTGTCTTTAGGAATATAGTAAATGAATTTCTCCGGAGAGTTCTTTACTGTGATGTCCTTTGAGTAATGATACATACTCCCCACAAAATTATGGATGGTACGCTCTTCGAAATCGTTCAGGTTAGGAACCTTTACCTGTGCTTTCTGGGCAAATTCACGGGCTGCATAGTATGCTCCTAATGGAGACCAATGGTGGTCGGTGCGGGAATAAATATCCTCATCCATGTGCTGCTTGAGTACTGGATATACATCTACTATTTCTACGCCTTTCTCCAGATGCTGATACATATTATTGATGACCGGCTCTTCATCGCGGACCCATTCCTTGGCTTCTTCCGGACAGTATAGACCTGCAGAGGTAGGAACGATCATGCTATAGATTCTTACATGATGCTTCAGTGTGTCCCGATACTGGTTGATGGCATTTGAATACCATGTTCCTCCTGTTGCCAAACCGGTAAATGGTTCCAATGCTCTGATCTGGTTGTTCTCTTTGCTGATGATGATGCCCGTTCTGGTTTTATAGCATGTGGAATGGGTTTCCGCCATCACTGCCTGAGCGCAGAAAGAGCAGAATAATGCAGTATTTATGAATGTATATAATCTTTTCATTTTTGGGTATATTTAATATTAGAATCTGGTGTAAATGAAGGCATTGTTGGTGGCTCCCACAAGCAAGGCTACGCTCAGCGTGAGGAGGATGATGGACACCACCGTGCGAGTTGCAAGGGTGATGTTCTTTTTCATCCTTGTATTGTTTGGCAGGTATCTATTATACCACTTCGCCACCGTATCATATACTGGAAGACAGAACAGAATACCTGCCACCCATAACCAGAAATTGTCCATGCATGCACTTTCTGCTGCAAAGTCATATACGTTCTTGGCATTTCCGATGAAGACACCGAAGAAATGTTGCATCTTGGTAAAGTCATCAAAATAGAAAATTCCCCATCCGATGATGACGAGCAGCAGACTGTATATATGCAGCAGGAAGGAAGGTATCTTATCCTGCACCTTCAGCAAGGTATATTTTTCGGCAATCACGATGACACCGAAATAAAGACCCCAGATGATGAAGTTCCAGCTGGCTCCGTGCCACATACCGGTCAAGAACCAGACAACAAAGATGTTGAGAGGCTGGTGACGTCGGTTTCCTCCCATTGGAATATAGACATAGTCGCGGAAGAAACTACCTAATGACATGTGCCATTTTCTCCAGAAGTCTGAAATGGATGTGCAGCAATAAGGATGCTTGAAGTTCTCTGCAAAGTGAAAGCCTAAACATCTGCCCAAGCCTATTGCCATGTCACTATATCCTGAGAAGTCGAAGAAGATCTGAAGCGTGAAGGCTAATATGCCCACCCATGCGCCAAAGGTGGATAAATTCTGAAGTCCGTTGGCAAGGAACTGGTCTGCTATCTCTGAAAACTGGTTGGCAAGAATCACCTTCTTCCCCAATCCGATCAAGAAACGATAGCTGCCTTCTACGATGTCATACTGTCTTACCTTTCTGTCTCTGATTTCCAATGCCACAATATCATATCTGACAATAGGTCCTGCTATCAGCTGCGGGAACATGGAGATATAGAGAAGCAAGTCCTGGAAACGGCGCTGGGCTGGCGCTTCACGGCGATATACATCTATGAGATAGGATATGGACTGGAAGGTATAGAAACTGATACCGATAGGCAGTGAAATCTTTGGAATGCCTACTGGAATACCTATCGAATTGAGTGTTGTTGCAAAGAATCCCGCATATTTGAAAGTGCCGAGTAATAGGATGTTGCATATCAAACCGATTACCAATGCCCTTTTGCGGTGGGATTGCTGACTGTCTATGCCAAGTCCGGCAAAGTAGTTGATCATGACACTGAACAGCATCAGGAAAACATATACAGGTTCGCCCCATGCATAAAATATCAGTGAGAACAGTACAAGTATCGCATTGCGTACATTTGCTGGATGCTCGCCAGTCTTGAAGAATTTCTTATCCAACAAGTAGGCTAACAGATAGCACAACATAAAGGCTGGTAAGAATGCAAAGATGAAAAATAAATCGGAAAATACCATTATTTTTTATTTTATTTTTGTTTTGTAAAACTTTCTATTTTGACTGAGTGTCTGTTTGATTCTATTAATATAACAACAGACTTTCTAATTGGTTGGCAATGAAGTAACCATTTCGTTTGGCTCCCTTGCTGTTGGTGTGGACTCCATCTGTCGTAAAAATCCTATTGTTGATTTCTCTTGCCCCCTGAATGGTTCCCTCATAATCCAAGCGGATAACTGATAGGCTCATATAATGGCCGCATTCTTCTATGATGTCACCGATTTTGTGAATACCTGTAACGCCAGGCTTTCCTATCTGCATCGGTGTTATCAATACAATCTGTGCGTCAGGAAAAGCTTCCTTTATCTTTTCGCAACTGTATCTGACAGATTCTGCAAGGGAGGTCACCTGATGAATCGGTTTACTTAATACGGTATTGGAAGTCGCAGAAAAAACCTGTTGTGGAGTTTGGGAAAACAATTGAGGTCTGGAAGATTTGAACCAAGCATCATTCGTTCCAGCCATAATCATAATCAGGTCAGGCTGAGGCTCCTTGCCTTCTTTAGTTGCTTGAATCAATCTCAGTACTTGATTGAAAATGACATTGTTATCAGTCAACTTCTCAGAATATTCCTTTGTATTTATCTTTGTTTTAGAACAATTAGTCCAAGTAGCGCCACTCCTGGCATAACTTTTACAGGTAGAAGGGGAAAATCTCTCTTTGAACCATTTGCTCCAACCTCTGTCTTTGTCGCAATTATCTCCACCTATGAACGTATTGGAATCACCCAATAAGACAACGTGCAGGTGAGAATGATTGGCAGCTGATATATTAGTCATAAAGCCTATGACCATTAATATCCCTAAAAACAATTTAATCTTCATTTCTTATTTCAGTCTCATTTTCAAAATGTTATCTGTCTAAATCGGGTGCAAAATTACAGTTTTTTTTGTTAATATGCAAACTTTCAGAAAAAAAAATCAGGAAAGACGAAATTTATCTTTCCTGATAGTATTTATGACTAATTGAACTGTTTCTTTCCTATCCTATATCCTGCTGGATTTTTTTATCCATGCTCCTGCTTCAATTTTTGCGTGGGCAGGGAGATATTTTTGCGTGCCCACGCAAAAATAAAACTACTATGGGACTTCCCGAAATGTGGAGGCTGACTACGCGCAGATTTTTGCGTTATTTTTATGCGAAAACAGGTATAATCCGCTAAATGTGATGAGTCCGTTGAGCATCAATAATTCATAGCCCAATTTGTAGCCCAAATGATGGGATGAGTACCAGTCGATTGCATAACAGATAATCGGACTCAAAATCGCAATATAGGGAGTTACTTGATCATTGGCTCTCCGTTTGGTGAAGATTCCAAATCCAAATATTCCCAAAAGGGGTCCGTAGGTGTAGGAGCAGATAATGTATATGGCATCTATCACACTTGTTGAGTTGATCTGCTTGAAGAGGATGATGAAAATAATAAACAGAATGGCGACGCCAAGATGTGTATATTTTCGTAGCTTTTCATCCTTCGATGAATCCATAATATCTACGCAAATACTGGTTGTTATCGCCGTAATGGCTGAGTCGGCACTGGAAAAACTGGCTGCCACAATACCGATAGTAAAAAATACGACAACCATATTGCCCATGTAGCCTGATGCTGCAAACATTGGCAATAGATCATCTGGTGATTCAGGGAAAGGCATTTGCTGCTTTTGTGCCAATAATATCAGCAATATGCCTAATGCTAAAAACAGCAGGTTGGCTGGTACGAAAGCAAAGCCATACGTACACATATCTTTCTGGGCATCACGAAGCGTCTTGCAGGTGAGATTCTTCTGCATCATGTCCTGATCAAGTCCCGTCATGACAATGACCACGAATATTCCACTTAAGAACTGCTTCCAGAAATTCTGTCTTGAAATCCAATCGTCGAAGACAAATATCTGCGAATATTTACTGTCACAAATGGCATGGTAAGCCTCCATCGGAGTGAAGTCCAGGCATTTGATGGTATAATAAATAATCAGGATTAAGGCAGAAAACATACATAAAGTTTGGAACGTATCCGTCCAGACTAATGTCTTGATTCCACCCTTGCGGGTATAAAACCATATCAGCATGACCATGATGGGGACTGTCAATATGAATGGAATTCCTAAATTGTCTAATACAAACTTTTGCAGGATGATGCATACAACATAAAATCTGACTGCGGCTCCTATGATTTTGGAAATGATAAAAAAGGAAGCGCCGGTCTTATAGGAATGATTGCCCATCCTATCTTTCAGGTAAGAATAGATGGTCGTTAAATTATGCTTATAATATATAGGTAATAGGAAAAAGGCTACGATGAAATAACCAAAGATAAAACCGATACACATCTGCAGGTAGGTCATGTTCATCTTGTATGCCATTCCTGGAACGCTGACAAAAGTGATGCCGCTGATGGATGCGCCCACCATTCCGAAGGCCACCATGTACCAGGGAGACCTGCGGTTTCCCCGGTAAAAGGTTTCATTATTTGCTTTACGAGATGTGATTTTGCTGAATATCAGCAATATGCAGAAATAGATAAGTATTGTAACTAAAATCATTCTTCTAATCGTTTAATAATGGATTTTAAATTTTGTATTTATTCTTTTTCTTTGCTTCTGTCGGAGTGCCATAATAACTGCGAGGTGAAATCATCCTCCTGCCACTTCTGATATTTCCTCCACAGTATTCGCTCCATCGTTTCTGAATGCGCTCTACGTAATCCGCAGTCTCCGTGCCTCTCATGAAACCTCTTTTCACGACAGGATCCCGATAATAATAAGGATTGCTAAGCTTGAGGACGAAAAGTTTTACTTCCTCCCAATTGTATGGATTGCCCCCATATTTCTTGGTTAAAGCCATGGCATCTCTGATGTGGCTGAAGCCTCCATTGTATGCAGCAAGGGCATATAAGATTCGCTGGCTTGGATCATGGATGTCAGAGAAATGCCCTTGCAGTTCAGCCATATAGCGGGATGCTGCAGCGATGTTGGCCTCTGGCTGATGTATGTCGTTTATGGAAAGTCCCAGATGGGATGCGGTAGATGGCATGATCTGCATGAGTCCGCAAGCCCCAGCCCATGATTTGGCATTCGGGTCAAAACAACTCTCCTGATAACATTGCGCAGCCATCAGGCGCCAATCCATTCTTGCCGTAGGAGCATATCGCTGAAAATATCCGTCGTATTCCGAGATGACACCTTTCGACCTGTTCAGGAAAGGAGAATAAACATGGCGTCTGATACTTTGTGAGGATAAGAGGAAAGTTTCTTCTCTTTTCACTTCCGCAGTCAATTGCGGTTTGTACCATGCATTCAGAGAGTCTGCCAAACTGTTGTTGTCTCCTATGACAGCCCATTGTTCTTGGGTCGTATCCTGTTTAGGACCGCAAAACAGCAATTTTCCTTTCGCTTTCTTGCGTGATAAGGGAACGGCAATAATGTCGCCCTCCCCTTTTTCCAACTTGCTGATCATCTCAGTAGTGTCCTTACATACTTCCACTCTCAGGCTGACTCCAATTTTCTGGGCAAATTTCTCGCAAAGAAGATATTGCAAACCCAAATTCCGGTTCTTATATATATAATATGTATCAGGACCGTTGACAGTCAGCATGATTAATTCTCCATTGGATACGATATCATCATACGTAAAACCTTTTGTCTGATTGGAGTTGTTGGAATAATCCTCCTCGCCTATAGGTGTCCCCCAAGGTGTAACATCTGGTTGCGTTTTCTGATTAGAACAACTGCAAACCAACCAAAATAATGCAAATATTGCCGATAAATATACTTTATTCATATTTCAAGTTACAAAATTACATATTTTTTTGGATATTCAAGCAAAAAGATGTACTTTTGCAATGTTTTTTAAACAAAATGAAGAAATATGTTACGAATAGCAGTACAATCTAAAGGGCGTCTTTTCGATGACACCATGAATTTACTTTCAGAAGCAGACATTAAAGTGAGTGCTTCTAAGCGCACTCTTTTGGTGCAGTCTTCTAACTTCCCTCTCGAGGTGTTGTATCTCCGTGATGATGATATTCCTCAGAGTGTAGCAAGCGGCGTCGCTGACATCGGTATTGTTGGCGAGAATGAATTTGTGGAAAGAGGGGAAAATGCCCAGATCATTGACCGTCTTGGTTTTAGCAAATGTCGCTTGAGTCTTGCAATACCTAAGAAAATTGATTATCCTGGTTTGCAGTGGTTTAATGGCAAGAAAATTGCGACTTCTTATCCTAACATCCTTCGCAATTTCATGCAGAAGAAAGGCATCAAGGCTGATATCCATGTCATTACTGGTTCTGTGGAAATTAGTCCGGGTATCGGTCTTGCTGATGGTATCTTTGATATCGTAAGTTCTGGCTCTACCCTTGTTAGCAATAATTTGGCAGAGGTGGAAGTCGTGATGAAGAGCGAGGCTTTGCTTATCGGTAATTGGAATATGGATGAAGAGAAGCATCAGATTCTGAACGAAATGTTGTTCCGTTTCGAAGCCGTGCGTTCTGCTCAGGACAAGAAGTATGTGATGATGAATGCACCAAAGTCTAAGGTGAAGGAAATTACGGATGTCTTGCCTGGTATCAAGAGTCCTACGATTATCCCATTGGCTGATGATGAATGGTGCAGTATCCATACGGTCCTCGATGAGAAGAGATTCTGGGAAATCATCGGAAAGCTCAAGGAACTGGATGCTCAGGGTATTCTGGTTACTCCTATCGAGAAGATGATCTTGTAAAAAGAGTTTTGATCATATCTGTCTTCTACCCGGAACTTTGATTTCATGTTCTGGAAGTTAGAAACAAATATAAAAGTAAATTATTAATAATATAAGGAATGAAGGTAATTTGTTATCCTGCAAAGGAAGAATGGGGCGAATTAGTGAAGCGTCCGCACCTGGATGTGTCAGAGCTTAATGCTACTGTAGAAGGTGTTCTCAATGATGTTAAGAATCATGGCGATAGCGCAGTTATACGTTACGAAGAGAAATTCGACCATGCGCATTTGGACTCTTTATCTGTATCTGATGCAGAAATGGAAGAGGCTGAAAGCCTGGTTTCTCTTGAGCTGAAGCATGCGTTGGAGTTGGCCCATCATAACATTTCTTCATTCCATCAGAGCCAGCAGTTTCATGGAGAAAAGGTGGAAACAGTCTCTGGTGTGACTTGTTGGCAGAAAAGTGTTGCTATTGAGAAAGTTGGCCTCTATATTCCTGGAGGTACGGCTCCTCTCTTTTCTACGGTTCTGATGCTTGCAACACCAGCCAAGATAGCCGGTTGTAAGGAAATCGTACTTTGTACTCCTCCTAACAGAGAAGGCAAAGTGAATCCTGCTATCTTGATGGCGGCTAAGATTGCAGGTGTGAGCAAGATATTTAAAATCGGTGGCGTTCAGGCGATTGGTGCGATGGCATATGGCACAGAGAGTGTTCCTAAGGTATATAAAATCTTTGGTCCGGGCAATCAGTACGTCATGGCTGCTAAACAACATGTTTCTTTACACGATGTGGCTATTGATATGCCTGCAGGTCCTTCTGAAGTATGTGTTATTGCGGATGAAACCAGTAATCCTGTGTTTGTTGCTGCCGATTTGCTTTCTCAGGCTGAGCATGGTGTTGATTCTCAGGTTTTCCTGATTTCTACTTCTGAAGAGATGATTGAGAAAGTGAAGGATGAGGTAGAAAAACAACTCGAACAATTGCCGAGAAAGGAGATGGCTGCCAAGTCTTTGGATAATTCTAAACTTGTCTTGGTGAAGGATTATGATGAGGCCATTGAACTCAGCAATACTTATGCGCCTGAACATTTGATTATCGCCACTCGCAATTATGATGAATTGGCGGAGAAAGTGGTAAATGCCGGTAGTGTATTCTTGGGACAGTATGCTTGCGAAAGTGCTGGTGATTATGCCAGTGGTACCAATCATACCCTTCCTACTCATGGTTATGCGCTGGCATATAATGGCGTCAATCTGGATAGTTATAACCGCAAGATTACGTTCCAGCATTTGACTGATGAAGGTATCAGAAGTATCGGTAACGCTGTTGTTGTTATGGCAGAAAACGAACAGTTGGAAGCTCATGCCAACGCGATGCGCGTGAGAGTTGATGAAGTTGGCAAATAGTTTTATCTATTTTCGACTTTTTAATTTTAAGAATCTATTTTATTGAAATATGAAAGAATTAAAAGAACTCTGTAGAGCCAATATTTGGAACCTTTCTCCTTATAGTTGTGCAAGAACAGAATTTTCTGGTAAGAAAGCTCACAACTTTCTGGATGCCAACGAGAATCCCTATAATGATCCCTATAATCGTTATCCGGATCCTTTCCAGACGGATGTGAAAAAGGTCTTGAGCAAGATCAAGGACGTGCCTGTGGAGAATATATTTTTGGGAAACGGAAGTGATGAGGCTATTGACTTGGTGTATCGTATCTTCTGTAATCCGGGAATAGACAATGTAGTTGCCATTGCTCCTACTTATGGAATGTATCAGGTATGTGCTGAAGTGAATGATGTGGAATATCGCCAGGTGTTGCTGGATGAAAATTACCAGATTACGGCAGATAAGTTACTGAGTGCTTGTGATGCCCATACGAAGGTTATCTGGATTTGTAGTCCGAATAATCCTACGGGCAATCTGATCAATCCAGAAGCAATCGTTGGTGTATTGCAGCGTTTTGATGGCATCGTAGTCTTGGATGAGGCTTATGCTGATTTCTCCAGTATTCAGCCATTCAGATCATACTTGTCTAAATTCCCTAATATGATCGTGCTCAACACCATGAGTAAAGCCTGGGGTTGTGCTGCTTTGAGATTGGGTATGGCTTTTGCCAGCAAGGATATTATCGATTTGTTCAACAAGGTGAAATATCCTTATAATGTGAATTTACTTACTCAGCAACATGCCCTGGAGGTTTTGAATGATCCATATCAGGTGGATGAATGGGTGAAGAATCTGTTGCAGGAAAGAGGTAAGATGGTTACGGCCTTTACAGAACTTCCTATCTGCGTGAAAGTTTATCCTACTGATGCCAATTTCTTCTTGGCGAAAATGACGGATGCGCAGGCTATATACGATTATTTGGTTGATAAGGGTATCATCGTTCGCAATAGAAATAGAGTGCAGCTTTGTGAGAACTGCCTGCGAATTACGATCGGTAAAAAGAGTGAGAATATAGAATTGTTATCAGCTCTTCGACAATATCAATAAAAATATAGAGGGTGTGTCATGAACTTATGGCACACCCTCTATTTTTAATGAAAAGTATAGTTTAGAATTTGATTTTCTTCTTCTTGCCTTTACTTTCGTTGCCCACCCTGTCTAATGCGGTTACAATGTAGGTGTTTTTACCATCCTTGATGTATGGTACTTTCACGTTGGAATCGTAGGTGATCTTGATGATTTTGGATGCATCGTTTAAGTCAACAGGCTCACCTTCCTTAAATTGATAGACAACAAATCTATTGGCCACATCACCCCATTTTTTTCCTTTAGGAGCCTTCCAATTCAACATCGGTCCCTCCTCTGTCCATTTCAGTTTCAGACTTCTGACGGCTTTTGGACTTTTATTATCTAAGAAAGTCATGAGAGGTGGTAATGCTGGATATTTCCAATAGAAATCTCTCAAAGTATGACCGATATTTCCCACATTGTCGGCTGCAGTCTGAGCGTACCATAACACAGTGCCCTTTACATTCTGCATTTGCTGGTGCAACTTGTGCTTGGCAGGAAGCTGATGACTTCTTGGATTTGCAGGGTCAGCAAACTTGGCTGTTCGTTCAATGTCTTCGCCAATAAACAAAGGTCTTTTACCTGCATGTTTGTTCCACCAGGTGATCAGGGTTTTATAATCAGCAGCCTTATGTCCGATTTCCCAATATAATTGAGGAACGCAGTAGTCTATCCAACCGTTATTCACCCACAAAAGTACATCGGCATAAAGGTCATCAAAATTCTGCAAACCATTCGTTTCAGAACCATTCGGATCATTTCTTTTATTGCGATAAATACCGAAAGGAGAAACACCGAATTTTACCCAAGGTTTAATATGATGGATGGTCTCCCCTAATTGCTTTACGAATCTGCTTACATTATCTCTTCTCCAATCTCCAATCTTCCAATAACCATGAGAGTTCTGCTGAAACAAGGCTTGGTCAGGAATCTGTTTGCCTGCTACTGGATAAGGATAGAAATAGTCATCTATATGGAAACCGTCCACATCATATCTGCTGACGATGTCGGCTGCCACTTTGCAGACATAATCTGCAGATTCTTGCAAACCAGGATTGAGGAGCACTAAATTATCATAGGAAAAGCATAATTTAGGTTGTTTGACAACAACACTGTTCTTGCTAACTTGTGACATGCTTGTGGATCCATGTTTGGCGCGGTATGGATTGATCCAGGCATGAATTTCCATTCCTCTTTTATGGCATTGTTCAACCATCCATGCCAAAGGGTCCCAATAAGGATTCGGAGCCTGTCCCTGGATTCCTGTCAGGAATTTACTCCATGGTTCCAGTTGACTCTCATAGAGGGCATCACATTCCGCTCTCACTTGAAAGATAATGGCATTGACACCATCTTTTTCCAACTCGTCCAGTTGCTTGCTGAGCATAGACTGGATCTGTTGGGTGCTTTTGCCCATGAATTGACCATTGACACATTGGATCCATGCGCCACGGAATTCACGTTTGTTTTGTGCTGATGCGCCCAATGTAAGGAAAAGGGCCATCGCAAAAATGATTAGATTCTTATACATACATCTTGTTTTATATTATTTGTTTATTCTTCATCTCTTAATTTTGGCAGAGAAATATGGTATCTTACTGCCAAGAATCGGATTGCGCAAACGATAGCAAATGTGGCAATGACCGTGATATATAGGCTAACCTGCAACCAGCTCAGCAACCAGTATGTGAGTCCTCCCACCACACAAGCCATAGCGTATATTTCCTTTCTGAAGATCACTGGTTCTTCGTTGAGCAGCACATCTCTGATCACTCCTCCGGCAGCTCCCGTAATGCATCCCATAATGATAGCAACCCAAAATGGGAAGCCACATTCCAATGTTTTTTGAATGCCCGCTATATTGAATAGGGCCAAACCGAGTGTGTCGAATAAAAACCAAGTAGTATCCAGACGTCTGAGATAATGGTGGCATACTATTACGACACACTGTGCAAATAGCGTACATATCATGTATATCGGACTTAGCATCCAGAAAGGTCTTACACCTAACATGACATCTCGTATGGTTCCTCCTCCTATTGCCACAGCAATACCGCATACAAAGCCTCCCAGCCAGTCGTAATGTTTGCTGGCTGCGAGTCTTATGCCTGACAATGCAAAGGCAAATGTTCCTATGAATTCTATTACACGTTGTAGTGTAATGACAAATTCCGGGTCATGATTGATTATCATTTCATTATTCTCCTACTAATGTTTTTGTTATATTTTGATTGATTGAACGTATTATTCCTTGAATCTATCTCCCCAACAAGTTACCATCCAATTATATAATTTCTCTTCATTAGGAGAGTGCTGCGCATGCCAGAATCTCTCATTTTGAATTTCACTCGGAAGATATTGTTGGCTGGTGAAGTGCCCAGGATAGTCATGTGGATATTTATATCCGTCATGGTAGCCCAATTCTGCCATTAATTGGGTTGGAGCATTTCGGATATGCAGCGGAACAGGAAGATTTCCCGTTTCCCGCACTCTTGCTATTGCAGCATTGATACCTAAATATGCACTGTTACTCTTAGGACTGGTGGCCAGGTAAACCACCGCTTCGGCTAATGCAATCCGTGCTTCAGGCCATCCGATTTTCATGACCGTATCAAAAGCCGCATTTGCCAAGAGTAAAGCATTCGGATTGGCAAGTCCGATGTCCTCGCTGGCACTGATGACTACTCTTCTTGCAATGAATTGCGGATCCTCCCCTCCTTCTATCATTCTTGCCATCCAATATAATGCAGCATCAGGATCACTTCCCCGGATACTCTTGATGAAAGCAGAGATAATGTCATAATGCATTTCTCCCTGTTTGTCATAAGCAAGAGGATTTTGCTGAAGTTCTCTTTCTACTACCTCGTCTGTGATGATTATTTCATCCGAAGAGAAAGAATTCACGATCAATTCCAAAATATTCAGCAGTTTGCGGGCATCGCCACCACTATACCTTAGCATTGCACTCGTTTCCTTCAACGTTATGTCTTTCTCTTTGAGAACAACATCTTTATGGATCGCTCTTTCAAGAAGCCCCTGCAAGTCGTCTTTTCCTAAAGGTTTCAGAACGTAAAGTTGGCACCGGGAAAGTAAAGGCCGTATTACCTCAAAGGAAGGATTCTCTGTGGTTGCTCCGATGAGGGTAACGATGCCTTTCTCTACTGCACCCAATAATGAGTCTTGCTGACTTTTGGAGAAACGATGGATTTCGTCAATAAACAGTATAGGAGAAGCGGAGTCAAAAAAACGGTTGTTTTTGGCTCTTTCTATCACTTCCCTGACATCCTTTACACCGCTTGTCACAGCGCTCAAAGTATAGAAAGGTACTTTGAGCGTGTGAGCGATAATTTGTGCCAATGTTGTTTTGCCTACACCAGGAGGTCCCCAAAGAATAAAAGAGGAAATTCTTCCTGCATCTATCATTTTACGGAGTATGGCTCCTTCACCTACTAAGTGTTTTTGGCCAACGTAGTCGTCAAGAGAACGTGGTCGCATTCTTTCTGCTAAGGGTTCACTCATTGTCTTTACAATTTATGATATGTTTCCAAATATGAGAATACAATGTTTTGTATGACTTGTATTCATTGCGTCTGTCGTCATGAGATTTCATCTATCATCATGGATGTCTGGCTCATTTCTTTCCTTCAGAAGAAATCTGGTTCCCCATCAGTTTTTGTAATTCGATGACGCTTTGATTATAGTCATTGATTGCTGCAGCTTTCTTCATGTAGAAGTCAATGCTGTTGTTCAGCGCTTCAACATATTCAATATATGATATTTCGCCATTTTCATATTCTGCCTGGCTCATTTCTTCCAGTTTCTGGTTGTTTTGCTTGCCTTCCTCCTGATAATATTTCATTCGGACAAATGCTTCATTGCACTTACTCAAGCATGCATGATATTCTTGTTGCTTATCCAACTGCTCTTGCTTGATTTCATATTCTGCAATTTCTTTATCTTTTTTGGCAGCCTTGATTCGGGCTTTGGTTGCACCATAAAAGAGTGGAATCCCCACTCCAACTTCAAATCCCATAAAGTTGCCTCCTTCAAACCTGTTTCTGTTGACATGATATGGATTCCATGAGGAGATGACCATCTGGTTGCGAAGAGAAAGACTGAGAGAGGGTGCATAGCCGTTTTTTGCTACGCTGACTGCTTTGTCTGCTACAGTAATCCTGTCTTGCGCATATTGTCCTTCTGGAGTAAGCTGGTAGTTGAAACTGTTTTGTACCCAATCCAATGCTACTAAATTCTGGTCTGCAGGTTTGATGGGTTCATTACTATTTACCAAACCGGATAATAGGAGTTGCTTACTTTCTATTCCGCTGAGGACATTCGTCATCTCCAACTTGTTTTCACGATGCATCCTATTGGCTGAAAGTAATTCCAGTTGGCGTGTTTCTCCTGCCTTGAATCGCGCTTCAGCTATTGTCCGATAACGGTTGAGGATGCTGTCATGCTTGTTGAGAATGTTTAAACGTTCATATTCATATATCAACTGATAGTAATTGCTTTTAATCTGATAAATAAGTTCAGACAATACTACATTCTTCTTACTCTTTTCAGCTTGAGTTTCCGCTTTTAATTGCTTGTTCTTTGCAATATAAAGAGTTGGAAATTCTATACTTTGAGTGAGGGAAATGGAATTGTCCGTACTTCCGCCTGATGTAGGATCCTGTGACAGCGTCAAATCGGTTTTGTCAATATCCCATGCTGTGGCCTGAAGGTTTTTGGCACGTTCTATCGACTTGTTTGCTGCAAGAATCTTATAATTCTTTTCGTATGCCATATTCAGGCATTGTTGTAAATTGAGTACTTTGTGTTGTGCTTGCATATTGCTACACAAACACAACAAAGTAATATATATTATTGCTCTTTTCATATAACTATTTCTTAGTAAACGTTTTGTAAATTGCCGGTAAAACCAACAAAGTCAATAATGTAGAAGTGATGAGTCCGCCGATAACAACGGTAGCCAAAGGTCTTTGTACCTCTGCTCCATCTCCGTGTGACAAAGCCATCGGTAAAAATCCTAACGATGCTACGAGTGCAGTCATTAATACAGGGCGGAGTCTGATCATGCAACTGTCAATTATTCTTTCGTGAATAAGTTGGGTGTTGCTGCGCCCGGATTCTACTGCTGATGACAACTGATTCTTCTGCATTTGATTCATCTCACCGATGAGTACAATTCCGTTAAGAACTGCAACACCAAACAGGGCAATGAATCCAACTCCGGCTGAAATAGAGAATGGCATACCTCTAAACCATAATGCCCAAACTCCACCAATGGCAGCCAATGGAATTGCCGAGAATACGAACAGACTTTCTCTTACGTTTTTTACTGTTGCATAAAGTAACAGGAAGATAATGATAAGCGCCAATGGCACTACTATCATCAATCGGGTAATTGCACTCTGTAAATTCTGGAACTCGCCACCATAGGTATAATAATATCCTTCCGGCAACTTCAGTTTTGCATCCAGCAGATTCTGTATTTCATCCACCGTACTCTGCACATCTCTTCCTTTTATGTTGAAACCGACATAGATACGTCGCGCACCATTTTCGTGAGAGATTTGTGCTGGAGCGGGTTCGTAAATGATATCTGCAACCTGGGTCAATGGAATTGTTTCCCCGGAACCTATTGGGATGGCAAGATTTTGGATAGACGAAACATTGCGGTCGTTATTATCTAACCTCAATACAATGTCAAATTTCCGTTCTCCTTCATAAATGGAACCGGCTATTCCGCCCGCAAATGAAGTTTCAAGCACTTGATTGATGTCATCAACGTTGATTCCGTATTCCGCCATCCGTTCATGATTATATACCACTTGAATCTGCGGTAAACCAGAAACTTGTTCCACAGATGTTCCACTTACTCCCTGGATGCCACTAATCATCTTGCCTACATGTTCTCCTAACTTGGTGAGTTCATCCAGATCATCTCCAAATATTTTGATTGCAACGTCTTGCTTGATGCCGGTCAGCAACTCGTTATTACGCATTTGGATAGGCTGTGATATTTCAGCCTCTAATCCCGGAATCGTATGGAGTGTTTCTTCCATCTTTTCCATGAGTTCTTCTGTTGTTTCAGCGGAAGTCCATTCTGCTTTTGGCTTGAGTGAAATCATGATGTCCGCTCTTTCAACAGGCATTGGGTCAGTTGGAATCTCGGCACTTCCTATACGGCTAACGACTTGTTTCACTTCCGGATATTCAGCCTTCAGCAGTTTCTCAGCCTTGGTACAACTTTCTACCATTTGCGAGAGAGAAGTTCCTTGCGACATACTCATTTCTACGGCAAAATCCCCTTCTTCCAAACTTGGAATAAATTCTCCTCCAAGAAACTTGAATGCCACAAGACTGACACAGAACAAAGCAACGGCACCTGTTATCACGTTCTTGTTTTGTTTCAGTACCCAGTTGAGGACAGGAAGATACCATTGCTGTATTTTCTTGACCATCTTGTCGGCGAAAGTCTCTTTCTTGCTGATTTTCTTGCTAAGGAAGAGGCTACTTGCCATCGGAACATACGTAAGTGACAATATGAAGGCACCGAGTATGGCAAAAAATACAGTGAGAGCCATCGGACGGAACATCTTGCCTTCAATGCCCACTAAGGTCATCAAAGGAACATATACGATCATAATCATGATTTCACCGAAGGCTGCACTTTGCCTGATACGTGAAGCAGAGAAATGAACTTCTTCATCCATCTCGGCTTGCGTGAGGCTCGTCTTCTGAGTTTTTTGGTTGATATGGGTAACTACGGCTTCCACAATAATGACTGCAGAATCCACAATCATACCGAAATCAATGGCTCCTAAACTCATCAGGTTGCCATCTATGCCAAAGGTCTTCATCATTCCAAAAGCGAATAGCATACTGAGTGGAATGACGCTTGCAACAACCAGTCCTGCTCTCCAGTTTCCTAAGAAAATAACCAATACAAAGATGACAATGAGGCCTCCCATAATCAAGTTGTGCTCTATGGTTCCCTCAACACGCTTTACAAGATTTGTACGGTCAATGAAAGGTTCTATGATGACACCTTCAGGGAGGGATTTCTGAATCTGGGCAATTCTTGACTTGACATTTTTGCTTACTTCTTGGAAGTTTTCTCCTTTGAGCATGATAGCTATTCCGGCTACGACTTCTCCCTCGCCATTTCTCGTAACGGCACCAAAACGGGTTGCGTGACCTTCCTGTACCTTGGCAATGTCGCCGACTTTTATTGTTATTCCGTTGACATTCTTTACAGGTATATTGGCAATATCATCAAAAGTCTTGGCCACACCAATAGCACGGATGTAGTATTGGTTTGAGTTTTGCTCAATATAGCTTCCACCGGTATTGGCGTTGTTCTTTTGCAAGGCGTCGAAGACTTCGGATACTGTTATGCCATTGGCATTCAATCGGTCTGTGTTGATGGCTACTTCGTACTGTTTGACAAATCCTCCCCAACCGCTCACTTCTGCAACACCAGGAGTTCCTGAAAGTTGTTTTCTGACAATCCAATCTTGGATTGTGCGAAGTTGCGTGAGGGAATACTTGTTTTCATACCCTTTCTTGGTTCGTACTGTATAGTGATATATTTCTCCCAGCGCAGTAGCGATGGGTCCCATTTCTGTAGAAGTGTTCTTTGGCAACTCTTTTACTGCGTCGTTTAAAACCTGACTTACTTGAGAACGGGCCCAATAGATATCTGCCTGGTCATCAAAGATTAGTGTTATAACTGATAATCCGCTTCTGGAAATACTCCTTCGTTCTTGAAGGCGTGGTATATTGGCCAATGCCATCTCGATAGGAGTGGTTACATATTGTTCGACTTCCTGGGCACCCAGGGAAGGTGCTTGGGTAATTACTTGAACCTGATTATCGGTGATGTCTGGTGTAGAGTCAAACGGCAATGTAGCCAACGACCAAAGTCCCCATACTATAAGCGATATAGTGAGGAAACCTACCACAAACTTGTGCTTGATGGAACTTGTAATTAGTTTCTGAAACATGATGTCCTTTTAAATTTGTAAATTGATTGATAATTTTAATTTCCGGACACTAATCTTCTTCTCCATGATCGCCAATCTGCGATGCCAGGTAGAAAGCATTATCAGTCACTATCTTTTGTCCATTCTGTATGTGCTTGCAGAGTGAAACCTCAGTATATCCGTCATTGCTGACTCCTGTTGTCACTTCATGTCGTGAAAAACTGTATTCTCCATTTCTTGGCTGTTTGTTGAGCGCAAAGATATATTGTTTTCCTTCTATATTAACAATAGCTTTGTTAGGAAGCGCAACACAAAGCTGGCGTCCGGTCGCTATTTGGCCGGATACATACATGCCATCAAAGAGGTTTGTGCCTCTCGTTGCATCAAGTTTGACATGTACAGCAATGCTTTTTGTTCCTTGGTTAAAGTATTCGTTCATACCATATACATGACCGGAGACTTTTACGCCTGGTTGATTGGTGAGTGAGAGTAATACTCGGTTTCCAATCTTTACTTTATTCAGATCTCGTTCAAAAACATTCAAGTCACATTCTACAGCATTGTTATTTCTGATTTTCATCAAAGGCGTCTGCATATCTGCGTAACTTCCCAAAGATGCTGTAATTTCACTTACCGTACCTTTGATAGGAGCATATAAAGGGAAGACAGTTGTAAATTTTCCCTTCGCCACAGATGCTGTAGAGATGCCCAACTGAGTCAGCTGGCGACCGATTCCTATAAGATTTGCTTTCGCCACCTTATAGTCTTTTTCAGATAAAAGCAATTTCTTTTTGATGCCAGCTCCAGAGGAAGCGAGTGTTTTCTGTCTTTCCATTTCAAGCTTCGCACTTTCCATTTCTTTATATGCAGAATAGTAGTCTTTCTGTAAAGATACGATTTCTGTATTTTCAATGGTTGCCACAACTTGCCCTTTATTGATCTGTTGTCCTTCTTTCACAGAAATGGATTTGACGACACCGCCCATCAAAGAAGCGACGTCTGCCATATTCTGGGCTCTAAGTACCAAAGTGCCGTTTACATGAAGCATTGCATCCAGTTCGCGCTTTTGTGCCTCCCCTAATTTGAGGTCAATAGCATTCAGTTGTTTGCTGGTTAAAGGAATGTTTTGAAAATCCACTTCTTCTTTCTTTTCCTCATTCTCCTCCTTGTCTGCTTTACTTTCAGAATAGAAGCTGAAAGCAAAAAATGCGATTGCAGTACATACCACAATCAAAGATATTCTTTTCACCATTTTCTTATTATTCTTTTGTTTAGTATTTGCTGCTCAATCCAAGTTGCTTCTTTATAGATCAAGCAGCTTCTTTATAGATTCTGTCGCAATGAAATGAAGTAAGAAAATGGAGGCCCCCGTAAAGAACTATTCACAGAAGCCCCTAACTTGATTGCCATCGTTTTTTGTTGCCATTTTGATATGACAATCTTGTAGCATGGGGTCAATTGAATAGAAGAAGGCAATAGGGCTACGAGCATATTTCTGTCGTAGTCCAGATGTTTGTATATGGATTTTATATTTTTGCCATTAGAGATAAACTGATGCATCTGGTGAATATTGCATCCCTTGTTGTCTTTCTCATGGTGGGCAGTATGCTCATCATTAATATTTCCATCATATTCGCATTGTTGTTCTATAAAACAAACTTGCCCCATATGATGGTGGTGAAGTATAATGGTAGATAGCAACAAAGCGCATGTTGCTATCCACATATTTAAAATATGAATTTTATACTTTACCATGATTGTAATATTAAGTCTGATGATATTTCTATACGATTGCAAAGTTACTATTTAAAATTGGCATTTCAAAATTCAAAGATGTTTTTTAACTAAATCTCGCTTAATTCAGTAAAAAAACGAAAAAAAATGATGTAGTTAACGAAAAAGTTTATACTTTTGCTCTCAATTTATATAAAGGTGTTTTAATTCTATGTGCTATGTTTTGTAATGAACAGAAAAAATATCGATTAAGTGTTGCAATATTGATTGTTGTTTCACTTTTGATTTGCATATATCTGATAGCTTTCAGTTGCTTTTTTTCTAAGAAGCAGATTCAATCGGCTATGATACCTGTCAAGGTTTATTCTCAATATGAAATATTGGATGGAGGAAAAGTGGTTTATCATTTTGATAAAGATACCATTTCTGCTACTGGATATTTCTTCAATAAATACTTTTTTATCCCTTCCTGTCAAGGTCGTATTTATGCTGATTTGGATAGTACTATCTGGCAGAATAAATATAAGGATGTAAATGTGGAAAAATTGGTGCAACTTCATATCGATTCCTTGAAAACGATGTATAGTCAGTCAAAGTGGATTGATGGAGAGTTGTCTTATTATTTGAAATGTCACAATGCCAGTGATGAAGGATTCTTTCATATTTCTCAGGTTGCTTTGAAAGAAGAAAACCTTCGGGATTCTACTCGAAAGATATTGGATTCATTAAAACATCTTTCACATAAGTCTTTGAAGATAGTTCGTCATTTGGAATTCGTTGCGATTTCTCCTTCTGGTAAGGCTAATAGAAAACAAGTTGAGAAATTAAAACATGTTGGTGGAAATGTTTTCCAATTGTTCTCAGAAACCTTACCTGAAGAGTCTTGCGCTTTGTCTTTTCATAAGTCTCAAGCATTGGCTTCTATGAGTATTGTCCCAGTTTTGTTTGATGCCAAATTGAATTATCTTTTGGGCACAACAGGAACCTATAGTGGTGAAGTTGATTCTTTAGGATTGCCTCATGGTCATGGTGAATGGCTGGGCTTTACCGATGCTGCCTATTATCAGGGAAGCTGGAAACATGGAAAACGTGATGGTTTTGGCTTTTCTGTTGCAGATAAAAGTCAGTTACGCATAGGAGAATGGGTGCTGGATAAATACAAAGGAGAACGATTGGTTTATAGTTCTGGTCGAATCTACGGTATTGATATCTCTAAATATCAGCATGTTATAAAAGGTAAGAAATATAATATCGATTGGAAACGTCTGCGTATTTCCCATCTTGGAAATATCAGTAAAAAAACAATTAATGGGGATGTTAATTATCCGATTAGTTTCATCTATATTAAAAGTACTGAAGGGGCAAGTTTATTAAATCCTTTCTATAGAAAAGACTATGTGGCAGCACGGGCACATGGATATAAGGTAGGAAGTTATCATTTCTTTTCTACTCTAACTCCTGCTACTTTGCAGGCACGTCAATTCCTTAAAAATTCATATGTCAAATCGGGTGACTTGCCACCTGTTCTTGATGTTGAGCCTACTAAAGCCCAAATTCAGAAGATGGGAGGCGTGGGTGTCCTTTTGGCCAGAATGAGAATATGGTTAAGAATGGTTGAAAAAGAAACGGGTAAACGTCCTATTATTTATGTAAGTCAGACTTTTGTAAATCGCTATTTGAGCAAAGCGACTGATATAAAGCAAAAATATCAGGTGTGGATTGCAAGATATGGAGAATACAAGCCTGATATCAAATTGGTTTTCTGGCAACTTTGTCCTGATGGTAGGGTTACTGGAATTCGGGGTCATGTAGATATCAATGTATTTAATGGTTATCATGATTCTTTCAAGCAGTTTATCTCTAATCTGAAGTGATTCGTAATAGGCAGTTTGTCTCTGATCTGAGGCCTCTCGTAATAAAAAATATGCTTTTCTCCAAAAATATATTGTTAAAGTATATTAATAGAAATAACAATGATGCAATATTTTTCTTATATTTGCGTAATATTATATATACGCAATTAAAAATAGGAGTTAATAGCATAGGATGAGACAACTTAAGATTCAAAAAAGTATAACCAATCGTAACAGCGAGGCACTTGATAAGTATCTTGTTGAGATAGGTCGTGCCCCAATGGTGTCAATTGACGAAGAGATTGAATTGGCCCAAATCATTAAGAAAGGTGGTCGAGCTGCGGAAAGAGCAAAAAACAAATTAGTTGAGGCTAATCTTCGTTTTGTGGTCTCTGTTGCCAAACAGTATCAGCATCAGGGGTTGACTCTTACTGACTTAATTGATGAGGGTAATATCGGATTGATTAAAGCTGCAGAAAGATTTGATGAAACCCGTGGTTTTAAGTTTATTTCTTATGCAGTTTGGTGGATTCGACAGAGTATTTTGCAAGCAATTGCTGAGCAAAGTAGAATAGTCAGACTTCCTCTTAATCAGGTTGGTTCCTTGAATAAAGTTAATCAGGAAAGTAATAGATTTGAACAAGAAAACCAGCGTCGTCCAAGTGTAGAAGAACTTGCACAGCGCACAGGTATAGATGAGGAAAAAATCTCTCAAAGCATGGCGGCAAGTGGTCATCATGTAAGTATTGATGCGCCTTTTGGTGAAGATGATGACAATTCTATGGTTGATGTCATGGCAAGTGGAGAAGATAGTCGCACTGATAAGCATGTTGATCATGAAAGTATGGCTATGGAACTACGTCAGGTTTTGGATAAGGTTCTTAAAGACAGGGAAAAGCAGATTGTTTGTGCCTGCTTTGGAATTGGAGAAACTGAAAAAGGATTGGAAGAAATTGGAGATAAAATGGGATTGACTCGTGAAAGAGTTCGTCAAATACGTGAGAAAAGTATTACAAAACTTAGAGATTCCGGAAATGTCAAAATTCTGATGAAATACTTAGGGTAATTTTTGAAAAAACATTTAATTCTCTTTGTTGTTTCATAAAAATATACTAACTTTGCAATCGGGTGCTTTTTCAAGCTCCCGATTTTTTGTTATGAGGCTTCTGGTTCATATTATAATCTGTGTTTTCTTGACTTTATCGCTGGATGGATATGCAAGAAATGTTACACCGAAAGACGATTTCCGTGATTCGGTGGTGAATCGTATCTATCGATATTATCAGTTGTCTTATTCCGCTTCTGAGCAATCTCATGAGTCTTATGCATACACGAAATTTATGATGCGTACCAATCATCGCAACTTTACGTTGGCTATGGTTCCTTCTCTTTATGCGATAGCTCATGGTTCCGGTAGAGAATTTATGGGAGAATATTATAGTAAATATACGGTAAAAGAAAAGAATAAGATAACTCCTCATCGTTTACTATGTATTACTACAGTTCCTCACAAAAGGAATACAATGCCATCTCTGCTGAATTATCTTACTCCGAATGTTTATGGTGAATGTCTTTTTCAAGACAATATACTGTCTCCCTATCATCGGTCAAACAGGAAATATTATAAATTTATGGTCACGGCTCTTCCATTTGGGAAAGCTCAGGTTTATGCCTACCCTAAATTGAAAAATACTCAATTGGTTACGAGTATGGCTATAGTGGATAGTCATACGGGTAGAATAAATTTGGTTGATTTTGAAGGTGAGTATGATATGACTCGCTTCTTTATCAGCGTGGTGATGAATAAAGAGGATTCTGTGGGTTCTCTGTATCCGAAGAAGTGTGACTTGAGAGCTAATTTCCGTTTTATGGGCAATCAGATAACGGCCAGATATTCTACTATTTATGGCTTGCCGAAATTATTGTCGGATTCATTGAATAATGTTGAAGATACTACATTGATGGCAAAGGTGCGCCCTACCCCGTTGAATGAGGAGGAAATGCATTTCTTGAACCATTATTATCAGAAAAAGAATGAAAGGGATTCTTTGGCCAAAAACGAAAAGCCTAAAAAGTCTTTTGTAAAAGATGTGTTGTGGGATATTGTGGGCGATAATGTCTTAAATCGTATCAAGCAAAATTTCGGAAAACAAAATCAGGGGTACCTTAGAATTAATCCTATTCTGAATCCTCTTTATATGGGTTATTCCGAGCGCAAGGGATTTGTATATAAGTTTGATGTACGAGGAAGCTATTCTTTTAGTGATGATGTGCAATTTGCTCTTCGCTTCAAAGCCGGTTACGCTTTCAAGCAGCATCGCTTTTATTTCAGCATTCCTGCTACTCTCAACTACAATAAAAAGCATGATGGATTCCTTCAGTTGGAGTTGGGTAATGGAAACCGAATCAATACCAATGTTGTTGCGCGTCGTATATTGGATATTAGCGAGAAAAAAGATAGTCTTATCCAATTCCCATATGGTGATTATACGGCCTTTAAGGATAATTATTGGCGACTGACGAATCATTGGATGTTTAATAACTATATTGGTTTTGAGTTGGGAATCATTGCCCATCAGCGTCAATCTATAAATCCGGAATTTTATAAGGAAAATAATTTCCCAAGTTTGTATAGATCAGTTGCGCCTGCATTGGCTTTGGTTTGGCATCCTATTGGGAAAAACGGTCCTGTCGTAAAAGTTAATTATGAAAGAAGTTTCAATCATTTTCTTCATTCCAATATCAGCTACGAACGGGTTGAAATGGATATGCAGGATATTATCAACATGTCAAGAAGGCGGAGCCTTTCTTTGCGTTTGGGTTCTGGATTCTATACTCAGAAAGGCGACCATTGGTATTTTGTTGATTATACTAATTTCAGGGACAATAATTTACCTGGTGGCTGGAATGATGATTGGGCTGGCGAATTTGAATTGCTTAACTCTGGATGGTATAATGCCTCTGATTATTATGTTCGATCCAATGTTACTTATGAGTCTCCAGCCTTGTTTGCTGCCTGGTTGCCATGGGTAGGACGTTTTATAGAAAATGAACGATACTATGTCAATGCCCTCATGGTTAGACATCTTCATCCTTATACGGAATGGGGATACGGGTTCAAAACACGTGTGGCTTCGGTAGGCATATTTGCTTCTTTTCAAAATACAAGATTTCAAGGAGTCGGTTGTAAATTCGGCTTCGAATTGTTTAGAGAATGGTAATAACAATTTAATATACAAGCAATAAGATATGAATTCTCAACTTACTGTTTATAAAGCGAGTGCAGGTTCTGGAAAAACCTTCACTTTGGCTAAAGAGTATATGGTCTTGGTGATACAAGACCCATCTTCATACAGGAATATTCTTGCTGTAACATTTACTAACAAGGCAACTGAGGAAATGAAAAATAGAATCCTCAGCAAACTGTATGGAATAGCTAATCGGCTGGATGACTCAAGAGATTACTTGGAACAAATCAAGGGGGTATTATCTCAGATGTCAGAAGAGCAGATTATTGAAAATGCTGGTATTGCTCTGAAAAATCTTATCCACAATTATAATTATTTCCGCGTCGAAACGATTGATACATTCTTCCAGAGTGTACTCCGTAATCTGGCACGTGAACTTGATTTGACCGCTAATTTGAGAATTGGTCTTAATGATGTCCAGATAGAAGAACAGGCTGTAGATGAATTGATCGAAGAACTTCAGATGACAGACAAGCTTCTCTTTTGGATTATGGATTATATTAAGGAAAATATTGCAGATGACAAAAACTGGAATGTGATTTCTCAAATAAAAGCTTTTGGACGGAATATATTCAAGGATTTTTATAAGGATCATGCTGATGCGCTGAATAATTGTATTGAAAAAGATGGCTTTTTCGAGGCTTTTTCTTCAAAATTGAGGAAAAAGCAAGCTCAAGCTAAAGAGCATTTTGACCAGATTGCGGCTACCTTTTTTGATGCATTGGATGAAAACGGACTTTCGGCAGATGACTTTCAAAATAAGACCAGAGGTATATGGAGTTACTTTTCCAAATTGAAAAACGGTAAATTCAATGATGATGATTTGCAAAATGCTACATTGGTAAAATGTCTGGATAGCGAAGAATCTTGGGTCAAAAAGTCTGACGCTCAGGCTGGTAAACCTGCGTATGACTTAGTGGTTTCCCAACTCTTCCAACTGCTTCATTATTCGGAAACTTCAAGACCCAAATTATTGCGTATATATAAAAGTTGTGATCTTACTTTGCGCCATCTGAATCAATTACGTCTTTTGGGAAGTATTGAAAAGAGAGTCAGAGAAATGAACAGAGATGCCAACCGTTTTTTGCTTAGCGATACCCAGACTCTTCTTCATTCTTTGATACAGGATGAAGACTCCCCTTTCATCTTTGAGAAAATCGGTTCTCAGTTGGAGCATGTCATGATCGATGAGTTTCAGGATACCAGTACTGTGCAGTGGAAAAACTTCAAGGTGCTATTACAGGAGACAATGAGTCACCAGAATGCAGGAAATTTAATAGTAGGTGATGTGAAACAGAGTATTTACAGATGGCGTTCTGGTGATTGGCGTCTGCTTAATAATATTGAATCTGAGTTTCCATCTAATTATTCAATTCAAATTGAGTCACTCTCTCATAATTATCGCTCAGACAGGAATATCGTAGATTTCAATAACGCTTTCTTCGAAGCTGCTGCAGAAAAAGAATATCAGGCCATAACGGATAAAGATTTACCTCATACTTTCTCTGACTCTGGTTCTGACTCTGGCTCCGATGGCTCCAGTGCAGCTCAACTCAAGAAGGCTTATAGTGATGTAAGGCAACGTGTGCCTCAGAAAAAAACTGCATGTGGCTATGTGAGGATTAATCTTTTGGGACAGAAGGGTATCAAAGAAGATGAGAATTCTGAAAACTATCAGGACAAGATGATGGGTATGATTTTAGATACCATCAACGAACTTGTAGAGGCGGGAGTAAAATATAAGAATATTGCCATATTGGTGAGAAGCAATAAGACCATACAGAATATTGCTGATTATCTGATGGCTAATAGTGCGACTCCATTGCCTTTGGTTTCTGATGAGGCTTTCAGACTGGATGCCTCTCAGGCCGTGAATGTGATGGTTACTGCTCTTCGGTGTCTGGCTCATCCGAATGATGATATAGCTAAGGCCGGCTTGATGAAGTTCTGCATGAAATATCTGGAAAACAAGCAAATAGCAGAAAAATTCTTGGAAGAAAGAGAACTTTATTTGCAAAAGCCGCTTTTGGATCTGACAGAGTCCCTTTACACTTACTTTAAATTGGGAGAAATAGAAACGCTCTCTCAACAAAGTTCATACGTAAGTGCATTCTATGATCAGTTGGCTTCTTATCTCTCTGATAATGGTGGTGATATAGATGATTTCTTGAATGAATGGGATGAGAATATTCACTCTAAAAGCATTCATAGTGATAAGGCTGACGGAATCAGGCTTTTGTCCATTCATAAAAGTAAAGGTCTGGAGTTTGACAATGTCATCATGCCTTTCTGTGATTGGGCGTTAGAGAAGACTGATACGATTTGGTGTACGCCTCAGGTTGCACCATTCAACGAACTTCCTTTGGTGCCTGTCGATTTTTCAGCAAAGAAAATGGTTGGTAGTATTTATGAGAAAGATTACTATCAGGAACATTTGCAGAATATGGTTGATAATTTGAATTTGCTATATGTAGGATTCACGCGAGCTGGTAAAAATCTGTTTGTATATGGTAAGCGAGGTGCTGCTACGCAGAGAAGTTTTATCATCGAAGATAGTCTGGAAGCAGTTTACAATACATTGAATGCCCAGAATGCTTCTGCCCAGTATGAGGAACAGACTCTCGAATTTCAAGGAAATGGAACTGACAAGAAAACCGATGATGTTTACTTCGAATATGGAGAGATAGATGCTTCTTCCAAAGAGGAGGAGTTTGCTGAAAATAAGAATGTTTTTATGCAAAAATCTGCTGACTTGCCTATTCAGATAAAAGTGAAGTCTGATTTATATTCCTTTAAACCAAGCCTGCAGAGTGAATTCTTTATGCATGGTGATGAGTCCGAGGAACAGCAGAAGTTCTATATCAAAATCGGAACGGTTCTTCATGAATTGTTTTCAAAGATAAAGACAAAGGATGATGTTGAGTCGGTGTTGAAGCAACTTGAACTTGATGGTGTGCTTTATGATGAAAATATTTCGAAGGAAAAAATCGAAAAAATGTTGCGTGCTCGACTGAATAGTCCGCTTGTCAGTGAGTGGTTCTCTGATAAATGGAAAGTACTGAACGAAACCAGTATCCTCTATTTGGATAAGGATGGAAAGGTTTGTAAGGATCGTCCGGACCGTGTTCTTGTAGGAGAAAACGAGATTATCGTGATTGACTTCAAGTTCGGTAAACCTCATGCTGAATATCATGATCAGGTAAGGCAATATATGTCTCAACTCAAGGGTATGGGATATTCCTGCGTCAAGGGCTATCTGTGGTACGTTTATCCTAATAAGGTGGAGAATGTTGTTCTTGAAGATTAATTTGTTTAATAATTTTGTTTGAAATTTACAATGAAATCATTTCTAAAATACGTTGCTGAAGATATCATTAGAGATTATGGTACTGACTTAAGTCGCATCATGGTCGTTTTCCCAAATAAACGTGCCAGCCTTTTCTTAAATGAAGAGCTGATGAAAATTGTACAGAAACCATTCTGGAGCCCTAATTACATGACAATTAGTGATATGTTTCTCCAGAATACTTCTCTACAACTGGCAGACCCGATCAAACTAATCTGTGATTTGCACAAGTCGTTTGTGAAATGCACAGGGGTTGATGAAACGCTCGATCATTTTTATGGTTGGGGGCAACTTCTGTTGGCTGATTTTGATGACCTGGATAAAAATCTTGGTGATGCAAGGAAGATTTTTATCAATATTGCTGATCTTCATGAATTGGATGATGACAGTTATCTTGATGAAGATAAGAGAAGAATTCTGAAGAAATTCTTTGGTAATTTCAAGGATACTCAGAACACGGAATTAAAACGCCGTTTCATGGCTTTGTGGAATCATTTGTATGATATTTATACGGATTTCAATCAACGATTGGCAAGTCAGGGACTTGCCTATGAAGGCGCTTTATACCGCCATGTGATTGAGGCTGACACTTTGAACCTGCGTTATGATACCTACTTGTTTGTGGGATTCAATATGATGCAGCAAGTAGAAACTGCCCTTTACAGGCGTATCAAGCAGGATGCTTCTTGTCATTTTTACTGGGATTATGACAAATATTATGTTGGTCAGAATAAAAATGAAGCGGGTGTCTATATCAATCAATATCTGAAACTTTTCGGCAACAAGTTGTCTGAACCTTCGCTTCAAGACGGTATCTATAATAATCTGAACTCCCAAAAGAAGATTACGTATATCAATGCTGCAACTGAGAATATTCAGGCAAGATACGTAAATGATTGGTTGATGGAAAAGGTTGAGGATGAACATGGAAATCTGGTTCCACGCTATCAGACTGGCCGCAAAACTGCTATCGTGTTAGCTGATGAAAACTTGCTTTCTACCGTGATTCATTCCTTGCCTACAGAAATTGACAGTCATGTGAATATTACCTTAGGCTATCCGCTTAAGCAGACTCCTTTTTTCAGTCTGATCATGCAATTAATCAATCTTCAGACGATAGGAAGTGTCAAGGGTTCTACCGCTTTTCGTCTGCATGATGTGGTCAAGGCATTACGCCATCCTTATGCTAAGTATATCAGCTCAAATTATCAGGATCTTCTCCATAAAATAGAAGAACAGAAACTTTACTTTCTTGACAGGGATGTACTGTGTGCAGAGGAAGATGAAGGTATGAATATGATGTTCGCCGATTTGGAAGCCTCTGAAAATAGATGCCTGGCTTTGGTCGGTTATCTGGTTAACATTCTCAGACTTATAGGTTCTCATGCAAATGATGGGGAGGATTCTTTGTTTCAAGAATCTCTCTTCAGAACTTATACCTTAATAAATAGATTGAAATGTTTGATTGAATCTGGCGATTTGGATATCGACATAATGACCCTGCAACGTCTTATTCAGCAACTTTTCCAAAACACAAATGTGCCTTTTCATGGAGAACCAGTCATCGGAGTTCAAATTATGGGTGTATTGGAAACCAGAAATTTGGACTTCGACCATATTCTCGTGTTGTCATGTAACGAAGGTAATTTGCCGAAAGGTGTCAATGATTCTTCGTTTATTCCCTACTCCATCCGTAAGGCTCATGGTCTGACTACTATCGATAATAAAGTGGCTATTTTTGCCTATTATTTTTACCGACTTATTCAAAGAGCACAGGATGTAACTCTTTGCTACAACAGTTCTACAGATGAAGGACATACCGGTGAAATGAGCCGTTTCATGCTCCAACTCTTGGTGGAAAGTAAACACGTGATAAGTCGCAAAACGATAGTCTCTGGTCAAAATGTTGAAACTCATAAAGCGGAAGTTATAGTTAAAACACCTCAGATGATGGAAATCTTAGATAAGCCTCGTCTGATAACTCCTACTTTCCTCAATACTTACCTGAGATGCGCTAAGAGCTTTTATTATAAATATATTTTGAGTATTCGAGAGCCGGAAGAACTGGAGGATGAAATGGACAATAGAATGTTTGGAAATATTTTCCATAGAGCAGCTCAGTTGTTTTATTTGAAATTCGCAAGTAATTCTGATATTAAGATTGGAACTGATGGGGAAAAATCCCTGATCAGACCTATCGTTATTAACAAAGGAGATATTCAGAATGCGATAAAAGATGAGAGCTTGCTTTACAGACTGGTCGATCAGGCTTTTAAGGAAGAACTGTTCAAAATCAAGGATCAGAAAAAATCTCCTCAATATAATGGTTTGCAGCTGATCAATCGTGAAGTAATTACCAATTATTTAAAACAATTGCTGTATATTGATATAAAACTGGCTCCTTTTACTATCAAAGGTTTGGAGATAAAGGTAGAAAAAACTTTTGAATTCTCTACTCCTTCTGGTACAAAGAATTTGAGATTGGGCGGATTCATAGACAGACTTGATGAAGTTTCGGCTTCTGAAAGTTCTGATCATAGTATTCTTGGTGAACGTATCAGGGTGATAGATTATAAAACGGGACGTATTCCTTCTTCTTTACCTAAAGTTGTGGAGAGTCTGTTTGATCCAAATGAACTTGACAAACATACAGATTATTATCTGCAGGCTATGTTGTATTCGTATATTGTCAAGCAGAGCAAGAAACTCAATCCTGCCAATGAGTCAGTAAGCCCTGGCCTCTTGTTTATTCAGCAATCTGGAGCAAGCGGTTATGAGCCAACATTGAAGTTTGGAAAAGAATACATTTCAGACGTTTCGCCTTATAAGGAGAAATTCTTCGCAGGTTTAAATCAACTGATTTCAGATATATTTGATCCGAATTCGCAATTTGCTCCTACAGAGAAAAAAGATCGCTGTGAATTATGTCCTTATAAGACTCTTTGTAAATAATGTAATTGATAATCTCTGACAAGTAAATGTTTAATTTCTCTTAAAACTTGCTTGTCAGAGTACCCTTTTCTTCCTATGGATACGTATTAAGTTAAACTCAATTTTAAAAATAATGTTAGATATTGCATATTATGTTATATTTTATGCAAGAATATAAACTATTTTGTCTATCTTTGCAGTGTAAATAATAAACAGACAGAAAAATATGAAAAAAGCATTAGTAATTCTTCAGTTACTCATGGTAGTACTGTTTGCGCAAGCTCAGATGATGAATCCGGTAAAATTTACCAGTTCATTGAAAACAAATGGTACGCCTGAGGCAGAGATTGTGTTTACTGGTAAGATTCAACCAGGTTGGCACGTTTATTCAACAGGCTTAGGTGGTGATGGACCTATTTCAGCATCCTTCAATGTCAATAAGATGGATGGTGCTGAAGCTGTAGGAAAGTTGCAGCCACGAGGCCATGAAATTTCCAAGTTTGATAATCTTTTTGGTATGAAATTGCGCTACTTTGAGGGAAGCGTTACTTTCGTTCAGAAAATCAAATTCACAAAGCCTGATTACCATATTGACGTATATGTAGAATATGGCGCATGCAACGATCAGAACTGTATGCCTCCAAGTGAAGCAACCTTCAAGGGAAGTGGTAAGTCTCCTGCTGTAGATAGCAAAGCTGCCAAGGAGGAAAAGGCACAGAAAGAGGATCAATTAGATCCAGCTGCGCTGGCTAAGGCAAAGGCTGATTCTCTGGCTAAGTTGAATGCAAATGTTGTAGATAGCACTCAGGCTTTGGATTCTGCTGCTCTTTCCTCTACCCTTCAGACTATGGATGCTAAGGAACTCTGGAAACCGGTAGTGAAAGAACTTCAGGCTTTTGGAGGCAATAATGATATCGCAAATCATTCACTTTTCTATATTTTCATCATGGGTTTAGTAGGTGGATTGCTAGCACTTGTTATGCCTTGTATCTGGCCTATTATTCCTATGACGGTAAGTTTCTTCCTGAAAAGAGCAAAGAATGACAAGAAGAAAGGTATTCGTGATGCGGTTACTTATGGTTTGTCTATTGTTGTCATTTATCTCGCTCTTGGCTTGATTATTACTGCCATCTTTGGTCCAAGTAAACTCAATGAGTTGTCAACAAGTGCTGTGTTCAATATTATATTGTTCCTGATGCTGGCAGTCTTTGCTTTCTCTTTCTTCGGTTGGTTTGAAATTAAGTTGCCAGACCGTTGGGGAAACGCTGTTGACAACAAGGCTTCCAATACTACTGGTCTGATTTCTATCTTCCTGATGGCATTTACACTTGTATTGGTATCATTCTCTTGTACTGCTCCTATTATCGGTTTGCTTTTGGTTCAGACTGTAACATCAGGTGATTGGTTGGCTCCAACCATCGGTATGTTCGGTTTTGCCATTGCTCTTGCTTTGCCATTTACCTTGTTTGCATTGTTCCCATCATGGTTGAAGTCTGCTCCAAAGTCAGGTTCTTGGATGGAGACTATCAAGGTTGTGCTTGGTTTCGTAGAGTTGGCATTCTCTTTGAAGTTCCTCTCTGTAGCCGATCTCGCTTATGGTTGGCATATTCTTGACCGTGAGGTGTTCTTGTGCTTGTGGATTGTTATTTTTGCAGCATTAGGATTGTATCTTATCGGTAAACTAAAGTTCCAGGTAGATGCTATCGGTGGCGATATCAATAAGCCAATGCCTGTTCCTTGCATCATGCTCGGTCTTTGCTCTCTTGCATTTGCCATCTATATGATTCCCGGTCTCTGGGGTGCTCCATGTAAGGCGGTAAGTGCTTTTGCTCCACCTGTTAACACACAGGATTTCAATCTCAATACAAAGACAGTAGAGCCTGCATATAAGGATTATGAATTAGGTATGGCTGCTGCTAAGGCGTCTGGAAAACCTGTTTTGATCGACTTTACCGGATTTGGTTGTGTTAACTGCCGTAAGATGGAGGCTGCTGTTTGGACTGATCCTTCTGTGGCAGATAAGTTGTCCAAGGATTATGTTCTGATTTCTCTTTATGTGGATGATAAGACTCCTCTTCCAGAACCGATGGAAGTTACTTTCAACGGAGAGAAGAGGACTTTAAGAACTGTTGGAGATAAATGGAGTTACTTGCAGGCAAGTAAGTTTGGTGCCAATGCGCAGCCTTTCTATGTGGCAGTAGATGATGAGGGTAATCCTCTTACCGCTTCTTTCAGCTATAAGGAAGATGTTCCTGCATATTTGGATTTCTTGAACAAAGGTCTTGAAAATTTCAGAAAATAAGAGTAATCAAAATTTTCTACAATAAATTTAAGTTAAAACCGGAGACTTTTTGGCATGAAAAGCCAAGGTCTCCGGTTTTTTGTATTTAGTGGCACACTATTTGTTGTTTATATGACAAGAAATTTAAATTATATAAGAATGAAAACAAAGGAATTACCAGTATTATTGCTGACAGGTTATCTTGGCAGCGGTAAAACCACATTGCTCAATAGAATATTGGGAAATAAAAAGGGTATTAAATTCGCTGTTATTGTAAATGATATTGGCGAAGTAAATATTGATGCAGCCTTGATTGAAAAAGGTGGTGTTGTAGGTCAGAAAGATGATTCTCTTGTTGCACTTCAGAATGGTTGTATCTGCTGTACTTTGAAAATGGACTTGGTTGAGCAGCTGAAAGAGATTGCTGATATGAAGAAATTCGACTATATCGTAATCGAGGCCAGTGGAATCTGCGAACCTGCTCCTATTGCACAGACCATTTGTTCTATTCCTTCTTTAGGTCCAGAATATATCAAGAATGGTGTGCTCCGTCTTGATAGTATCGTTACGGTAGTGGATGCTCTCCGTATGAAAGATGAATTTGCTAATGGCGATGACTTGATGAAGGATAATATCGATGAGGAGGATTTGGCTTCATTGGTTATTCAGCAAATCGAGTTCTGTAATATTATCCTTTTGAATAAGGCTGCTGAGGTTGAACCAAAGGAACTGGAGAAACTGAAACAGATCATTCGTGCTATCCAACCTAAGGCAGAAATTTTTGAATGCAATTATGGTGATGTAGATTTGGATAAAATCGTCAATACTAAAAAGTTTGATTGGAATACTGTTGCTACTTCTGCTGGTTGGATACAGGAAATCGAAGCTGAGCGTAATGGGAAGGAAGAAGATGAACATCATCATGATGAAGATGATCATGAACATCATGATGAAGAAGATCACGACGAGCATGAGCATCATCACCACCATCATGAAGACGAGCATGAACATCACCATGGTCACGAGCATCACCACCACCATGATCACGACCATGAGGAAGGTGAAGCTGAAGAGTATGGCATTGGAACATTCGTTTATTACAGCCGTAAGCCATTCGACTTGAGTTTGTTTGATGAGTTTGTCGCCAGAAAATGGCCTCGCGATGTTGTAAGAGCCAAAGGTATCTGCTATTTTGCTGACGAAAAAGACATGTGTTATGTCTTTGAACAAGCTGGTAAGCAGAAAACTGTTAAGCAGGCTGGACAATGGTTGGCTACAATGCCTAAAGATCAGTTGGAAGAGCTTCTTCAGCGAGAAGAACAACTTCGAAAGGAATGGGATCCTGAGGTTGGCGACCGTATGATTAAGATTGTCTTTATTGGTCAGCATTTACAGAAAGCTGCTATTTGTGCAGAATTGGACAAGTGTCTGTGGGATTAGATTAGTCTGTTGGAAATCATTTTATAATAAAGATAAAGGGTGAATCAAAAGTCTTTGACTCTTGACTCACCCTTTATCTTTATATATTTCAACTTTTTTTTTATATTGCCCAGATTGTGGTTCTCGGTTTGGGCACTCGTTGCCCGCCTCGTGATCCCTCGTTGCCCGTCTCTTGTTCACCAGCTCCCCATCACGTGTTCCCCGAGGGACCGCTTGATGGGCATGGTAGGAACGCGGTTTCATTACTCTTTTACCATGTAGTTTCCTATATTTAGTTGACTACACCACGCTGCAAGTCATAGATAAAGAACCTCTTCTTGCCAGATGGTTTGGAGAAATCCACCAGGATATAGTAATCCGTACTGTATCCTCGTCTGTCGCAATAATCTCTTACTTGCGTCAGATTCTCACAATCCACCTGATGATACCACTCTTTAGCATCCACCGTATTCTTAAAAAACGGTTTCGTGAACCTATTATAAATAGGTGGAACAAAAAGGACACCGATGACAAGCAGAACAAGTATTCCCAATATAATCAATAACTTCTTCATAATGCATCAGTTCTCTGTTCTCAGAGGAACTATTTCTTCACGCAGCTTGTTTTGAGCAGTAAAAAATCACACAATATAGCCTTTAGGTATTCTTTTACCTGAGGAATGTCCTTAGTCAGTATGCACTGGCGTTTAGAATGGAGAACAAATTTCTGTCCTTCTTCTTCTATGCTGTAAAAAATGGTTACTCCACCATGAGTATTGATTGTGTTAATTGCCTTACGTACGTTAGACATTTGTTCAAGATCATCCATTGGAATTATACACCACCATGGATCCCACATTTCAATGAAGTAGCTGTCATTACTGGCATTAATGACAAAATGTTCTCCCTGATACTCAAAATACAAGCGATTCTCGTTCTCTTCTAAAACAGTTACCTCACAATTTAATTGCTTCAGTAGCTCTATGCACAAATCCTTGGTGTGTGGAGGTTCTTCCTGCTTTTCTTCTTGCTGTATGTCTGCAGAAGCCTCAGGTTGTGTACTGCCATCTGTCTCTTGTTCAATAGGCTTTACTTTTCTTCGCGTAAAGAAGTAAGTACAAGCTATAATCACAATCGTTGAAATAATAGTCTCCATATGCATTGTTTTTATTTGATGTTCTTTTCCTATAACTCTGCAATCTTTCTGAAAAATGGTTCTTTAAAAGAATGCATCCAAAACTTCCTCAAACACATCATTAGGACTCACTTTATTGAAGAGACGCATAGAAGTTT
>OMGB01000003.1_pt1 | contig 183609 bp, 170 predicted proteins | sample 1645791 | NCBI WGS metagenome assembly OMGB01 (sample SAMEA103958120, study PRJEB25191) | human gut metagenome | biome: human-associated habitat [ENVO:00009003]; feature: intestine environment [ENVO:2100002]; material: feces | place: Germany | collected 2013/2015 | reverse complement strand
ACTGATTTTGAAGAAAATGAAGGCTTGTGACTCAGAATTTTAGAAAAGCGGTCATTTGGTCATGGTCATGTTCGGTCAAAATCATTTTCATTTTTCTTCCTATCATGCCACCATCCATGGTCACAACGAGTTTGGCGCAAGATCTGTCCTTGCTTCGAAAAGTCTTAAAGCATGAAAGATGAAATATATGAAAAGCACGGCTAAGGAAGAGTATGATACCTTAGCCGCGCTTTAAATGGTCTTACTTATTTGCCCAGAAAAGTAAGTATAATGATCATCTCATGACAGCTGAGTCATATGATAACCTAATGCTTTCAATTCAATGGCAATTCCCATCAAATACATCTGATGCAATGCAGCGATAAAAGCTCTAAATGCAGTCTCTGTACCTGGTTCTATTCCCATATGAGCCAATTGATTCAATGTACGGGAAGCACATTCTGCCACCACACGATTCATATTCTGATGAGATTCCTCATCCAAAAGAAGTATTTTCTCACAGATGTAATCATCCATGTGATCAAAATCAATACTATTTTTCAAGTATTCATAATGATTCTCTACCTTACTATACAACTCCCAATCTACATCCCAATATTTAGCCATTGCCATTCCTACAAACATAATCCAACCGAGTGATACGGTAGGATATTTTGTAAATTCCTTCATTGCATCTGGCAAATAGTTTTCACCAATCTTTGCCCAGAGTTCTTCCAAATCTGGAGCTTCTGGCAAATGTTCATCTACTCGATTAATAGAACATAAATACTGGTGAAGATCACGCTTGAAGATTTCCTCGAAATTCGTATTCTTATCAATTATCATGACAATCTTCCGATTAAAGCTGTTGTAAATATCGGTCTGCCTCAATGGCTGCCTTTGCGCCAGAACCTGCTGCAACAATTCCCTGACGATAAACTGGGTCTGCCACATCACCTGCTGCAAAAACACCAGGTACATTCGTGCTCGTAGTGCCAGGAACAACCTTGATAAATCCCTGCTCATCCAAGTCGATGTAGTCCTTAAACAACTCTGTATTAGGCTTATGACCGATTGCCAGGAAGAAACCATCAATGGCAATATCAAATTCTTCCTCATCACTTTCGCCCTTGCGCTTCACAAGGTGAGCACCTTCTACACCATTTTCACCAAAGAGTCCTAATGTATTTGTTTCAAAAAGAATCTCAATGTTCTCTTTCTCCTTCACGCGCTGCTGCATAATCTCAGCGGCTCTAAGATAAGGTTTTCTTACAATCATATAGACTTTCTTAGCCAGTCCGGCAAGATACATGGCCTCTTCGCAGGCAGTATCTCCACCACCAACTACAGCTACAGTACGCTTACGATAGAAGAAACCATCACAGGTGGCACAAGCAGAAACACCTTGTCCGCGATATTTTTCCTCATCAGCCAAACCTAAATATTTGGCTGAAGCACCTGTAGCGATAATGACCGTATCAGCAAGGATTTCATTTCCACGCTCGTCAACAATATGGTAAGGGCGCTTACTGAAATCTACCTTAGAAATACTGCCATCACGGATATCGGCACCAAAACGAGAGGCCTGTTCCTTCAAGTCCATCATCATCTGGTTGCCATCCACACCATTAGGGTAGCCAGGGAAATTCTCTACGATTGTAGTGGTGGTCAACTGGCCACCTGGCTGAATACCTGAATAAAGAACGGGTTTCAAATCAGCTCTTCCTGCATATATGGCTGCTGTATATCCAGCAGGACCACTTCCGATAATCAAAGTCTTAACTTGTTCCATAGTTTTTATATTTATTTTATGCAAAGATACGGCAAATCACATGAACTGCAAAATATTTCCCTTTCTTTTTTATACTTTATACTAATATTATGCGAAATTTGGATATAATCCAGATATTTTTTACTAACTTTGCAAACAAAATAAAGAAAATAAAACGAAATGAATACTATTAAGAAAATCGTACTTACCGGTGGACCATGTGCCGGTAAGACTACTGCACTGGTGAAAGTTATTGAGCATTTCTCCAGCCTGGGATACAAGGTTTTCACGATCCCTGAGGTGCCTACGATGTTTACGCAGGCAGGTATGAATTATTTGACATCCAACAAAGATTTCTTCTACGTTGGAGAGAAAGCTACACTCCTGACTCAACTGCATCTGGAAGACAGTTTTTACAAAATGGCACAGACACTCGAACAACCTGTTCTCATCGTCTGCGATAGGGGAGTAATGGACATCTCGGCTTATCTTTCACCGCAACAATGGCAAGATATTATCGGAGAAGTTGGCTATACACAGACTCAACTCAGAGACGAGAGATATGATGCCATACTTCACTTGGTTTCAGCTGCGGATGGGGCTGAGCAATTCTATACAACAAGCAATAATGCCCAGCGCCTGGAAAAGGCTGACGAAAAGGGACTCCAAATTGCCCGCGAACTGGACAAGCGTGTCATTGAAGCATGGACAGGTCATCCACATCTGAGAGTGATCAACAATCATGAAGACTTTGACAACAAGCTGAATCGCGTGCTCAAAGAGATTTCTAATGTACTGGGAATTCCTCAGCCAATAGAGGAGGAACGAAAGTATATTGTCAAATTGACTGGCAATGTGCCAAATAGTATTGACAGCGATATTGTACAGACATACTTGGCTGGTGAACCTAATTGCGAAATTCGTTTGCGCAAGCGCCGCTTTGAAGAAAAGGAAGTATTTGTACATACTACCAAGAAGAGAATATCTGACACTGAACAGATTGAAACAGAACGCCAGATAAGCAGTAATCTTTATGAGTCGCTTCTCCAGCAGGCGGATCCTTACCGCCAAACCATCAAGAAGCACCGCAAGAGTTTTATCTGGAAAGGTCAGTATTTTGAATTGGATTCCTTTGAATCTCCTATCAATGATCTGATGATACTTGAAACTAAGGGTATTGCAAAACAAGAGAGCGTGAAATTTCCGCCATTCATTCAAGTTGTAGAAGACATCACGGGTAATACCAAATACTACAATTATAATATTGCCTTGAAAAAATAAAAGCATTTCATCAATTACCCACGGATTTCAGAGATTGACACATTTTTTTGAACCCCAAATAAAAATCTGTGTAATCTGTGAAATCTGTGGGATTTTTTATGTCAATAGAGATTTAGCTAATGATGAACAAAAAAAAGATGTGTCATAAACTTATGACACATCCTCTTGATTTTTCGAGGTGTCTAGCGGAGTCGAACCGCTCTACACGGTTTTGCAGACCGTTACCTAACCGCTCGGTTAAGACACCTTGTAGATTGAGATATTGTATTTCTCATTTGCGGTTGCAAAGGTACTACTTTTATTTGGTTCCACCAAATTTTTTCCCAACTTTTTCTTGTTTTTTTCACATTTCTCGAAAAAAGGGCATCCAGCACACTTATAATCGTCACATTTCAGCTGAGATTTGCCATTTTTCCATATAATAATAGTGGCATACACAAGGCATGCCACTATTACTATTCCTATTATGATGTATTGAAATACCATAAAGATTAACCTACGGCATTATAACCGTTTGTAGAATTCTTGTGCATGATGTCGCGGATGTTCATCTCCTTGAAACCATCAGCACGCTTCATTTCTTCCAATTCTTTCTCTTCCTCAATATCCTTTTCAGAACGAGTGAAAGTGAAAGCCTTATACTTAAACTCAGCAATAGCCCATCCGACAAGGGCTACAACAACTAAAGCTATTAAACCAATTAATGCATTCATTTTATTTTATTTTTTAATAATCTTCATCGTCTGCGACATCATTAGCATCATCAAGACCTAAATTTTCAGGATCCTCAAATGTAGTACGATAACTTTCCTCTGTCAGTTTGTCATCATCGAAAGCATCATCATCTTCATCGATATCATTGTAATGATCCTCAATCTCTGGTGCATCCTCATCGTCGTCATCTTCTTCTGCACGAGCACGAAGTTCGTCTTCGCGATCCAATTCATCATCATCGGCAAACTTCATGCGTACTTTCTCAACCTGAGGTTTCGCCTTGGCAAAAATAGCCTCGGTCCAGGTTCCCTTAGGAATTTCCAGCACTTCGAAACCATCATCCATTTTCTTCTCGTAGAGACCACCTGGCTTGTGAAGACGATCCTTTGGGAGGGTAGTGGTGCTGATATCAAAACCACTCTGGATGATATCTTGGATACTCTGTGGGAGAGATTCCCAGCCACCACCAAAGTTACGTTCCAACACTTCGATGAGTTTTGTAGCACTTATGTGACGAATATTCTCATAAGTCAAATCGGTAACACGAAGAATTGGACGCTTCTTGATAGCATACTTTACATTCATATCATCGATACGGAAATTTCCGATTTTGAAACCTCTCTGGATATATTTATCAATTACGATAGGCTTATCGATTTTGATTTCCTCTATTTCGAAGGCACTACGGATGACATCCACATAGCGGCGCTGATTATCTTTCAAATCAGCATCCTTCTCAGCAGCTTCCCAGAGACGGAACACATCGTTCTCCTGTATTTCCCAAACACTTGACTTGGTCAAGGTCTTGAGACTCATATTTTTTTCCTTTTTCATCATAAATTCTCTTTTATTTTGCAAAAGTAATTACTTATTTTTTAATATGCAAATTTTATGAGATATTTTTCATCATTCTATATATATAATAAGGTGTACCTTCACAATATTCCATATATTATATAAGGTGTACCGCTTCTATACCATTTAAATACCACTCCAGTCGATGGTACGGATGAAGGCCAAGGTCTTGACCCAATCGCAATCTATACAGAACTGGATAGGGTAGTCCTTACGGTCATAATAAGCCAAGGTCACCTCTGTATCAGTATCATTGAACAACTTATGATTGCGAGTAGCCTGCTTGAACAAGTTTGTGACAACATCTCTGTTTTTCTTTTTTGCCTCAGAAAAACGCTTCTGATAGAGAGTGACATATTGATTCATGGCCAGAGCCTGTTCATTGAGTACCTGAATGGTGCTATTCACCTTCTTCAAATCCACATTCTTGCCAAGCAAATCTGCAGGTTGCAATAATTTGGAACGAAGATAGGTCATGGCATCATACTTGAAAACGGCAGTCTTGCGTACTTCGAGACTTTTGGTAGTATCATTAACCGTAGCAAGCGATGTCTTCACGATTTCATTGAGCACATCCTGTGCCGAAGCCGGTGCAAACGTGAGCGCCATGAGCGCCATTGCTATGATCATCCTTTTCATTTTTTCCTATTTAAAAAATTAATATTAAAGACCTTTTAAATCCATATCAAAACCCTTTCACAAAAAGTTTCAAAGACTTTCACTATGATCAGGCATGACGAATCAAGAAGATGCTGTGATCAATACAAGCTGGCAATTCTTCCTTATAATGGGTCACCATAATCATGGTCTTGTTCTTTCGCTTGCAGAACGCCTCGATGACATCTTTCACCAGCCGACGATTCACATTGTCAAGACCATGAAGTGGCTCATCAAGGATAAGAAGTTCAGGATCCTTCACGAATGCACGAGCCAGCAAGACCAGACGCTGCTCACCGCTGGAGAGTTTGAGAAAACCTGCTTCTTCCTTTCCTTCCAATCCAAAGACCTTCATCCAGAAACGGCAGATATCCAAATCCTCATCCTTAGGTTTGACATAAAGCCCTACTGAATCCATCAAGCCACTTGCTACGATACGGATGGCAGGAAGATCTCGCTGATAGGAGCGATGCAGTTCCGGAGAAACATAACCTATATGCTTCTTAATGTCCCAGATGCTTTCACCGCTTCCACGTGGATTACCAAAGAGGGCAATATCACAAGCGTAACTCTGCGGATTATCAGCACAAACCAAACTCAAGAGGGTAGATTTTCCGGCTCCATTCTGTCCGCTCAATGCCCATCTTTCTCCATTCAGAACAGTCCAGTCCAAATCCTTCAGAATAATGCGTTCACCATATTGGATGCGAACCTTATTCATCTTGACAACCTCCTCATTGTGATATTCGCGCTCACTATATGGTAAATCCACAATGGCCTGCTCCAATTCAGAACTTAAGATGTGATCAGGAACGGACTGTCTCATCTTCAAATATTCCTCTTTGGTCACCTTTGGCAAAACTTTCATATCTTTCACTTCCACAACATGTGTGATGAAATCAGGAATATCGTCGCTCTTGCTCAAGACCAGAATGATTTGCAGCGCACGTTCCGAAGAGAGTGTTTTCAGAAGCTCTTTCAACTGATCACGGGTATCTGCATCAAGTCCGATAAACGGATTATCCATGATCAGCACGCGTGGTTCTGCGAAGAGGGTAGAAGCCAGCTTGAACTTTCTCAACTCTCCACTGGACAAAAGTATCGTATATTTGTCGAGCAAATGCTCCATGTGGAAGAGTTCATAAATGTGCTTTTGCAGGGCACGTCGCTCTGGCGTATCCTCTCCAGCCATCTGATAAGCTTCCTCCAGTTTGTCTCTGACAATAGGAGTGGACTCATCTATCTCCAATTGGTTCCAGCGCTGCTGCAAGAAATAAGTGCGGTCATTATCACCGCCATAGGTATCTCGGAAAGTAATATATTTGATATTATCACTCACCATCAGCTTGTTGCTCGGTGAGAAATCATAATATGGATCATGCATTACCAGAGGATGGCGACCCACTATCATATCCACAAACATAGATTTCCCACCTCCATTAGGACCTACGATGGCAATATGTTCACCTTCACAAGCCTCAAAATTGACAGGCTCAGCCATACGCCATTCTGGCATACGCGTAACGCCATTTTCTATTTTGATAATTGTTTGCATCTTCTTATATCTTTATAATCAAAATTATTTATGTGTTGTACGATTGAGGGCAGCCATCAACTGGGCTCTCGGTCCTGTCACAGGGGCGCTGCCAGCAACCCTTGCTTGATTTTTCGAAGCATAATCCTTCCAGCTGCTATAATGCCGGGCATTGGTTTCTGGCTTGCCCATTTGCAGGAAATGACAATAAGCTGCACCCAAGGCATCCGTAGCATCCATGAATTTCGGCATATCCTCGTCACTGATGTGCAGCATCCTTTGCAGCATGCCCGCCACCTGTTCCTTGGAAGCCTGTCCCTGTCCCGTAATGGCCATCTTGATTTTCAGAGGGGCATACTCATGAATCGGCACATCATGATGGATAGCTGCAGCAATGGCTACTCCCTGAGCCCGCCCCAATTTCAGCATAGATTGGACGTTCTTTCCAAAGAAAGGAGCCTCGATGGCCATCTCATCCGGAAGATACTCATCGATGATACCGGTAACACGCTCAAAGATTTTACCCAATCGGAGATAAGGATCACTCTCCTTGCGCATATCGATGACACCCATGACTACCAGCTGAGCCTTATTGCCTGTCACCCTGATGACCCCATAGCCCATCACATTGGTTCCAGGGTCAATACCAAGAATGATTTTTTCTACTTGATTCATCGATCCATATACGGATTATGAGCGAGTTCTTCGCCGATGCTCGTTGCCTGTCCATGTCCTGGCAATACTTTTACATCATCAGGCAACTGGGCCAGAAAACGGAGACTGTTGATAATCTGGAACATAGAACCGCCTTTAAAATCTGTTCTGCCAATAGAACCACGGAAAAGTGTATCGCCCGTAAAGGCTACCTTTTCATCGGCACAGTAGAATGTGACTGAGCCACGGGAATGACCAGGAGTGAGGATGATTTCAAACTGATGGTTTCCGAAACGGATCACTTCATCATCTTCAAAGAAATGACCTACAGGAGGAAAATCGTAATCCAACTGCATCTGATAGAAAACCTCAGCCTGCTGCTTCAGGTTCTTCATCAGACTCTCATCTGCTGCCGACACTTCCGGTTTCAACCCAAAAGTTTCATGAATCGTATTGTTGCCGAAATTATGGTCAAGATGTCCATGGGTTACAAGAAGACGAACCGGCTGAAGGTTATTCTCCTTGATATAATTGACAATGGCAGTTCTTTCTTCCGGATAAAAAGCTCCGCAATCAATGATGACACACTCACGGGTTTCATCACTAACCACATAGCAATTCTCCTGAAGCATGTTTACTTCGAATTTTTCAATATGTAACATCGAATATTCTTTTAAATAATTAGAAACATTTGTATAATCAAAAACTCTTAAGAGACCTTTCCATGAAAGACTCCATCATTTGTTCAGCAGAATATGTGCAATCTATCACGCCGGCACATATACCAACTGCTTATCCTGCTTGAACCATTCTTCCTCAAAAAAATCACTCAACGGAGTAATCTCTGCAATATTTTTATATTGCTTCAATTCTTCCTGAAGGTTTCCACCTTTCAGGCAAAGAAGACCATTAGGGAGGGAATTTTGCTGGGATTTTTTGAAATTCTTCTTGATAATTTTCATCAAATCAGGAAGTTGCATCACTGCACGACTGACCACAAAATCATATTTTCCCTTTTCCTCCTCACCGCGGATATGCTCCGCCTTCAGATTTTCCAGTCCAATAGCAGCAGCTACCTCATTACAAACCTTGATTTTCTTGCCAGTTCCATCAATCAATTTGAATTTGCATTCAGGAAAGAGAATAGCAAGAGGAATGCCTGGGAATCCTCCACCGCATCCGAAATCCAGGATTTCAGAACCCGCACGGAAATGGATGGCTTTCGCTATTGCCAAGGAATGCAGCACATGATGTTCGTAGAGATTGTCTATATCCTTGCGGCTGATTACATTGATTTTTGCATTCCAGTCACGATAGAGAGAATCCAATTTTGATATCTGTTCTTTTTGCTTATCCGTGAGATTCGGAAAGTATTTCTCGATTATCTTCATACCTTATATATTATTATTTGAGTGCAAAAATATAAAAAAAATACGAAATAACTGACAATGATTATGATTATTTACTTTCTTTATTGATTTTAGAATAAAAATATGTAACTTTGCAACCGATTTAGAGAATTAAAAGAGATTGTATCAATCCATTTATCAAATTAAAATAATGATTAAAGCAGCACTTTTCGACTTAGACGGTGTCGTTTTTGACACCGAATCGCAATATTCGGTTTTCTGGGGAATGATAGGAAAGGAGTATCATCCTGAAATTCCTGATTTCGCACAAATCATCAAAGGACAGACTCTGGTTCAGATCTACGACAAGTATTTTTCCGATGACAAGATTTTCGCTTCTAAAGTTGATTTCTGTAGTGTGAAAGATGAACAGGCTAAAATTACTGCCCGTCTGGATGAATTCGAGCAAAACATGAGCTACAACTATATTGCTGGATTTGAGGACTTTGTGAAGGATTTACGAAATAACGGCATAAAATGCGCTGTTGTAACCAGCAGCAATATCCCTAAGATGCTCAATGTCTATCAGCAGCGACCGGAGTTTAAAGACTACTTTGACAGAGTTCTTACAAGTGAGGACTTTGCTAAGAGCAAACCTGATCCTGACTGCTATCTCAAGGGAGCGACTTATTTCGGAGTCAAACCGGAAGAGTGTGTTGGCTTGGAAGACAGTTTTAATGGCCTGAAAGCCGTAAGAGCATCTGGTGCCTTTACGCTCGGATTGGCTACTACAAACTCAGCTGATGCCATCAGACCCTATTCTGACGAAGTGATTTCCGACTATATTGGCTTCACATTTGCAGATTTAGTTAAAATTGTTAGCCTATCTCGTAAATAATGTGTAACTTTGCAGTCGATTTATAAAAACAACACAAAAAATGGGATATTTATCAACAGATAAAAAGAAAATTACCACCAAGACTTTTGCTGAAATGAAGCAAGCTGGTGAAAAGGTAACTATGCTCACTGCATACGACTTTACAACTGCAGGTATTATCGATGCTGCCGGTATTGACAGCATTCTGATCGGAGACTCTGCATCAAACGTTATGGCAGGAAACGCTGATACACTACCTATCACCGTTGACCAGATGATTTATCATGCCAGAAGCGTAGCGCGCGCCGTTAATCATGCCATGGTAGTATGCGACATGCCTTTCGGTAGTTATCAGATTTCACGCGAAGAAGCCTTGCGCAATGCTTGTCGAATGATGAAAGAGACGGGTGTGGATGCCCTCAAACTTGAAGGTGGAGTAGAAATGATAGATACCATCAAAGCACTGATAGATGCAGGAATCCCTGTTCATGGCCACTTAGGATTGACTCCTCAAAGCGTCAACAAGTTCGGAGGTTATGGTATCCGTGCCAAAGAAGAAGCAGAAGCTGAAAAGCTCATCAGCGATGCCATCGCTCTGGATAAAGCTGGTTGCTTTGCCATCGTTTTGGAGAAAGTTCCTGCCAAAATAGCAGCAGAAGTAACACGTCAGGTAAAAGCCGTAACTATCGGAATTGGAGCAGGTAACGGATGCGACGGTCAAGTATTGGTTTATGCGGATGCATTGGGGATGATCCAAGGTTTCAAACCTAAGTTCTTGCGACACTTTGCACAGGTAGGGGCTGAGATAACAAAGGGCGTTCAGGCATACGTCGATGCTGTCAAGACTGGTGATTATCCTAATATTGAAGAAAGCTATTAAAATAGCTAATTACAAACACTATTTTAAAAGATGGATACTCAAAACACGCCGGTACACTTCAAGTTGTGGCATCGGGATTTTTGGTTGCTGGCAATAGCAAACCTTTTCTTGATGACGAGCACTTACATGCTGATACCGGCTCTTCCGCCTTACTTAATGCAGGCAGGTTTCTCCTCACTTGAAGTGGGAAGTATTATGGGTGCCTACGGCATCGGAATTTTCTTGCTTGGCGGTTTCTGCTCTTATCTGGTTCAGAAATATCGGAGAAATCATGTATGCCAGTTTGCGATTGTGGGCGTAGCTGTGTGTTTCGCTCTTATCTATTATCTGGAGTTTGTCCTGCAGGTAAAAATAGAGTTTTGGATGTTGATGCTGGCAAGACTGCTACAAGGCGCATTCATAGGATTGGCTCAAATGACATTAGCCAGTACGCTCATCATTGATACGTGCGAGTCGTTTCAGAGAACTGAAGCTAATTATACGGCTGCTTGGTTTTCAAGATTTGCATTATCTCTCGGACCAGTAATAGCCCTGATTTTATTCAAGTGGCTCAATTATAGAGGTGTAGTCATCGCCGGAGGATGCTTCACATTAACTCCTGTCTTGCTCATCTCATGGGTAAAGTTTCCTTTCAAGGCTCCGTCAGACAATATGAAAATCCTTAGCCTGGATAGATTTTTCCTTCCTCAGGGTTTTCTCTTATTCCTCAACACGGCTGCAATAACAACTGTTGTGGGATTATTGTTTTCCATACAGCATTCCGTAGTATTTTACACCATGTTGATGGGAGGTTTCATCATAGCCCTACTGGCTGAGAAATTTGCATTTCCGAATGCAGAGCTGAAGAGTGAAGTCTTTTCTGGAGTCATCTTCATGCTGGCGGCTGTTTTGATATTCTTCACAAACCATCAGTCGGCCATCCAGTTTATCTCTCCATCCCTGATCGGATTTGGCATTGGTGTAATAGGAAGCAGATTCCTGCTTTTTTATATCAAACTGGCCAAACACTGCCAGAGAGGAACCAGTCAGAGTTCATTTTTCCTGTCTTGGGAATTCGGAATCAGTCTCGGACTGTTTTTAGGATATGGCTTCTGGGGAAATCACAGAATTGTAGAACTGCAAAAGTTCTTGCCCAAGATACAGACAGACCATGAGTACATCCTGTCCATCTGTATAGTTTTGCTGGTACTGACTTTAGTTTTCTATAATTATTGTGTTCATCCATGGTATATGAAACACAGAAACAGATAGACCTAAATACGACAAAAGGGAAGTTCCGAAAGGAACTTCCCTTTTTTACGCATGAAAATGCTTTATCTAAGTTTCACTCTATTTCTTACAAAATAGTCTTTACTGCCTCAAGCATACCCTTCTCCTGGATAAGATCAAGATCTTTCTTAACCAACTCTGTCAAACCAGGTACAGTCTTGTTCAGGTCTTCCTTCCAGATATAGTCGAAAGCAAGTACACCCTCAGCAACCTTCTGAGTATCACCTGTTGCCCAAAGCTCTTTCAACTTGTCGATGATCTTCTGATCGTCCTGTGGCTGGATAGGAGCACCATCAGCACGGGTACCACCCTTATAGTAAGTAATGATAGCTGCAAGACCGAATACCAAGCCCTGTGGCAACTCACCCTTACGCTCCAAGTAAACCTTCACACCAGGGAGGTCACGAGTCTCATACTTAGGGAATGAGTTCAGCATGATGCTGGTTACCTGATGATCAACGAATGGGTTCTCGAAACGCTCCAATACGTCAGAAGCAAACTTCTGCAACTCATCCATAGGAAGATTCAATGTCTGCATCAACTCGTCAAACTGTACCTTGTGGATATACTTGCCCAATACTGGGTGCTCGCAAGCATCACGTACGATATTGACACCGCTGAGGTATGTTACAGGGCTCAATACTGTGTGAGGACCATTCAACAAAGTAACCTTACGCTCGTGGTATGGTTTCTCGTTGTCTGTAATAAGGACATGGAGACCAGCCTTGTGAGCAGGGAACTCTTCCTGCATCTGCTCAACTGTCATATTCTCAGCCTTCTCGATTACCCAGAGGTGGAAGCTTTCTGCCTTTACTACGAGGTTATCCTTGTAGCAAACCTTCTGCTGAATTTCCTTGATGGTATCGCGTGGGAAACCAGGAACGATACGGTCAACGAGTGTAGCACAAACATAGCAATGGTTAGTAAACCACTCCTTGAAGCCCTCGTAATCAGCACCCATATCTTCCTTCCAAAGCTCGATATACTGGTAAATGCATTCCTTCAAGTGGTGACCGTTCAAGAAAATCAACTCACAAGGCATCAAAATCATACCCTTAGTTGGATCACCCTCGAAGAACTTATAGCGATGGAACAGCAACTGAACCAACTTACCTGGATAAGATGCAGCAGGAGCATCTGTAAACTTGCAAGCGTCATCGAATGCAATACCAGCCTCAGTTGTATTAGAGATGATGAAACGCATCTCTGGCTGCTCAGCCAAAGCCATGAATGCATGGTTCTGAGAATATGGATTCAGTGCACGACTGATTACATCGATACGCTCCAATGTATTGACAGCCTGACCATTCTCCTTACCCTGAAGATTTACGTGATAAAGGCAGTCCTGACCATTCAGCCAATCTACCATACCACCAGCCAAAGGCTGTACTACAACGACAGAACCATTGAAATCGGTCTTCTTATTCATATTCCATACAATCCAATCAACGAATGCACGGAGGAAGTTACCTTCACCAAACTGAATGATTCTCTCAGGAGCGACACTCTTAGGAGCGGTACGCTTGTTTAATGCTTTAAGTTCTTTCATGATTTGTTTATGTTATTATTTTGTTTTAAATTTCCGATGCAAAGATATAAAATATTCCATTACCTTATATCATAAATGCACCAAAATCGTCCGTAAAGGTTTGCGTAATTAGAGGAGATATTCACTCACAAGGAATCTACACTTTTCATGCGTTACTCACATATTACTCACAAAAAGGCTATTTATACCTTATATATAATAAGAACTGACGGATAGGGGAGAAGAAAAAAAATAAGGTATTAAAAACCACAACTATCTGATTTTCAATACCTTATCTTTTGAGCGGGATACGGGAATCGAACCCGCCTCCCAGGCTTGGGAAGCCCGTGCACTACCGATGTGCTAATCCCGCACAAATAGTGCTGAAAAGAGCCACGAGCGGGACTCGAACCCGCGACCCACGCATTACGAATGCGTTGCTCTACCAACTGAGCCATCATGGCTTTTCATTTTCAAAGCGATTGCAAAGGTAATGAAATATTTCTAATTGATGAAATAATTCATTACCCTTAACTTATATTAACACGGCAATCATCCTGGGCACCTCAGATTTTGCTCTTCTCATGAGAATTTGCCACCCGAGGAAGAACTACTCTACTACTGCAATCTTGAAAGTAAGTTCCTCCCTGTTCGGATTCTTACCGATACTGATAGTATCACCCTTTTTAAGTTTTCCGCCCAACAGAAGTTCGCAGACGCCATCTTCTATATAGGTCTGAATAGCACGCTTCAGAGGACGAGCGCCAAACTGCACATCATAGCCCTTAGTGGCTACAAGTTCCTTCGCTTTATCAGTAATCTGAATTTCATATCCCATATCGTGAACTCTTCCGAAGAGGCCTCGCAGTTCAACATCAATAATACGCTTAATCGCATCAATATCCAACTGATTGAAAGTGATAATCTCATCCAGACGATTCAGGAACTCAGGAGAGAACTGCTTACTCAAACTTTTCTGAATGATACTTCGAGCATATTCCTTATCCTTCTCATCCATTACAGACTTCGTAAGTCCGCCAGCATTAAAGCCGATGCCTGATCCGAATTCCTTCAGTTGACGTGTACCTGCATTGGATGTCATTATGATAACGGTATTGCGAAAATCTATCAGGCGTCCATTACCGTCAGTCAAACGACCTTCATCAAGCACCTGCAAAAGCATATTATACACCTTGTCGTGGGCTTTTTCTATCTCATCAAGCAGTACTATAGAATAAGGTTTGCGGCGAACTCTCTCAGTAAGCTGTCCACCCTCATCATAACCCACATATCCCGGAGGCGCACCCAAAAGTCGGGAAGTATTGAAACTTTCTGAATACTCACTCATATCCACACGAATGAGTGCATCCTTAGAACCGAACAGTTCCTCTGCAAGTTTCTTGGCAAGATAAGTTTTACCCACGCCAGTAGGACCTAAGAACATGAAAGCACCGATAGGGTGGTTAGGATCTCTCAATCCTATGCGATTACGCTGGATAGCCTTTACCATTTTCTCGATGGCATCATCCTGAGCAATGACACTTTTCTTCAAGACGGCAGACATATTTTTCAGACGGACACCTTCTTCCTCAGCCATTCGCTGAACAGGAACACCCGACATTTTACTGACGACATCTGCCACATCAGATTCTGTCACCGGAATACGTTCTGTACAATCTCCACTTTGCCATTTTTTGTGCATCAAATCCAACTTTTTTTCCAAAGACAAGCCCTTATCACGATAACTGGCTGCCAGTTCGAAATTCTGATTGCCAACAGCCTCCAATTTCTTAGCTGCCACTTCTTCGATTTCATTCTGAAGATCCAGAATATAGTCAGGCACTTTTATATTTGCCAATCTCAATTTGGAACCAACTTCATCCATGACATCTATCGCCTTGTCTGGGAAAAAGCGGTCTGTGACATAGCGTTCTGTCAGTTTGACACATGCCTCAAGAGCCTCATCACAGAATGTCACACCATGATGCTCCTCATAACGATCCTTGATATTTCTAAGAATTGCCAGAGTCTGTTCGGTTGTAGTAGGCTCTACGATGACCTTCTGAAATCTTCGCTCCAAGGCTCCGTCTTTTTCGATACTGTTTGCATATTCCTTAAAGGTCGTAGCACCTATGCACTGAACTGTACCACGAGCCAAAGCTGGCTTCAGAATATTGGCCGCATCCATAGTTCCGCTACCGCCACCAGCTCCTATAAGAGTATGTATTTCATCTATAAAAATGATGATATCCGGATTGTTCTCCAATTCCGTAATAAGCCCTTTGATACGTTCCTCAAACTGTCCTCGATACTTGGAACCAGCCACCATCGCAGTAAGATCTACAGACACAATCCTTTTGTTGAACAAAGCTGGCGAAGTCTGCTGTTTTACAATAAGTTGCGCCAGTCCTTCTACTATAGCACTTTTACCCACACCTGGCTCACCGATGAGTATGGGATTATTTTTCTTTCTACGCCCGATGATTTCCAAAACCCTTTGGATTTCGTGCTCTCTTCCCACTACAGGATCCAATTTCCCATCTTTAGCAGCTTTGGTTAAATCTGTACTATATTTATCTAAGAATGGAGTCTTATTATTGTGCATTTGTCCCGTAACCGTATTGCTTGCAGTCTTGGAAAACGCAGATGAATCCTTGTCAGGTTCATCACCATTCAGAAAGAAGTCATCTTCGTCATCACTTGGAAAAGAAAACCCATCAAGGATAGTAATGCGTTTTATGTTTTTTTGAATTTCCATATTTATTTTATGTTTCAATGATTCTGTATATATATTCCTTTTTAAAAATTTACCTTGTTATTATACTTCACAAAATTTATGCCAAAAAGAGAGGAAAAAGTTTTTCTCTTTTAATTCACAATTATCATACACTATGATAAGGCATCTTGACGATTGTATGAATTCAATAAACATGTCTAAAGAGAAGAGGGTAAAACTATGCGGCTAATGAACAAAAGGAAGAATATTTGCAGAAGAAAGTAGCCTAAAACACAAAAAACGCTAAATTCTTGTTGTTTTTGCGCTACAAAGTCTTCTCTTAGAAAAAAAGTTTGTATCTTTGTCGTTAGTTTGGAGGGACAAAAACGCTTAGAACGCAAAAAAATGCCCTTCTCGGCAATTTTCCATCAAAAACAGATGGGTTGGAATTAGAATTAACTAATGAAGTTCAAAGAACTCAAAATAGAAATTTAAGATAATCATTCAAATAATCAATATAAAAAATGGACGAAAATCAGACTCTTGATCATGACAGAATCATGAAGATTAACATCGAGGAAGAAATGAAGTCATCCTATATCGACTATTCTATGTCGGTGATTGTGGCTCGTGCGCTTCCTGATGTACGCGATGGTTTCAAACCTGTACATCGTCGTATTCTCTACGGTATGTTGGGTATTGGAAACACCAGTGACAAACCATATAAGAAATGTGCACGTGTAGTAGGTGAGGTACTCGGTAAGTATCACCCACACGGAGACTTTTCTGTATATGGTGCCCTTGTTCGTATGGGACAGGAATGGAATATGCGATACACCTTAATAGACGGACAGGGTAATTTCGGTTCTGTTGACGGTGACTCACCTGCTGCCATGCGTTATACAGAGTGCCGCCTCTCTAAAATGGGTGAGCACATCATGGATGACCTGGACAAGGAAACCGTAGATATGATGAACAACTTCGATGACACTCTTCAGGAGCCATCAGTGATGCCAACAAAGATACCGAACCTTCTGGTTAATGGTGGTAATGGTATTGCTGTAGGTATGGCAACAAACATACCAACCCATAACCTGAGCGAGGTGATAGATGGATGCTGTGCCTACATAGACAATCCAGACATCGACACAGAAGGACTCATGAAATACATTCCTGCTCCAGATTTCCCTACAGGTGCTACTATCTATGGTATCCAGGGAGTGAAGGATGCATACGAAACCGGACGTGGACGAATTGTTGTGAGAGCTACAGCTGAAATCGAAAGTGGAGATGCTCACGACAAAATCGTTATCACAGAGATTCCATACGGAGTAAACAAGGAGCAGCTTGTTATGGCTATTGCCGATCTTGCCAAGGAAGGTAGGGTAGATGGCATTGCAAATGTAAACGATGAATCTGGACGCCAGGGTATGCGTATCGTTGTAGATGTAAAGCGCGAAGCCAATGCCAACGTTCTCTTGAACAAGTTGTTCAAACTGACAGCCCTCCAGAGTTCATTCTCTGTCAACTGTATTGCCCTCGTCAAGGGACGTCCTCGTCTGCTTACGCTCAAGGAATGTGTCAAGTACTTTGTGGAGCACCGTCATGACGTGACTATCCGCCGCACACAGTACGAACTGAAGAAAGCACAGGAGCGTGCTCACATCCTGGAAGGCCTTATCATCGCATGCGACAATATCGACGAAGTAGTTCATATCATCCGAGCAAGCAAGACTCCTTCTGATGCACAACGCAATTTGGAGAAGCGCTTCGAACTGGACGAGATTCAGAGTAAGGCTATTGTTGATATGCGCCTGTCTCAGCTGACAGGACTCCGCCTGGAGCAGTTGCATAATGAATTCAACGAATTGATGAAGACCATCGATTATTTGAATCAGATCTTGAACGATCCAGAGCTTTGCAAGAAGGTAATGAAGGACGAACTCAACGAAGTAAAGGATAAGTATGGCGATGCACGCCGCACCATGATCAAACCTGACGACCACGAGTTCAACCCAGAAGATTTCTATCCAAACGACCCAGTGGTAATCACTGTCAGTCATCTCGGTTACATCAAGCGCACACCATTATCTGAGTTCCGTGAGCAGGCAAGAGGTGGAGTAGGTGCCAAAGGTGCCCGCACACGTGATAAGGACTTCACGGAGTTCATCTATCCTGCTACCATGCACCAGACCATGTTGTTCTTCACGAAAAAGGGACGCTGCTACTGGCTCAAGTGTTATGAGATTCCTGAGGGAGACCGTAATTCAAAGGGACGCGCCATCCAGAACCTGCTCAATATTGAGAGCGATGACCAGGTGAACGCATTCCTCCGCTTGAGAGGTTTGAATGATGCAGAATTCATCAACAACCATTATGTGGTATTTGCTACCAAGAATGGTACAGTCAAGAAGACTTGTCTGGAAGCATACTCTCGCCCTCGTGCCAACGGTGTGATCGCTATCAATATCGTAGAGGGAGACGAGGTTGTAGATGTTCGTCTGACCAATGGTCATAACGAGCTGATTCTTGCCAACCGTAATGGACGTGCAGTTCGTTTCGATGAAAACCAGATTCGTACCATGGGACGTACTTCTACAGGTGTTCGCGGTATGCGCCTCGATGAGGGTGACGATGCTTTAATCGGAATGATTGTAGTCAACGACCCAGAGCATGAGACCGTGATGGTTGTGAGTGAGCAGGGCTACGGCAAACGTTCTGATGTTATCGACTATCGCGTAACCAACCGTGGCGGTAAGGGTGTGAAGACGCTCAATATCACGGAAAAGACAGGCAGACTGGTAGCTATCAAGAACGTAACAGACGACAACGATCTGATGATTATCAACCAGAGCGGTATAGTAATCCGACTTGCAGTGGCAGACTGCCGTATAATGGGACGTGCTACTCAAGGTGTCCGCCTCATCAATCTGGCCAAGAAGAACGATGTCATAGCCAGCGTATGCAAGGTGATGAGTTCTGAACTCGAAGCATCAGTAGAGGAGGAGAGTCGTTCTGCCTGGGCTAAGAAGAGCGAGGAAATCGAGAATGACAATGTAGGTGCAAAGACTGCAGAAGAGGCTGCCGAGGCAGAAGCTCATCTCGATAACGAAGCTACAGAGTCTGAGGACAATACTGACACAGGGAACGTGGATTTCGAATAAACGAAAAGACGTGTAAAGAATAAATAATAACAACTTTTAAACTCATTAAGAAAAATGAAAAAGTTAATGATTGCAGCTATGATGGTACTAGGTGCCACATCAGCTTTCGCTGGAGACAGCGATGCACTTAAGGCAGTACTCAAAGCCAAGACTTATGCAGATGCAAAGGCTTTGGTAGAGCAAAACCTCGGTTCAATGGCTAATGATGCTGAAAAAGCTAAGGCCTACAACCACCTCGTAGAACTCTCTATGAAGCAGTTCAACGACCAGCAGTCTATCATTCAGATGAACCAGATTACAAAGAAGAACGATCCAGTTGACATGGAGGCTATGAACGAGGGTGCTTACAATGCGCTTGTTGCAGCTCAAGAATGCTACAAATACGATCAGCTTCCTAATGCAAAGGGGAAAATTGCGCCTAAGTATGGCAACAATGCAGAGCGCGTATGGAATGCTCGTATCCAGCTCGTAAGTGCAGGTGATGATGCCCGCACCAAGAACAATACAACTTTGGCTTTGAAATACTGGAACGCATGGTTCAATTCTGAGTCTTCACCTTTGTTCAACAAGATTCCTGCTGAAAAGAAGGCAGAACCTTACAAGGAGCAGGTAGCTTACTTGGGTGCATGGCTTTCTAAGGAGAACAAGGATATGGCACAGGCTTTGAAATATTGTGATGTAGCCATGAACTCTGACGAGTACAAGAAGCAAGCACTCAGCATCAAGCTCGAAGTTTTGAAGGGTGACTTGAAAACTCATGAGGACTCTTTGAAGTACATCAACAATTTGAAGGATCTTTATGCTAAAGATGCCAAGAATGAGATTCTTCTCGACAACCTCAACAGCATGTTCGCTTCTATGAGAATGGACAAGGAGCAGTTGGAATTGCTCGACAATGCACTTGCTGCAGATCCTAACAACTTCGTAGCTCTCGCTGACAAGGGTATGTATTACATTGCTAAGAATGATGCAGACAATGCTATCAAGAATCTGAAGAAGGCTTTGGAGATTAAGCCAGAAAATGGTGCTGTCATGGTTTATCTCGGCGCTTGTTTGAACGTTAAGGCTTCTAATCTTCAGGATCCTAACGGACGCAAGGTAGTTTACCAGGAGGCTATCAAGTACCTCGACAAGGCTAAGGAACTCGATCCAGAAAAGAAGCAGTACAACTGGGGTTACAACCGCTACCAGGCTTATTATGGTCTCTATGGTCCTAATGATCCTAAGACCAAGCAGGCTGAGGCTGATAGCCAGAACTAATTAAAATCTATAAATCCTACGATTATAAAATCATCATATAATCGTAGGATGAAAGAATAAATAAAAGACTTCAAAGGAGGCATTATTTTGTCTTCATTGAAGTCTTTTTTTTCAAATTAACCTAAAACTATCATCATCACAGTTGTCCAGATTGAATTTTGAAATATCCAAAAGATTCTGGCATTTTAGTCATAATTACTGTTTTATTTAGACAATAACGATTTCGTCTATTTATCATAATTTATAAATCAGGATGATTTCTTATCCATATTATAATAGGTAAACCTTCACAAATTATGGGTTCACCACATTGATAGGATGCCCCTCAATAAAGGCTTTAACATTTGCAGCAACTTGCTTATTCAATCGAGTTCTTGCTTCTAAAGTGGCCCAGGCGATATGAGGAGTAATAAAGGCATTCGGTTCTTTAAAAAGTGGATTGTCCTTAGCTGGCGGTTCCTGTGTCATCACATCTGCGCCATAGGCTCCAAGCTTACCATGATGCAAAGCAGAAGCCACAGCTTCTTCATCAACCAGCGGACCGCGGCCCGTATTAATCAGAATACAGGAAGGTTTCATCTTTTTCAGACTGTCTGTATCGACGAAATGGTAAGTATCATCAGTCAACGGACAATGCAGTGACAAGATATCAGATACAGCTAAAAGTCCATCCTTGCTTACTTTGGTTATCCAATCAGGCAAATCACAGGCATTCTTACTGGTGCAGGCATAAACGTCCATTCCGAAATCACGAGCTATAGTAGCAACTTTCATACCGATATTGCCAAGTCCCATAATTCCCAGGCATTTACCGGACAATTCCATAAGCGGTGTATCCCAATAACAGAAATCCTTATTGTAAGCCCAGCGCTCATTGCGATTTTCGAGCGTGTAATGTTCAACTCTGTTTGTTATTGCCAAAATAAGCGCGAATGTCATTTGTGCAACACTATCAGTACTATATGCAGGAATATTGGTTACGACTACACCATGACGTTTGGCAGCCTCAATATCAACCACATTATAGCCAGTGGCCTGAATACCTATATATTTCAGTTTTGGAAGCTGATCTAAAATTTCAGAATCAATCTGCACCTTATTAATTAATATAATATCAGCATCTTTAGCCCGCTCGATTTTTTCTTCATCTGTTGTACGAGGATAAACAGTAACGTTTCCCAATTGCTCCAAAAGATCCCAATTCAAATCGCCGGGATTAGAAGCATAACCATCTAAAATTACAATATTCATCATATTCTTCAAATTAATGTTGATTGTTCATAAAATCAATGCAAAAATACACAATTTCAGAGAAACATCAAAGAAAATAAGTAAGAAAATTCAATAAGAAAACAACAAATTATAGATTAAAGAAAAACAGAAATATGAAGGAAGAAATACAAAAGATTTCGATAAATAAACTGAGAGTAAATGAGGAACTGATCCCTCTCCTACAACATCCTACTATTAAGTTGTAAGCAACATTATGATTAATAGGAAATAGTTTGTATAACAAAAAGTAATAAATAAACCCCTACCGATATTTTATCCTTCTGTCTGGAAATAAAATTCTAAGAAGCAAAACTAATCCCACAATATAACCTATTAAAGGGATGAATATAAATATAACTATTAAGGGATAAAAGAAATCTCTTTCTCATCAATAATTAAAAAGGAGAACATTTGAAATATCCAAATATTCTCCTTCAAACTATACCAATTATAACAATCGTATTTAAATCAAAAATCTAAATACTCCTAATATTCGAAAACTATGGCCCATATTTTTGTATGGACATCTAAAAAGCTATTCTTATTGGAAATCATTCAGAATACTACTCCAAACCAAATAAAGCCTTCAGACCACCATCTACACCAGAGAATCCCATAAAGGCCAAACTGAGTAATGATGCGGTAATAAGCACAATAGCCATTCCCTGCATACCCTTAGGAATACGAACCAAAGCCTGCTGCTCACGGATACCAGCAAAAACAATCAGAGCCAGAGCAAAACCCAAAGCTGTAGAGAATGCATAAACAACACTCTCCAAAAGATTGAAATCTTTCTGGATAACCAAGATGGCAACACCAAGCACTGCACAGTTGGTAGTAATCAATGGAAGGAAAATTCCAAGAGCCTGATAAAGTGCAGGGGAAACTTTCTTGAGGATGATCTCAACCATCTGAACCAAGGCTGCAATCACAAGGATAAATGCCAGAGTCTGGAGATATTGCAATCCGAATGGATCGAGTACATACTTCTGAACACACCAAGTAATGATGGTTGCCAAGGTCAAGACAAAGGCGATGGCTCCACCCATACCGATGGCTGTATCAATCTTCTTCGATACGCCCAAAAAAGGACAGATACCGAGGAACTGCGACAAGACGATATTGTTAACGAATATCGCAGAGATAAATATCAATAAATATTCCATAATTTCTATTTCTTAACCTTATTAAATATTGCTATAATGTATCCCAATGTGAGGAATGCACCAGGAGGCAAGATGAATACCAGAATGTTAGTAGTCTCAGGTAACAAGGCGATGCCAAAGATACTGCCTGCTCCTAAAATCTCACGGGCACAACCAAGAAGCGTCAAGGCAAGGGTGAATCCCAAACCGCAACCTACTCCATCTACCAAACTGGACAGAGGCGAGTTCTTTGCTGCAAAACTCTCTGCACGACCCAAGATGATACAGTTTACGACAATCAGCGGAATATAGATACCCAAAGCCTGGTTAATGCTATCTGGAGCATAAGCACTCATTACCATCTGAAGGATTGTAACAAAAGCTGCAATCACTACGATAAACACAGGGATGCGAACCATATCCGGAGTAATCTTCTTGATACAAGAAATTACAAAGTTGGTACAAATCAGCACTGCCATAGTAGCCAATCCCATAGAGAGACCATTGATGGCGCTGGTTGTTGTAGCCAAGGTAGGACACATACCGAGAAGCAACACGAAGGTTGGATTCTCCTTGATGAGTCCGTTCATCAAAATCTTAACATTACTCATATCGGCTTATCCTTTCTTTTCTTTTTGTTCAACATTTGCTGCATCACCCTCGCCTTCTGCATGCTTGGTAGCACCACTCTCGCCATCTACCTGCTTACCAGAATAAACCTTGTAAGCCTGATTGATGGCCTTAAGGAAAGCACGGCTGGTGATGGTAGAAGCTGTAATCGCATCTACAGCATTGCCACTCTTATCATCCTTACTTACGTGGAGGTCACCATCCTTTGGAGTCATGCCAATGACACTACCCTTTCCGTCCTTCTGGAACCATGTGGCTGCTTTAGCTCCCAAACCTGGAGTCTCAGAAGCCTGAAGAATGGTATAACCTAAGATCTTACCTTCGGTATCGAAACCAACAAGTACCTTCACATCGCCACCGAAACCACCGGTTGTACTCTCTACGGCAGCACCCAACTGCTTGCCACTCTTGTCTGAACAATTATGAAGTACAAAAGTAAACTCCTTACCTCCAAACTCCTGCTTCACCTCTTGCGGTTCTGCTACCTGAAGTTGATCAGTACCCATCACGTTCTTGATACCAGCAGCAAGACTCTGTTCTGCCTTTTCAGCAATAGGACCAGAAGTAAGATGATTGATATAAGCAAGAACGGCACCTACGATGAGCGCTACGCCCACCAGAACAAGCACCATGTTCTTTAATGATGATTCTAATTTCTGCATGTCTCAGTCCTCCTTATTTCTTAGCAGGCTTCTCACCGAAGCGCTTTGGTTTAACATATGTGTTAATAAGAGGTGTGAACGCATTCATGATCAGAATGGCGAACGACATACCTTCTGGATAGCTACCCCAGTTGCGGATAATGATGGTCAGAAGACCGATACAAACTCCATAAATGAGCATACCCTTGTGAGTCATTGGAGAGGTAACATAATCAGTTGCCATAAAGATGGCACCGAGCATCAAACCTCCACTTAAAATGACTGCAAATGGATTGGCATAAACAGGGTTAGCCAAGTGCATCAGACCGCTAAATACAAATACGGTAGCGATGATGCTGACAGGAATATGCCAGGTGATAACCTTCTTCCAAAGCATGTAAGCCAAACCAAGCAAGAGAGCGACAGCACAAACTTCACCAGTAGTACCAGCTCCAAACGTATCGCCAGTTGCTCCGAAAAGCAAACTCAAAGAATCAGGCAACTGATTCAGAAGAGAAGCATCACCAGTCTTGATGGCAGTCTTCATGATCGCCAATGGTGTTGCACCTGTTGTAGCATCAGTATAGCTGAGCATCTGTCCAGCTACTGGCCATGAAGTCATCTGGGCAGGGAAACTGACGAGCAGGAAGCAACGACCTACCAACGCAGGATTGAAAGGATTGTTACCCAAACCGCCGAAAGTCATCTTACCTACACCGATGGCAAACAAGGCACCGATAATAATGATCCAAAGAGGAAGGTTACTTGGCAAGTTCATGCCGAGCAGAAGACCGGTGATAATAGCAGAACCATCAAGCAAACTGGTCTCCTCCTTTAGGAGATATTTTGTAATTGCCCACTCAAAGAAAACGCAGGCTGCCACTGAGGTAAGCAGTACAACTACTGAACCCAAGCCAAAGAAATAGATAGAGGCGAGAATAGCAGGCACGAGAGCGATAATCACACCGTACATATTCTTCTCCACGCTCTCATTTCCATGGGCATGTGGCGATAATGAAACGATTAATTTTCCCATTTTATCTTTTAAATTCTTTCGTAAATGAATTTTCTTTAGATTCTTTTTTCAATGAAATTCCTTCTTGATGCGAATGAAATTTCTTCTTGACGTGAATGATTACTTCTTAGCGCTACGAGCTCTGATGATACCCATCACAGCAGCCTTACCATTGATGATATTATCAAGGATAGGACGATGAGAAGGACAAGTAAACTGGCAAGAACCGCAAGCAATACAAGAAGTTACCTCCTCTGCCTCCAGGCGCTCATAATCCTTCACTACGCTCAATGTAGCAAGTAAGTATGGCTCCAATCCCATAGGACAAGCATCCACACACTTGGCACAACGGATACATGGCTGAGCTTTCTTACGATGAGCATCAGCATCACTCAATACGGTGATTGAGTTAGTACCCTTGGTTACAGGTACATCGAGGCTAATCACGGCCTTACCCATCATCGGGCCACCAGCCAACACCTTATTATCACCCTCTGGCAAACCACCACAGTTTTCAATCATCTGAGAGAATGGAGTTCCCATACGTACGAGGAAGTTTCCTGGATTCTTCACCTGCTTACCAGTAACGGTGGTATAGCGTTCGAAGAGAGGTTTATTCTTCATAACTGCCTGATAAACAGCAAAGGCAGTACCTACATTCTGAACTATTGCTCCAACGTTGACTGGGATTGCAGGAGGAGCAGGAACCTGACGACGGATAACTGCATCCACCAACTGTTTCTCACCACCTTGAGGATACTTCTTTGCGAGTGGTACTATCTCGATACGAGAATCGCCAACAGTCTTCTCTTCAAAGAGTTTGATAGCAGCAGGCTTGTTATCTTCGATACCAATGTAACCCTTCTCCACCTTAGCAGCCTTCATCAGGAGATTAAGACCTACGAGAATCTCATCAGCATGCTCCATCATCAGACGATAGTCGGCTGTAATATAAGGCTCACACTCAACACCATTGATAATCACACATTCAGCCTTAGCTCCTGGAGGAGGACAAAGTTTGATGAAAGTAGGGAAACCAGCACCACCCATACCAGTAACACCAGCCACCTTGATGCGATTGACAATCTCCTCTGAAGTCAATTCTGCGTGAGCTTCCAAAGTTTCAAGTTTGTCTGAGCGGTCAATACTCTCCTCCCATTCATCCCCTTCTACATTAATAATAATACAAGGCTTACGATAACCTGTAGCATCAATAGACGTATCAACCTTGAATACAGTTCCTGATACAGAGCTGTAAATAGGAGCACTCACGAAACCACCAGCCTCTGCGATGAGAGTACCTACTTTCACCTTGTCACCCTTAGCAACAACTGGTTTAGCAGGAGCACCAATGTGCTGTCCAAGTGGGAAAATAGCCTGCTTAGGGAGAGGAGCTACCTGAGTAGCCATCTCGGCAGTAATTTTATTCTCTTCTGGGTGAACTCCTCCAATTCTAAATGTTCTCAAATTCATGATTTAGTCCTCCTTCTTTACTTCTGAAGTCTCTGCCTGAGGAGCTGCAACTGGAGCTTCTGCTTTAGGAGCTGCAACTGGAGCATCTGCCTGAGGAGCAACATCAGCAGCTGGCTTTGCCTTCTTAATTGGGAAATTTACTTTCACGAGTGCACCTGTAGGGCATTCGTCAACACACTTTGTACACATGCGGCACTTGTTGAAGTCAACATAAGCCACGTTGTTTTCGATTGTGATAGCATCGAACTTGCAGACTTTCTGACACTTACCGCATCCGATACAAGCAACACTACAAGCTTTCTTTGCTACAGCGCCCTTGTCGTGATTTACACACTGAACGTAAACACGGCGTCCCTTAGGACCCTTCTTGCGAAGTTCGATGATGTGACGTGGACAAGCCTTAGCACAAGCGCCGCAACCCGTACATTTTTCTTCATCAACCTCAGGAAGGCCTGTTTTTGGATTGATAGCAATCGCACCAAACTGGCAAGCAGCAACACAATCACCACAACCCAGACAACCGAATCCGCAGCCAGTCTCACCAGCACCACAGGAATTCATAGCTGCACAAGTGTGCAAACCATCATACTCGGCGATGCGAGGACGATTCTCGCAAGAGCCATTACAACGCACTACGGCCACCTTCGCCTCAGTGTTAGCCACTGCGATACCCAAAAGGTCAGCCACTTTGCCCATCACGTCAGCTCCACCTACAGGACACATCAATCCTTCGATAGAACCGGCATCAGCACCCTTGACAAGGGCAGCAGCCATACCAGAACAACCGGCAAAGCCACAACCACCACAATTAGCACCTGGCAGGATTTCTCCCACCTGTCCAAGTCTCGGGTCTTCTTCGACGGCAAATTTCTTGGATACCCCAAAAAGAACCAATGCAGCAACAAGCGCAATGGAACCAAGGACCAAGATTGCAATCACGATAAAATTCATAATTATAATTTGTTTTAGTTATTTATCCGAAATTACTTATTTCAGGTTCATTACTATATGATTATTCTCTTGCTCTTTACTTACTATTCCAAGGTGAACGACAACTTTTCCTTCAGCTTATCCTTCAACAGAAACAGAGCCATATAATAAGGAAAGAGGATTCCCAAAGAAGAAAGTGCAGCAATGCCCTCACCTGCCCCACAGGCTATGACAAGAACCAAAGTTACAACCATCAGGACCAATGGTAATATATAACCATAGATACTTGCCCGAAAGCCAACTGACATATCAGCCACCACTACTACATGATCACCGATTTTGTATTTCGATTGAACGCCAGGTTGGTTTACCTCAATAATCTTCTCTTTTGTCTCAGAAGAATTACAGTGAGAAGCAACCTTGCAGCCACTACAGGCGGAGGATTGTAGAATACGTACTGATATACATTCTCCCCTGATAGCATTGATTATACCAGAATGTTTTATCTTATCGCTCATTTCTTTACTTAATTCATAATGTATGCCATAACTTGCAAGTCAGTCTTTAATACCTACACATTGCAAAGTCGAGATAGCAAACTGTATTTGAATGCAAAGATAATACTTTATTCGGAAACTGCAAAATATTAGTAAAGTTTTTATACGAAAAGAAGCGTAAACGTTTTCTGTTTATATTTTTTATAAGCAAAAACGAAAACTTTTGCTCATTTTATGGTTTATTACGCTAATTATATGTACTTTTGCAACGGATAGGAAAAGTCATACACTATCCATATAATAATTAATTGAAGAATTAACAAACAGCACTGCAGAATGGTAAGTATGATGAGAAAGCGCTGTTAAAATAAACTATGCAATATGACAAAAACGAAGATAGGAGTGCTGATATGCATGACATTGAGTCTGAATTCCGCAGGAGTTCAGGCGCAGAAAGGCGTTGAACATTTCAACATCTCTTTATTCTGTAATACCGACTCCTTAAAAGGGACCAATCTGAGCATCCTTACAAATGCCATCAAAAAAAATATGCAGGGAGTTCAGATTTCTGCATTAAACAACTTTGCTACCAAAGGAAATGGTATCCAGATAGGTATGCTCAGCAATGCATCCACTTCTACGTTCAAGGGGATCCAGTTGGCTGGAATTTCTAACGTTTCCATGGGAATGAAGCGCGGCATCCAATTGGCGGGAGCAGCCAATATCTGTTCCTCGTCCATGAGGGGAATTCAAACAGCAGTTTATAACTATGCTGATACCCTCAATGGTTCTCAAATAGGATTGTTCAATGCTTGCATCAGCCATCCACGAGGTGTCCAGATTGGCATCATCAACTATAGCAGAGACACGGTGGCTCACAAAATTGGTCTGGTCAATGTTAATCCCAAGACCCGCATTGACTTGCTGAGCTATATCGGAACCTCAACAAAACTGAACATGGCTCTCAGATTCAGAAATCGCAGTACCTATAATATAATAGGTATCGGAACTCATTACATGGGACTCGACAGCAAGTTCTCTGGAGCACTTTTCTATCGCATCGGACAGTATTTTCAACTGAATCCAAAATTCTCTCTGAGCGGCGATTTGGGATATTATCATGTGGAGACTTTTGAAGAACATTCATCAGAAAAGCCAAAAAGACTCTTCTCTCTCCAAGCACGCCTGAACGCAGACTATCAATTAGGCCACTACAGTTCGCTTTTTGCATCGGTAGGTTATGGAGACACCCGGTATTACCATCATGCACAGCACTATCGCAACCGTTTGCTGCTAGAAGGCGGCATTGCATTCAGACTTGTCAGAAATGGGGCTTTGGAAAATCAAAAAAAAGAAGAAAAAGCCAACATCATAGAATCGCTGACCTTAGGCAATAAACAAGCAGACCAATATCTCCCAGCAACCGATAGTCTGATGCAGGTTTATGCAGCCAATGACCCATCCCGCCAGAAGAAACATCCATGGAAAGCTGCGCTGGAGGCTTTTGCCATCAATATGGGCGTACAATGCTTTGACCAATTTGTGATGAATGAAGATTTTGCAAAAATCTCTCTCCACAGTATCAAGCACAACATCCAGAACGGATTTGTATGGGATAATGACCAATTCTCTACCAACCTGTTTGCTCACCCCTATCATGGAGGTCTGTACTTTAATGCTGCAAGAAGCAACGGCATGAATTTCTGGCAATCCATCCCCTATTCTTTCTGTGGAAGTCTAATGTGGGAAACGACCTGCGAGATAGAACCGCCTGCTATCAATGACCTGATGGCAACAACCATGGGAGGCGTGTGCATCGGTGAGGTCACACACCGCATCAGCAATCTGGTATATGATGACCGCCAGAGAGGATTCAGTCGATTTCTGAGAGAATTTCTTGGAGCCATAGTCTGTCCTATCAAAGAGTTGAACCGTATCATCAGCGGTGATGCCTGGAGAGTAAGGGGCAAATACTATAAATACCATGACTACGAGAAATTACCCGTTGACTTTTCCATTTCTGCAGGTTACCGCTATCTGGCAGATAACAATTCTCTTTTCAGGGGTGAGGGAAATCCATATATCAATCTGAACTTAGTATATGGTGATGCTTTCAAGGAAGAAACGAACAAACCGTTCGATTATTTCACCACGGATCTGACTTTCGGATTGAGCAACAACCAACCGCTCATTACGTCAGTACACTTGTTAGGAAGACTGTGGGGAGCACATGTCATCGAGAAAGATGATTTGAAGGTGCTGTTCGGTATCTTCCAGCACTTCAACTATTATGACTCCCAACCTGTAAAGGACGGAACCAGTGAGGTTCCATACCGCATATCAGAAGCCGCTTCAATAGGACCAGGAATCTTATGCAGTTATCCTACCATCGGAAATTTGACCAAACTGGAACAGAGCATTTTCATAGACGGCATCATTCTCGGTGGAAGCCTGACCGACTACTATAACATCATAGACAGAGACTACAATATGGGTAGCGGATACAGCGTGAAGATGAATAGTTTCATGGAATTTGGAAAAGTGGGAAGTATCAGACTCGGTGCAGATTACTACCGCATCTTCACATGGAAAGGGTATGAGCAGAAAGACTGGGAAAATACCGACCCACTCTACCTGAACGCTCAGGGCGATAAGGGAAATGCATCACTGCTTGTTACAAACGCTAAAATGTTCTTCAATCTCTCTAAACATCTGAGTTTTGAAATGGGGGCATCTTATTATCTGAGATATACATATTATTCGTATCATGAAAATGTAAAATCCCGAACTTTTGATCTCAATATCGGGCTACGATACAAGATATAAAAAACAGTTAAAACCTTAAAGGGTATAAAGTATAAAAAAGGATGGCACTAAAAATAAAGAAGATATAAGGATGGCACTATAACAAGAAACAAAAAGGTGCTTTAAAATGAAACATGAAAAAAGGAGATAAGCTCACCGCTTGTCTCCTTTTTTATTTAGAATGAATGTTTCCTTGAAATCATCAAGATTACTACATATTTTCTTAAATACTCAAGACAAACATTTAATTGTTGACACTACCGCCAACAATATCAAGCAATTCATTTGTAATGGCCTGTTGACGACTCTTGTTGTACTGCAAGTTGAGTTCGCGCAAGAGTTCATCGGCATTATCCGTAGCAGTTTGCATAGCCACCATTCGAGCAGCATGTTCGCTGGCTAAGCTATCCAGCAAAGCTGTGAATATCATCAGATGCAAATGCTTAGGAATCAGCACGCTCAGTACAGTATTCAAATCCGGCTCTACGATGAAATCATCATTCAGCGGTTTTGCTTCTGTAGTCTGGCGCTCTTGATCTTCCTGTTTTTTGCGGAGATATTCCTGAGCTTTGGCCGTAGCTACATTGGAAGTCAGGTCGCGGTCGTTATCTTCACCAATAGCCTCCGTAGAGAGGTCGATTGGCAAAAATGTCTTGCGGGTAAGAATCTGAGAACCAGCACTTTTGAAATGATGATAAATCATTTCTACTCGGTCCAGTTCACCTGCCACATATTTCTTGGCCAGTTCCTTTGCAATAGCAGCGCATTCACAGGAATTTGGTTTTTCAGCAAGTTCTGTAAAATCACCTGCAATATGAAGTCCCATTTTCTGCGCCTTCTCAGCAACCTTTCTACCGATAGGATAAACCGTAATGTCGTCAATGCCTTGAGCCTTATACTCATCCACAGCATGCATCATCATCTTAATGATATTGGAATTGAATCCACCGCAAAGCGAACTATTCGAACTGTAAACCACAAGAGCAACGCGCTTAACCAACTTATGCTCTACTTCCAATTCACATTGAACAGAAGGAGTACTGACTAAGAAACTCTTGAGAATATGTTCTAGCATATTCTCATAAGGTAACATGTTCTGTATAGCAACCTGAGCATGATGCAACTTACTGGATGCCACCATCTTCATAGCACTCGTAATTTTACGGGTGCTATTGACACTGGCAATACGAGTTTTTATCTCTTTTAATGACGGCATAGGCTATTACACTTTATATTGTCCAGCTACATTTGCCATGGTCTCCTCGACAACCTTGATGCAGTCGTCGGTGAGTTTACCATCTGCCAAAGTTTCTATGACATCAGCGTGCTGGCTGCGCATAGCGTCGAGGAACTGATCCTGACACTCACGAACCTTATCCATAGGCACGTCGTGCATCAAACCATGAACACCACAATAGAGAATAGCCACCTGCTCGCCTACTGGCATAGGGCGATACTGAGGCTGCACCAACAGTTGGTCGTTCTTACGACCACGATCCAAGGTCATCGCTGTCACAGCATCCATATCGCTGGAGAACTTAGAGAAAGCCTCCAACTCACGATACTGAGCCATATCAATCTTCAAGGTACCTGCCACCTTCTTCATACTCTTAATCTGAGCAGAACCACCTACACGGGATACAGAGATACCTACGTTGATAGCTGGGCGGAAGCCCTGGTTGAAGAGGTCGGTCTCCAGGAAGATCTGACCGTCGGTGATGGAAATCACGTTGGTTGGGATGTATGCAGAAACGTCACCAGCCTGAGTCTCAATGATTGGGAGGGCTGTCAAAGAGCCGCCACCCTTTACCTTGCCCTTCAGGCACTCTGGCAGGTCGTTCATCTGCTCAGCTACCTCCTGCTGGTCGTTGATACGAGCAGCACGCTCCAATAGACGAGAGTGGAGATAGAAGACATCACCAGGGTAAGCCTCACGTCCTGATGGACGGCGGAGAATCAAGGATACCTCACGATAAGCCACAGCCTGCTTACTCAAGTCATCATATACTACGAGGGCTGAGTAACCGCGGTCGCGGAAATACTCACCAATAGCAGCACCAGCAAATGGTGCGTAGTATTGCATGGCTGCAGGATCAGCAGCAGTAGCACTTACAATAATAGTATATGGCAGAGCGCCATGCTCCTTGAGGTTCTGTACCAATGCAGCTACAGTAGAAGCTTTCTGACCGATAGCTACGTAAATACAATATACAGGCTTGCCTGCCTCATAGAAACTCTTCTGGTTGATGATGGTATCCACTGCGATGGCAGTCTTACCAGTCTGGCGGTCGCCGATGATCAACTCACGCTGTCCACGACCGATAGGAATCATGGAATCGACAGCCTTCAAACCTGTCTGCAGAGGCTCCTTCACTGGCTGACGATAGATCACACCAGGAGCCTTACGATCCAGAGGCATCTCGAAAGCGCCGGTGAGATCGATATCACCCTTGCCATCGATAGCCTGACCCAGAGGGTTAACGACACGACCTAAGAAGTTGTCGTTCACGCGGATAGAAGCGATACGGTGAGTACGTTTCACGCTCTGTCCCTCCTTGATGCCAGCAGTAGGACCCAGGAGGACACAACCCACGTTGTCTTCCTCGAGGTTCATGACGATGGCCATCGTGCCGTTCTCGAACTCAAGAAGCTCATTAGCCTCTGCATTACGAAGACCATAGATACGAGCCACACCATCACCGACGGTGAGCACAGTACCAACTTCGTCAAACTGCTGAGCGCCATTTACCTCCTGTAGTTGTTGCTGAAGAACTTCAGACACCTCACTTGGTTTAATTTTATCTGACATTGTTATTTAAAATTTAAAATTTGAATTTAGAAATATATGAAGGCAAAAGCACCAGAGTAGTTCACTCTTCGTTTTTCACACTTCACTTATCTCTTACTTTTTAAGCTGTGTCAGAATGTTTGTGAGCTTTGTTTTCACGCTCGCATCCATTCTATAAGTATCATACTCAAGGATGAAGCCACCGATGATTTCAGGGTTCACCTCTGTTTTGAACTCCACAGTACCTTGCGTTCGCTGCTCCACCATCTGGCGCATTTTCTGCTCAGTTTCAGGAGCTACTGCTGTGGCGGTAATCAGCTTACCACGGATGATGTTCTTCTGTTTCCTGTAAAGAGTGATATACGAAGCAGCCATGAATTGCAGGGTGCTCTCCCTATCCTCTTTCAGTACAAGAGCAATGAACTTCTTACAGAGGTCTGAAGGTTTTTCACCTAAAGCAGTCGTGAGAAGTGTCTGTTTCTTATCCTTAGAAAGCATAGGGTTGTCTATCGTAAATCTCAGTTCAGGCACGTCGATGTAGCTCTTGTAGAGCGTCTGCATCTCCTGGTACACCTGATCTTCGAGCTTCATGCCGGTAGCTGCCTTGATAAGAGCACGGGCATAACGCACCGATATTACACCTATATCCATAAGCTTTACTATTTGTTATCAGAAGAAACCTCGTCCAGCAGTCGATTTATCAAATCCATCTGTGCTTTATCGTCAGAGAGTTTTGCTTTGAGCACCTTCTCTGCTATTTGAACAGAGAGTTCAGCAACCTGTCCACGGATTTCACGAATAGCATTCTGCTTTTCGTTCTCAATCTGAGTCTTGGCATCAGAAAGAAGACGAGCGCCTTCTTCGCGGGCCTTGTCCTGTGCTTTCTCTACGATGGCATCACGGGTTTCAGCAGCCTCTTTCAGAATGGCAGCCTGCTTCTCGCGAGCTTCCTGCAAGATGGATTCACCTTCTTTTTGGATATTGGCAAGCTTTTCATTGGCTTCGTGAGCTTTACGCAAACTCTCGTCGATGTAGGCCTTTCGGTCGTTCACCATCTTGATGATGGCTGGGAATCCAGCCTTCCAAAGGATAATGAAGACGATGATAAAGACCAACGTCATCCAGAAAAGCAAACCGCTATCAGGAATCAATAAATCCATATATACTGGTTAAAGTTTTACTTAAATGTTTTTTAATTAACTAACTCTTTTTGAGCCACCGTTCTCCGTCCTCAATCTTATTAAAAAACAAATATTGAGAACGGCAAACTGTGACAGCAAAATATTACATTACGATAGCCAAGATGGCAATGATGACTGCGAAGAACGCAACACCCTCAACCAACGCAGCTGCGATAATCATAGAAGAACGGAGATCGCCCATCTTCTCTGGCTGACGAGCCATGGCGTCCATAGCCTGGCCACCAATGCGACCGATACCAATACCTGCGCCAATAGCGGCCAAACCTGCACCTACTGCGGCACCCAACTTTGCAATCTCTGCTGCTAATAAAAGTGATAACATAATCTTAATAATTTAAGTTGTTAATATTTTCTTTATTTAATGTTCAATTGAATGTAGATTCCGTAATTGTAAATTACTTCACTACCTCTGGCTCAGCCTCATGAGACTTTACATGAGCCAGCGAGATGAATACTGCACTCAGCATGGTGAATACCAATGCCTGAATGTAGCTTACCAATACTTCGAGGAGCATCATAAAAGCGCTCATCGCAACACTTACTATTGTCATACCCGTACCTGCCACATAGTTGGCGATAGCATTCTCACTGATGTTGAACATAATGAAAATGATAGCCGCAAACGAAAGTGCGATGGCGTGACCCGCCATCATGTTGGCGAAGAGTCGGATAATCAGAGCCAACGGTTTCGTAAAGATTCCGAAGAGCTCGATGAATGGCATCAGTGGCACTGGCACCTTCAACCACGTTGGTACCTCCGGCCAGAAGATTTCCTTCCAGTATTCCTTGGTACCGGTGAAGTTGGTGATCAGGAATGTCGTTACACCGAAGAATACGGTGCAGGCGATATTACCCGTCAGGTTACCACCACCTGGAGGGAATGGTACGATACCCATGATGTTCGCCACGAAGATAAAGAAGAAGCAAGTAAGCAACCATGGTGCGTACTTAGGGGCTTCCTTACCCAGTGTGGCCTCAATTACATCGGTATATACCGACATGATGAACATGTGCATCAGTCCCACAAATCCCTTTGGTGCAGGGTCATCCACCTTGTGGTTCCTGCACCAGCGGGCTGGTATCAGGACACAGAGCAACAGGATGATAGCATCGATGAAGAGCACGCAAACGGTCTTCGTGATGGAGATGTCGAGAGGACGAACCTCCTGGCCTCCCACCTTCTCTACTATCTTGTTGGGATTCGCCTGCGCATCAGCGTTCTTGATCACCAGGTTGAAAGGTCCTGGACGGTCTCCATTGGCATCCTTCTCTTCCGAGAATTCGCTGCTGCAGAAGACGTGCCAGCCCGTTGAGCTCTTCACGATGATAGGCAGATGAATCACTACGGGATGGTCTCCCACCTTTGTGATATGCCATTCATAAGAATCCTTGATATGACCCCACAATATCTCTTTCACGTCGATGTTTTCCTTGGCCGATACCTGCAGAGGTGCCAGCGTGAAAAGCAGCATCGCCATCAAGAGGAATTGCTTGAGATGTTTCATATTCTTTAATTCTTATTTTTAATTTATTAATCTGTTTGTCTCAAAGTCGCTTAAGAAAGACGACCTTTTTTCTCTACCCGAGTGAAATAAACGCAATCGAATACGAGAAGAACTATATAGAAAAGAGCAAAGATAGCTGTAAAGCCTAATATGTTCTGCTTATCACATACAAGAACATAGATGAGAAACACCAAGATTCCAGCCATCAACTTCACAACCAAAGCCGCCAAGTAAAACTTGGCAAGATTTGCAGGTGAAGACTTTGCTATCGCTTTCCATGCTTCACTGTAAGCAGTACTTGCAACAAGCGAGAACAACGCACTCACAATCAGAGGATTAACCACCTGAGCAATTATATCTTCGCATTGAGCAGACAATCTGCAGGCAAAAAGTATGACCAAGGCCACACCCGCTGTCAACCAGAGCGAAATCTGTTTATACTTGATATCAACTTGCCTGATATATTGCAAGCGCATCTTTTCTTCCTTTTCCATATCTATACTTCTACACAGAGGCTTACTTCGTTTTTCTTACATTCCACGAATCCACCCTGTATGTTCATCACTTGCTTGCCTTCCTTGGTAGTGTATTCCACCTTGCCTATTTCAAGCGAGGAGATAATAGGAGCGTGATCGTTGAGAATCTCGAATGAACCGAGAGTTCCAGGAACCAGAACGCTCTCCACTTCACCTTGGAAGACTATTTTCTCGGGAGAAACTATCTTAAGTTTTAACATAATCTTTAACTTTGAATTTTGAACTTTGAACTTTGAACTTTATAATAACCCAATATTGCTATCGAATTCTTCATTCTTCGTTCTTCACTCTTCACTAAAGACTACGCCTGTGCTGCTGCAAGCAACTGCTTAGCCTTCTCCTTTGCGTCCTCGATAGTACCTACGTTGAGGAAAGCCTGCTCAGGCAGGTCATCCACCTCGCCGTCGAGGATAGCATTGAAGCCCTTGATAGTCTCTTCAATAGGTACCATCACACCCTTCAAACCGGTGAACTGCTCTGCTACGGTAAATGGCTGACTCAAGAAACGCTGTACACGGCGTGCACGGTTCACGGTCAACTTATCCTCATCAGAAAGTTCATCCATACCGAGGATGGCGATGATATCCTGCAACTCATTGTAACGCTGCAACAACTGTTTTACTCGCTGTGCGCAATCGTAATGTGCCTTGCCGACGATCAGTGGATCGAGGATACGAGAGGTAGAACCTAATGGATCTACAGCAGGATAGATACCGAGAGAAGCGATCTTACGTGAAAGCTCTGTGGTAGCATCCAGGTGGGTAAATGTAGTAGCTGGAGCAGGGTCGGTCAAGTCATCGGCAGGCACATAAACAGCCTGTACAGAGGTGATGGAACCATTCTTGGTAGAAGTGATTCGCTCCTGCATAGCACCCATCTCGGAAGCCAATGTTGGCTGATAACCTACGGCTGATGGCATACGACCCAACAGCGCAGAAACCTCAGAACCAGCCTGGGTGAAACGGAAGATGTTATCGATGAAGAACATGATATCGGCAGCCTCACCATTCTTACCACCATGATCACGGAATTCCTCGGCTACGGTCAAACCAGAAAGCGCTACAGAAGCACGTGCCCCCGGTGGCTCATTCATCTGACCATACACCAGGGTAGCCTGACTCTTGGCAAGTTCCTCTGGGTCAACGAGGGAAAGATCCCACTTACCCTCTTCCATGGCTTTACGGAACTTCTCGCCATACTTGATAACACCTGACTCAAGCATATCTCGAATCAAGTCGTTACCCTCACGAGTACGTTCACCTACACCAGCGAATACAGAGTAACCGTTGTGTCCCTTGGCGATGTTGTTGATCAACTCCATGATAAGCACAGTCTTACCTACACCAGCACCTCCGAAAAGTCCAATCTTACCACCCTTCATATAAGGCTCGAGCAAGTCGATCACCTTTATACCGGTAGCAAGCATCTCCTTGTGGGTTGACAGTTCGTCAAACTTAGGAGCTTCGCGATGGATAGGATAAGCGCCCTTCATGTCCAATTCATTCATACCATCAATAGGCTGTCCGATGACATTCATCATACGACCTTTGATTTGCTCGCCTGCAGGCATCACGATTGGGCTGCCCGTAGAGACAACCTCCAAGCCACGCTGCAAGCCGTCGGTGTTGTCCATAGCGACACAGCGTACTGTGTCCTCACCGATGTGCTGCTGCACCTCGATGACCAATTTGCGTCCGTCAGGACGTTGCACCTTTAGAGCTTCGTGAATCTTTGGAAGCACCTTCTCAGGGTTCTCGCCCTTGATATCGAAATAAACGTCGATAACAGGACCGATAATCTGCGAAATGCGTCCGTTAATTTGTGACATAAGCTATATGTTTAAATTTATTTGTTATTGTATTTGTTATCTTATTTAATGACTCTGCAAAAGTAACAACAAATTAAGAAAACTCCAAATAAAAATGAAGTTTAATTCTCCTTTAAACCATTTTTAGTGCCGTTTAAATCATTTTTACTTTTACACTGATCCCCAAAACCATGAATGTTGAGTGTTTTTCTGATTTCTTTTCAAAAACCCACACTCAACATTCGGCTTTGATATCATCAAGTTTAGATGCTCAATTCATCAAGCACCTTGATCAATTTACGGTCAAATGGTTTGTCTGAGCGGATAGCTTCTGACAATGGAACATAAACAACCTCATTATTACGCACACCAATCATGACATTTCTCTGTCCCTGTATGATGGCTTCTATAGCACCACAACCTGTACGGGAAGCAAGGATTCTGTCACGGGCAGAAGGACGACCGCCACGCTGCAAGTGACCTAAGATAGAAACACGCACATCAAACTCTGGGAACTCCTTGCGCACACGGTCTGCATAGTAGAGTGCACCACACTTAGGACTTTCAGAGACGATAACGATACAACTCTTCTTAGATTTACGGATACCACGCTCCATAAACTGAGCCAACTGGTCAACATCCGTACTGTCTTCAGGAATGATAGCAGCCTCTGCACCACTTGCAATAGCACTGTTCTGTGCCAGGAAACCAGCATCACGTCCCATTACCTCAATGAAGAAAATACGCTCATGACTCTGGGCTGTATCACGGATACGATCCACACATTCCACGATCGTATTCATGGTAGTATCATAACCGATTGTATTATCTGTTCCATAAAGGTCATTATCGATAGTACCAGGGAGGCCAATGCAGCAAACATCAAATTCGCGGGCGAAATTCATCGCACCCGTCAGCGAACCATTACCACCGATAACCACAAGGGCATCGATTTCTTCTTTCTGAATAGTCTCGAAAGCCTTCTGACGACCTTCTTCTGTCATAAATTCCTTAGAACGAGCTGTTTTCAGCATAGTACCACCCGTACCGATGATACCACTCACATTCTCTGTGGTAAAAGTCTTGATCTCATCATTGATAAGACCATCATAACCACGATAGATACCCTTTACGTTGAAACCATTGTAAATTGCAGCACGAGTTACCGCACGGATAGCTGCATTCATTCCTGGAGCATCACCTCCAGAGGTCAAAATACCTATAGTTTTAATCTTTGCCATAACTATATACCTTATTATATTATTATATGTTTATTCTGAATTAGTTTTATCTGAATTTATATTCAGTTTTATTCTGATCACATGCCTTTCACTCAATGTGAATGCTCTTCATATTTTTATTCTCATTTTCCAGAGTATAAAAATACCCATTTATTTTATAAAAGTATAAGAATAAGGATAAATTCTTTAAATCAACAAACACGTAGCTCCCGAAACAAGATTGTGTGAGAGCCAGAGGATGGCAAGTCCAATAATGCCACCCAAGAGAGCTTTCCAACCGATATTACGGAAGAACCAAGTGATACGCATCCGCTCCATTTTCATCAGAGCCAGTCCACTTACCGTACCGATACCCAATACATTTCCACCTGCCATGACACAATAAGCAATCACCTGCCAATACAAACCATTGCAACTATAATCTGTCGTCCCTTCCAACAATTCATTCTGCAGAGGAAGATCAGGCAAAGAGAAGAAATTGATGGCTGTAGCGAAATTATCCAAAACTGTACTGATAACACCTGCTACCACACCATGTGTCCACACACTCGGATTCTGTTCATTCACGCCTAGATACTCAGTGAGCGCATTGAAAGCACCAGTCTCCTTCACCACAGCAACCGCCATCATGATTCCCATTACAAAAAGAATCATTTGAATGACTCCATACTGCAACACACGAGGTGTGCGACGATCCACCATGGCATCCATATTCATGAGTTTACGATTGAAGATTTCATTTACCACCCACAAAATAGCAAGAACACAGAGTGCGCCCAAGAACGGACTCAGTTTCGTAATATTATGGAATGTAGGTATAAACCACAATCCACCTATTCCCACAAAAAGCATCACGAGGCGCTGCCAAACATTCAGACGGGTATCATCGCCTCTGTAGGGCATCACAATCCACTCCGTCTCTACCCTTTCTGGCAACTGTCTGGAAATCATATAAGTAGGAATCAGCCAGGCTGCCAAACAAGGCAAAAACAATGCCATAGAGAAAGCTGTAGCCGTAACCAAACCTCCATTCCAAAGCACCAGACCTTCTGGATTTCCAATCACAGTCAAAGCACCACCGCAATTGGCAGCCAGCAATATAGCACTGCCATAAAACATACGCTGACGACGACTCGGGATAATGCCATGCATAATCGTAAGCATCATCACAGTAGTCGTGAGATTATCAAGATTGGCAGATATAATAAAGGTAACAATTGCCAAAGTCCACAGCATTTTCTTGCTTTTACGGGTACGCAAAAGTTGAGTGATAAAATCAAAGCAACCATTATTATTCAAGATTTCAACAATAGTCATAGTAGATAAAAGGAAGAGTACGATTTCTGCCGCTCTTCCCACGTATGGCAGAAAGACAAAGCGTGAAATGAAATTCTTGACAGTAACACTATTGTCAGGAATAATATTCCATTCATCGGCATGCAGATAGTTAGAAAATTCATACGCATGCTGACTGGTCACGAAGTCCATACCAAAGCAAATATAGAGTACCCATCCTACCGTTCCCGCGAAAATCGCAACGGCAGCACGGTTAACTTTGGTAACATTCTCCGTCGCAATGAGGAGACAACCAATCAAAAATATGCCTACAATGACTAATGTCATAACTATTATCTTTACATTTCGAACGCAAAGATAACAATTATTCTCAATATAACGACAAATCGAATGGCTTTTTTTACCGGTTTTAACGGAAAAGTAACAATTTACAAGTATTTTATTACACTTTTGCCACATACGGTTAGCAATATCGCCCCTTTACCGTTTCAACCGTGCCATTATTTTATCAATAAGATGCGTCTTGGTTTTGATGATGTACAAACTGAAACAAACATTCATCGCAGAAAAGACGAAAGCAGCCAGCCAATAATAGAAGTTCAAATCTACCGAAACAACAACAGTCAATGCTAAAAAACAAAACAGCGTTTCGATACCCATATAGAGGTAAGCACTTTTAGAAATTGCCATAGAATAATAAATCCTGCTAAAGAAACACACAGCTATGGCCTCCACAAAATAAGCAAGAACAATACCAATTCCCATACCCGTAAGACCATATAAATTGAAACCAACGATTTCGAAAACAAACAGAAGTACGACAGCAAAAGTTTCCTGTCCTAAGAACACAAAAGACTGCCCTTTGGATAACGGAAGATATTCTATAGGAAGATACACGGCACGGAACAACATGCTGACAGCAGCAAATTGCGCCATCAGAAGAATGCCCATAAAACTATTATCGTAAAGCATAGGTATCAAAATAGGCAAACCAAAAATCAGTATAATGATAAAAGGAGATATCAGAAGCGTATTCACCTCTATCTGGCGATTGACACAAGCATTCAGTTCACTCCCTTTTCCTTTAATACACGATAATCTCGGATAATAATCAGACTCCATAGCAGAGAAAACGAGACCACCATACACCAAAACCAGCGTAGAGCAGGCATTAAACAGACCCACCTCTTCCAAATCTCCCACATTATTAAGATAGGTGCGTACTAAGAACTCAGCGCCACTATTGATGATACCAGAGAGAACAAACGCAATTCCTAATCTGATGACATGAACACCAGACTTCAAATAGCTACGACTTAATGATATTGAATAAGGATAATACCTTAAAGAATAGCGCATTACACACACCAATTGAATAAACGCTTGAAAGTTTAGCACGAAGACGATTCCCGACTGTCCCCACAGATAATATACAGGAGCGGATATGATCAAAGACGCAGCAACAACATAAAGAGAAGAATAGGCCAAGGCCTTCAATTGCCGGGTAGCCTTCAGTACAGCCATTTCTCCGCCAACAAGAATAGTCAACCCAACCGTTGGTGCCAACAATATGTAATGAAGCGTATGATTACCCCAAGTAAAAGTCCAGTTATTGAAAAGTGGTCCTAAACATATACATACCAACACGCCCAAAACGGCAGTCAGAAGTACCCATGAGCGAATCAGCTTAATCGATTCAAGTAATTGTTTAGAAGAAAGGTGATAATTCTCTGATATTTCGTGAACTGCACTTGTAGGAATACCAAAAGAAGTAGCGGAAACCATCATATTGACAGTAGAATTCAACAGAGAGACCATTCCCATACCATTTGGCCCCAAAAATAAAGCAGCGAACTTGTTGCGTACAATACCAACAAGCACACTAAGCCCCTGTACACCGCCAAGAATGCCAGTGTATTTGAGAATATGAGAGTAACTATCTTCTTTTTCTTTATTTTCCATCTATTATAAAACGCTAACCCAGAAGAAATATTGCCTTAAGCAGCAATAATATTCCTTCTACGCCCATCAACTATCTATCTATCATCAATTGGCATCTGCACCCAAGCAGTTTTTATAGAGTATATTTCATATATATATTAAGGTAAAATAGGAAATAACCCCATTTTATAGCCCAAAAATGTTAAAATACAATAAATACCTGCATTTACATCTCGCTAAATTGGGTTATTCCGCCAAAAATGAGTAATTTTGCGCCCGATTTATATAATTCACATAAAGTCTAACTTTATTAATTTTTAATTTTTTATTTAATTTTATGTCAGATTTAAAGAACGTAAAGCCATTGGACGACTTCAATTGGGACGAGTTTGAGAATGGCGGCAGCGCAAACGTCAGCAAAGAGGACCTCGAGAAGGCCTATGACGAAACCCTTAACAAAGTAACTGAGCATCAGGTTGTAGAGGGTACTGTAATCTCTGTTGATAAGAAAGAGGTTATCGTAAACATCGGTTACAAGAGCGACGGTATTATCCCAGCTTCTGAATTCCGTTACAACCCAGACTTGAAGGTAGGTGACAAGGTTGAGGTTTATGTAGAAAACCAGGAAGACGTTAAGGGTCAGTTGGTTCTCTCTCACAAGAAGGCTCGCTTGAGCAAGTCTTGGGAGCGTGTTAACGAGGCTCTTGAGAACGAGGAAGTTATCCAGGGTTATATCAAGTGCCGCACTAAGGGCGGTATGATTGTTGACGTTTTCGGTATCGAAGCTTTCTTGCCAGGAAGCCAGATCGACGTTCACCCTATACGCGACTACGATATCTTCGTAGGCAAGACTATGGAGTTCAAGGTTGTAAAGATCAACCAGGAGTTCCGCAACGTTGTTGTATCTCACAAGGCTCTCATCGAGCAGGAGTTGGAGCAGCAGCGTAAAGAAATCATCGGTAAGCTCGAGAAGGGTCAGATCCTCGAAGGTACTGTTAAGAACATCACTTCTTACGGTGTATTCGTTGACCTCGGCGGCGTAGATGGTTTGATTCACATCACAGACCTCTCTTGGGGCCGCGTAAGCGATCCACACGAGGTTGTAACACTCGACCAGAAGATCAACGTTGTTATCCTCGACTTCGATGAGGAGAAGAAGCGTATCGCACTTGGTTTGAAGCAGTTGACTCCACACCCATGGGATGCTTTGGATGCTAACTTGAAGGTTGGTGACCACGTTAAGGGTAAGGTAGTCGTTATGGCTGATTACGGTGCATTCGTAGAGATTGCTCCTGGTGTAGAGGGTCTTATCCACGTATCTGAGATGTCTTGGAGCCAGCACTTGCGTTCTGCTCAGGACTTCATGAAGGTAGGTGACGAGGTTGAGGCTGTTATCTTGACACTCGACCGCGCTGAGCGTAAGATGAGCCTTGGTATCAAGCAGTTGAAGGAAGACCCATGGGAGACCATCGAGGTTAAGTACCCTGTAGGTAGCAAGCACACTGCAAAGGTTCGCAACTTCACTAACTTCGGTATCTTCGTAGAGCTCGAGGAAGGTGTTGATGGTTTGATCCACATCTCTGACCTCTCTTGGACTAAGAAGGTTAAGCACCCATCTGAGTTCACAACAGTAGGCGCTGACATCGACGTAGTAGTTCTCGAGATTGATAAGGAGAATCGTCGTTTGAGCCTTGGTCACAAGCAGTTGGAGGCTAACCCATGGGATGAGTACGAGGCAATCTATACTCCAGGTTCTATCCACAAGGGTACCATCACTGAGATGATGGATAAGGGCGCTGTAGTTGCTCTCGCAGAGGGTGGCGAAGGCTTCGCAACTCCAAAGCACCTCACTAAGGAGGATGGCTCAATGGCTAAGAAGGGCGAAGAGCTCGACTTCAAGGTTATCGAGTTCGTTAAGGAGACAAAGCGTATCATCCTCTCTCACTCTCGTACATTCGAGGAGGGCAAGGACGATGTTAAGCCAACAGCTCCACGCAAGCACAACAACGCAGGTCGCAAGAATGAGGCTGCAGCTATCAACAACGTAGCAGCAGGTACTTCACTCGGTGATATCGACGCACTTGCTAAGTTGAAGGCTCAGATGGAGGGTAAGGCTTAATCATTAGCCTTTCGCTTCAATTTGAATCGCATTCAATAACAATGCAAAATATTTTATCCCCGGTTCTTCGGAATCGGGGATTTTTTTATATCATAATATCAATCGCCATCGAACAAAACCATCCCACTTATGACAACATTGATGGCCCTGCTTATCCCCACAAAATTTCCACTTAGCCCTTTTTTTTATGCCAAAAAGAGAACAAATATGCATTTTAAGGGAAAAACATTTGGAAGTTACAAGTTTTCGTCGTAACTTTGCACCCGGTAAAAAAGATTATATTAATAATTTATGAAATATTTTAAATTGATGGCCGCTGCTATGATTGGCAGCGCTACCCTCACCTCTTGTTTCAAGGATGAGCCTCTTAACGCAGAGTGCGATATTGAGCAGGCATATATTCATGTGGATAATCCGCTGGAAATGTTCGCTAATTACACAGACACTATCGTAAAAGTTCTCTCCAACGAACAAGACATAACTTTCAACGTAAAAAGACATACAGACATAAGTAATATGGCACCATTATTCAGACTAACTGAAGGTGCAAAGATTACGCCAGAAAATGGTTCTATACATGATTTTACTAATGGTCCTATTATATATAAGGTTACTTCGCAGGATGGAGAATGGAATCGTGCTTATTCCGTATCATTTTCATTTCCACCTGTTTTTTACGAAGAAATGAAATATGACTTTGAGGAGTATTTCCTCAATGAGGTTAAACCTGTGAATAAATATTATGTATGGAGCGACAAAAACGATGACGGAACAAGAGCCAACAATTGGGCAACAGGTAATCCTGGATACAACTTAAGCGTAGGAAACACAGCCAAACCAAACACCTACCCTACAGTTCCTATTCCTGCAGGTTCAGAAGGCACACTGGATGGTACTGCTTGCGTTAAACTAACGACAAGCGACACTGGTGCATTCGGAATGATGTACAAAATGCCTATTGCAGCAGGCAACTTATTCTTAGGTAAGTTCGACGCATCTCAAGCCATGAAGGATGCAATGAAAACTACTCAATTTGGTATTCCTGTCAGTTTCTTGCCAATCAGATTCAGCGGCTATTACAAATACCAAAGAGGTAATAAATTTACCGACAAAAAGAAGAAAGTTGTAGAGGGCAAATTGGATTATGGTACCATCTATGCTGTACTTTACGACAATCATAATGCGGAAGGAGAAGCTATCTTTCTTGATGGAAGCAACGTACAAACAAGTGAGCAAATAGTAGCCATTGCAAAGGTGCCAGACATTGATAATACACCAGAATGGACTCATTTTGACTTAGAGTTTGAAAAAAGAAAGGAAATCGACATGGAGAAACTCAAGAACATGGGCTATAGTTTAGCTATTGTATGTTCATCCAGTGTGGATGGAGCATCATTCATGGGAGCCATAGGCAGCACCTTATATGTTGATAAATTCCGTATAACATGTGAAAAGGGAGATGAATAAGATGAACAAAATTTCAATATTATCAATTCTGCTCTTTACAGCAGCAAATACGCCAACTTTTGGTTGGACGAATCAATACGGAGAGGTAAAAAGTAACAGTCTCCTAAGAAACTACAGTTACTACGTAAGAGGTGGCTACAATTTGGGAGGAACAGCTCCTATAGGAATGCCTGCTACTATTCGCACCCTTCATAGCTATTCTGTTCGTCCTAATTTTATACTAGGTTTCGACGCATTCCACCCTTTCAATGACAGTTGGGGAATCATGTTTGGTCTCCACTTTGAAAATAAAGGCATGAAAACAGATGCTGGCGTTAAGAATTACCACATGAAAATGAAATGTGGCGACAGAGAATTGGAAGGTATGTTCACTGGAAATGTAGTCACTAAAGTAGATCAAAGTTTGGCAACAATACCAATACAAGCAACCTATGATATATCTGAAAAGGTAAGAATCAAGTTAGGTCCATATTTCTCTTATGTCACCTCACATAAATTTGACGGATATGCCTATGATGGCTATTTGCGTCAAGGTGATCCAACGGGAATGAAAGTTGAACTTGGTAACACAGATGGCGAACGTGGGGAATACGATTTTTCTGGAGATATGCGCAACTGGCAATTCGGTATAGACGTAGGTGCTGATTGGTACTTTTCAAAACGATGGGGAGGTTATGCTGGTCTGACATGGGGTCTTTCAGAAATCTTCAAGAAAAACTTTACAGTATTAGATCAATCATTATACCCTATCTACGGAACTATCGGTTTGATTTATCAATTGAAATAAAAACTTAATTTAAACAAAGAAAATATGAAAAAATTATTTACTTCAGTAGCATTGGCACTTGCACTGATGTCTGCATCTGCCGAAAATTACACTTGTCCTCTGGCTATAAACATCAGTGGATCTGTTGATATGCCTGCAGGAGACGTTACAGTATCTGTCACCAAGCAGGACAATGGCAAATACACCATGGATCTCAAAAACTTTGCTATGGGTGACATGGGAGTTGGAAATATTCATATTGAGAACGTAGAAGCAACAGAATGCGGAAACGTAACCGCTTTGGAAACCCAACAAACCATTCAAATCACTCAGGGTGACGATGCTTCTGTTGAAGATTGGATGGGTCCTGGTTTAGGCGACCTTCCTATTCTTCTCAAAGGTCAACTCAAAGGTGGAAATTTCAATGCAATTTTGAATATTCCACTTGCAGGAGGCATGATTGTGGGTGTGAAATTAGGTAACGATGCCAACCAGATGAGTCAATTACCAAACTCTGGATTTGAAGATTTTTCAGAAAAAAGCAAAGAGCCTATCGGATGGCATTCCTTCTATAAAGGTAACCTTGCAGGCTGGTTAGCAGGATCAGCAGCAGGACAGCGTACGTGGGAATCAGAAGACAAACCAGAGAGCAGCGAAGGCACTAAGTCCGTCATGATAAAATCCTCAAGCGTTCTTAATGTCTCTGCCAACGGAACCATTACAACGGGGCGCATTCAAGCAGGAGACGTGTCTGCTTCAAACAAAAAAAATTGCTCATTCCTTGATTTTAGTAAGACAGACCTTGATGTTGATAATAATCCATTCTACGCAGTGCTGACTAATAAGCCAGACTTTATTAAGATGAGCGTAAAGTATCATGTGGGGGAAAGAAGTGCTAAAAATTGGTCGGGAAAAGTTGAAACTTACAGTAATTATGTTACAGCATCAGCCAAAGCTATTCTCACAAACGGGAAATACGTACAAGACCCAGAAGTTGATGATTACAAAGATAATATCATCGCACGTGCAGAGAATAAAACAATAGCAGATACAAAAGATGCTTGGCAAGAAATTTCCATTCCATTTACATACGCAAAGGATAAGGAAACCCCTAAGGCTGCTCTTGTTACAATCTCTACATGCGCAGAACCTGGAGGTGGTAGCAAAAACACTAAGGATCCAGACATTCTCTATGTAGATGATGTAGAACTTGTATATAATGCTGGTTTTAAATCAGTTTCTTTCAACAATGAAGAATTGACTGATTTTGATGAATCTGGAAACATAAACATAGAGAAATACGACAAGAAAGTTAAACCTGAAGATTTTACCATTGTAGCGAAAGGCGCAGGTGCTTACGTAACCAAGAAGATAACAGCTGATGATGAAGCAACATATGTAACAATTACGGTTACTTCAAATGACTTAAAAACATTTGTCACTCGTACAGTAACCTTCCCAGGTTTGGTAAACGGCATCAACAAGCCTCAGACCGTTACTCTCCCTAACGGTATCAACGCCATCTACAACCTCGCTGGTCAGCAGGTAAGTTCTATGACTTCTGGCAATGTTTACATTGTGAAGACCACTGACGGAAAGACCAAGAAGGTTATCAAGAAGTAATGCTAAAAAAGTAAAATAACGATACAGAAGTAACAATTTACTTCCTATCATAAACATCAGAATCCTCGGCAGAAGGAAAAATCCTTTCGCCGAGGATTTTTTTCTGCGTGGGCAGGCGCAAATTTTTCCCTGCCCACGCAAAAATAAAAGTGGTACCCTTCTATCCTATTCGATACACTACAGATATAAATTTAGGCATTCCCTATATATAATAAGGTGTACGTACACTAAAAATAGCCCCTTTCGTCTTACAAAAAGTTAAAAAAGTGACTTTTTTCTACTTTTACATCATTTTTTCTTTCTTTTTGTTTGTTATTACAATCTTTTTCTTTACCTTTGCAATCGCAAACAAGAAAATAAAAATTTTAAACTCAATAAAAGATTAAGATTATGAAAGCATCAGAAGTCATTGCGAATCTCCAGAGAAGATTCCCTAATGAGCCTGAATACATTCAGGCAGTTAGTCAGGTACTTGGTACCATCGAGGAAGAGTACAACAAGCACCCTGAGTTTGAGAAAGCAAACCTCATCGAGCGTCTTTGCATTCCAGACCGTGTCATCGAATTCCGTGTATCATGGGTAGATGACAAGGGTAACGTTCAGACTAACATGGGTTACCGTATCCAGCACAACAACGTGATTGGTCCATACAAGGGAGGTATTCGCTATCACAAGTCTGTAAACTTGAGCATCTTGAAGTTCTTGGCTTTCGAGCAGACATTCAAGAACTCTTTGACTACTCTCCCAATGGGTGGTGCTAAGGGTGGTTCTGACTTCTCTCCACGTGGTAAGAGCAACAACGAGGTGATGCGTTTCTGCCAGGCTTTCATGACTGAGCTTTACCGTCACATGGGTCCAGACGAGGATGTTCCAGCAGGTGATATCGGTGTTGGTGGCCGTGAGGTTGGTTACCTCTTCGGTATGTACAAGAAGTTGACTCACCAGTTCCAGGGTGTCTTGACTGGTAAGGGTCAGGAGTTCGGTGGTTCTCGTATCCGTCCTGAGGCTACAGGTTACGGTAACGTTTACTTCCTCTGCAACATGCTCGCTACAAAGAACATCGACCTCAAGGGCAAGACTGTTTTGGTATCTGGTTCTGGTAACGTTGCTCAATATACAATGGAGAAGTTGATCGAGTTGGGTGCTAAGCCAGTGACATGTTCTGACTCTGACGGTTACATCTACGATCCAGATGGTATCGATCGCGAGAAGCTCGACTACATCATGGAACTCAAGAACGTAGAGCGCGGTCGTATCAAGGAGTATGCTGAGAAATATGGCGTGAAGTATGTAGAGGGTGCAAAGCCTTGGTTTGAGAAGGCAGACATCGCTCTCCCATCTGCTACTCAGAATGAGATCAACGAGGAAGCTGCTAAGGCTCTCATCGCTAATGGTGTGATCGCTGTCAGCGAGGGTGCTAACATGCCATCTACTCCAGAGGCTATCAAGGTATTCCAGGATGCTAAGATTCTCTACGCTCCAGGTAAGGCTGCCAACGCAGGTGGTGTTGCTGTATCAGGTCTCGAGATGAGCCAGAACTCAGAGCGTTTGAAGTGGTCTCGTGAGGAGGTTGACGCTAAGCTCCACGACATCATGAACGATATTCACGCTAACTGTGTGAAGTATGGTACAGAGGCTGACGGTTACGTTAACTATGTAAAGGGTGCTAACGTAGCAGGTTTCTTGAAGGTAGCTAAGGCTATGATGGCTCAGGGTATCGTATAATCATATCAACTTTAATATATTAATCAAAGAAAGTAGGCCGTTTTTGACCTACTTTCTTTTTTTATGCGTAAAAAATTTGCTTTAAAAAGAGCGCAACTTAACGAAGCGCATCATTAAAACCTACCATCAAATGCCTCTGTTTAGCAGGAAATCTGCACCACTAATATGATACTGAACACCACAATAAAAATGGGTTCAGCCTACTATTCTGTAGGTTGATAGAAGAGCACGGCCTTAATGTAAGTTTCAAACTTGGAATCTTTATGCTTACTCAATCTCATTTGGATGATAGCTTTCAGAACCGCATAAAAACAGAGGGTCAGCATCAAGCCAATGACAATCGCCAAGACGGACGTCCAGGTCTTGCCATAAACGTAGGCACTATCTGGCATTGCAGATAAGATGATGATTGGAATCAAGGTGATAATACCTCCAACAGTCATCTTGTGGCGAGGAGTACCACCCATATCCATGATGGCTTGCTTGTCGAAGAGGTAATCCTCCAACTCCATCCGCTCGATACCATAATCCTCCAACTTTGGGAAGTTTGGACGGTCACCATACTTTTTGATCTTGTCAGTCACCTTATGTTCAAAGTCATCAAAAAACTCCTTCTCTGGATCTTTTAAGTTCATTTTCTTATTATATTAAATATTGAATAATCCTGCAAAAAATCACCACAACAAATACAAAAGAAAAAAGCAAAGGTATCTTATCACGAGAAACCTTCGCCTTCATTCTTTTTCTGTAAAAAAAGAAAGCAGTGCCCCTATAAGCCGAGTTCTGTCTGTATCTTACCAGAAGCAAGAACAGAGTCTGCCATTTATCTAGCCCTAAAGTCACCCTTAGGTTCAAGCACTCTACCCTCCACAGTAGCCCGAAGACTTCGGACGAGCCGCCCTCAAACTGCGGTTTACATGAGCTTACAGCTCCCAGATGGCACAGCCTGACGATCACCCGCCAGCTGGTGGTCTCTTACACCACCTTCTCACCCTTACTCTCACCACCCCACTCAAAGAGCAAGATAGTAAAAGCGGTTATTTTCTTCTGCCGACACCTACTGTCACCAATAGCTTCTATTTTCGGAAGTGGGATGCCCTATGCTGCCCGGACTTTCCTCCCGCATTCCCATGAAGGAATGCCAGCGACAGACCGGAGCGCTGCTTTCAGTCTGCAAAGGTACAAAAAACTTTTGAATCTCTGCTATGTTTCTTTACTTTTTTCCAATATTAACCTATAGAGGTCTTCTTACGCCGTATTCTATTTCTTCCTACACCTTATTATATATAAGCACGAATCATAGTAAGTGCAGGATAAATAGGCGCTATCAAATTAGTGCTTGCAGCAGCAACCTCCTTCGTGCTTTACACCGCCGATGACAGCCTGATGCTGATCACGCAACAAGTCGTTGACGGTCTTTACTGGATTGAAAGTGCTCAGAGGAACTTCTACAAAGACGGTGTTCCAATCGCTCATCGCACCATTCCACAGACCAGGCAACTCCAATGCCTTCAAGTCCTTACCATTCTTACTCTTGCTTGAGATAAAGCCAGTAGTAGGATCCACATAATCAGGCAGATTGAATGGTTCGCCCTTATAGTTCTTTGTAGCACAAACGAGATCTACCGGATTGAAGTGAGTACCCTGAGTAAACATCTTCATGTATTCCTCATTGTTTGTATCAATCTGAGAACTCTCAAGAATCTGCAAACTTACAGTACCATCATTATTATATGTAAGGAATGGACCGCCACCAGGCTCACCTACGTTCTTGACAACACCGCAGACACGCATAGGTCGGTTCAATTTCTTACGCAAATAAATAACCAGTTCGGCATCCTCCAATTCCTTGATATCTGCACGGCGGCAACAGAGATCGCGCTGAACGAAGCGGATAATCTCCTCCAATTTCTCATGATTATAAAGACCAGAGTCAAGCAAATTCAAGTATTCGAAAGCCCTCTTCTGAAGCGTAACCAGAATACCAGCAATAACCTGCTTATAGGTTACTGTGTCAGCCTTCAAGCGATCTGGCACTACATTATCAATGTTCTTCACAAAGACAACGTCGGCATCAATTTCATTCAGATTCTGGATCAGAGCACCATGTCCTCCTGGACGGAACAGCAAGCTGCCATCCTCATTGCGGAAAGGTGTGTTATCAGGATTAGCAGCAATCGTATCGGTGCTTGGTTTCTGCTCTGAGAAAGAGATGTTGTACTTCACACCAAACTTCTCTGCATAGAAATCAGCCTTCTCTGCCACCTTCTGCTTGAAAAGGTCCAAATGGTCATGAGAAACAGTAAAGTGTACGTTAGCCTCACCATTGCTACTTGCATAGAGAGCAGCCTCTACCAGGTGCTCCTCCATAGGAGTGCGCACCTCATCTGCAGAATACTCATGGAAAAGCAATAAGCCCTTAGGTAACTGACCGTAGTTGAGTCCCTTTGCTTCCAAAAGGTTAGCCACCACAGCCTTGTAGTTACCTTCACCCATCAGTTTCTTGATGCCCTTGCCTTCATTCTCACGACATTTCTCACAGAGAGCCTCACGGAAAGCAAACTTCTTGATGTTCTCGAAGAAATGCTTCTCAAAGTCTGTAGTAGGTACATCATAAGGAGCACTCAAGAAAGCAAACATGTTCTTGAACATACGACTGGCTGCACCGGATGCAGGTACAAACTTCACGATTTTGTGCCCCTCAGCCTTGTACTCATTCCAAGCCTGCTCATAGTTTTTCACTTCATCATCTGTAGGAGCCATGATGCCCTTGCCGATAGCAGCAGCAGCCTCAAGCTTCAAGAAAGGAAAACCATTCTTGATCTGCTCCAACTGATGTTCAATTTGTTGCTCGCTAATGCCACGAGCCTTGATTTGATTTAGATCTTGCTGATTCATAGATACCACATTTATGTTATTTTATGCGATTATGCCACAAATATAGTAACTTTTTTTGAAAAAGCGAAATATTTGCGCGATTTTTTGTACCTTTGCAGCAAAATATTAACAAGGAGGGATAAAAATGAACGAAGTTTTTACATTTACACCCGAAGAGAAGGAGCAAACCCTGCTCATCCTCGAAAGATTGAGAAATGCCATCGGAGAGACTTTCACGCAGGAAGATGAAACCAATTTGCGTGAGGATATCCACCATGCTTTCGAAAATCACCAAATACGACGTGACGTGTTTGGACTGAATCCTATTTTGCATGCACTCCAGACTGCAGAAATAGCTGTCAACGAAATTGGTCTGAAACGAGATGGTGTCATTTCCATACTGATGCAGACCAGCGTCATCGACGGATACCAGACCTTAGCAGACATCAAACGCAAATATGGTGACAACGTGGAGCACATCATCGGCGGTCTGCTCCGCATTCACGATCTGTACAAACGAAATCCTATCATAGAAAGCGAGAATTTCAGAAATCTGCTCATCTCGTTTTCTGAAGACATGCGTGTGATCCTCATCATGATAGCAGACCGCGTGAATGTGATGCGACAGATAAGAGACACGAAGCAGGAAGAGGCTAAAAAGGAAGTCAGCGAGGAAGCCAGTTACCTCTATGCCCCACTCGCCCACAAATTGGGTCTCTATAAACTGAAGAGCGAACTGGAAGATCTCAGTCTGAAGTATCTGGAGCATGATGCCTATTATTTAATAAAGGAGAAATTGAATGCCACAAAAGCATCCCGAGATGCTTATATCGCTCGTTTTATCAAACCTATTCAGGAAAAGTTGAATGAAGCTGGACTGAAATATCACATGAAGGGACGAACAAAGAGCATCCATTCCATCTGGCAGAAAATGAAAAAGCAGGGATGCGGATTTGAAGGTGTATATGACCTGTTTGCCATCAGAATCATCCTTGATGTGCCTCGTGAAATGGAATACAAACAATGCTGGCAAGTGTTCGCCATCATCACGGACATGTATCAGCCTAATCCGAAGCGTATGCGCGACTGGTTATCCGTACCTAAGAGTAATGGATATGAAAGTTTGCATACCACCGTACTGGGTCCGGAAAAGAAATGGGTGGAAGTACAAATCAGAACAGAACGTATGGACGATATCGCCGAGCATGGCCTGGCTGCCCACTGGCGCTATAAAGGTATCAGACAGGAAGAAGGCGGCATTGACGAATGGCTTGCCAATATCCGAAGTGCGCTGGAGAACAATGACGATCTGCAATTGATGGACCAGTTCACCACAGATCTGAAGGAAGATGAGGTGTATGTATTTACCCCGAAGGGTGATCTGCTCAACTTCCCGAAAGGTGCCACTGTGCTTGATTTCGCCTACTATATCCACTCGCGTATTGGCAACAACTGCGTGGGAGGTAAAATCAACGGAAGGGCCGTAAGCTTCAGACAAGAGCTCCATTCCGGCGACCAGATTGAGATTCTCACCCAGAGCAATCAAAAGCCAAGACAAGAATGGTTGAATATCGTACAGACCTCGAAGGCAAAAGCAAAAATCAGACTCGCCCTCAAGGAAACCCAGAAGAAGGATGGTCTCCTTGCCAAGGAACTTATCGAGCGACGATTCAAAAACCGCAAAATCGATATTGATGAGAGTACGATGGCGCGTATCATCAAGAAGATGGGCTACAAAGAGAACTCGGATTTCTATAAAGATATAGCAGAAGAAAAACTGGATGTCAATAGTGTTATCGACAGATACGTGGCAGAACGTGACCACGATCTCAACTTGTCCAACGCTACCAGACCTGCTGAAAGCGCAGCCAACTTCGAATACGAAAATCCAACAGAGGAACTGGTGAAACAAAGCGACGACGTGCTTACTATAGACGAAAATCTCAAAGGTATAGATTTCGAACTTGCTCATTGTTGTCACCCTATCTATGGTGATCCGATTTTTGGTTTCGTTACCATCAACAAGGGTATCAAGATTCACCGTACCGACTGTCCAAATGCCCGCGAATTGCGCAGACGTTTCGGTTACCGCATCGTAAGAGCCCGCTGGAGCGGAAAAGGTACTTCCAAATATGCCATTACTCTGCGAATTATCGGAAATGATGACATAGGTATTGTCAGCAACATTACCAATATCATTTCTAAAGAAGATAAACTCGTGATGCGTGGTATCAACATCTCATCCAAGGATGGACTCTTCTCTGGTAATGTAACCGTCATGATAGATGATGCTACAAAGACCGAAACTCTCATCAAGAAACTGAGTGCAGTAAAGGGAGTAAAACAGGTAATAAGAATCTAAACGTAAGACAAAGATTAGCTGAAGTTATCATATAATTTTTCGGCATAAATTCAACAAGATAAAGGCTAAATGCTTGATGCTTATAGTATCGGTATTTAGCCTTAATTTTGTTTAAGTACAAGCACACAAGTGTTAAAGTAGGTTATAAATAAACGGATTTTCATAAAAATCCATTGCTATTTCGGATATAATAACTATTTTTGTACGTGTGTTTTTCATAGTATTAGATTTAAGGTTAACAAGGAATGGGTCACAGCGGTGACCCTTTTTTTATGTTTTCTTGAATTTTCTATAGAGTTTCCAAGCCAACAAAGCCCCATCGAATGCACTAACACCGATGGAGAACAGACTCTGCATTCTTTTGCTTGGGCTTGCGTTCTTGGATAAAGCATCAGGCTTTGAAAATAATGATTTCCACAAAGCCTTGATTCTTGCATCATCAGCCTCGATATCCTTTTGCAACAATTCTTTTCGCAAACGGATTTCTGTCAATGAACTATATTGCGTCGGATTAGAATTATCTTGATTCATCATCTTATCATTATTTTTGCATAAAAATACCTGCAAGGAATTTCACCAAAGGACGTTCTATCCATTGATGGCGGAATATAATGAATACCACTAATATAAATAGGTATATTGCCGCAACGATGCAGAATCCCCAAACATTTCCAATAAGTTCACCCAAGCCATAAGCCAAGGCAAAAGACAAATAAATAAGGGCAATCATGAGCAAGCCGACTAACACTACGGTAACAGTTAAGGCAGTCAGCAAGCGTACTACTTTATCCACTACATCGAGCTTCACGTATTCCGTCTGAAGCCCGATATAGTGTTTGAGCACTTCAACAAGTTGCCCAATAGTTTCTACATTTTTATCGTTAGAAAACATCATGATAAATTATCGTCCTCAAAAAGACATGATAAATTATACCTCAGGAGCAGCGTCCTTGATGTCATCTACCAAATCATCAACATCCTTTTTGCTGAGTTTGATGTTATGCTTGCTGCAGAAATTGTCAACTGCATCAGCAATCTTGCTACGTGTATCCTCACCCTTCTCAGGAGCAAAAATCAAACCTAAAGCTGAACCAGCGATTGCACCGCCGAGGAAAGCTCCAATGTAACCTAATGCTTTCATAATTACTAAGTTTTTATTGTTAAACATGTTATCAAGAGATCAACGGGCTAACCTTAAAAGATGGTCCGATGACTTCTTTATGTTGCAAATGTACTAAATAAAATTCAATAAACAATGATTTTTTCCTTAATTTTTATTTAAAGGTGTTGTATTACCCATGTTTTAACAAACTTTATGCGAGGTTTCTTGTTGTATTTGCAATATTATTTGTATTTTCGCAGAACGAAAGCGACACAAATTGTCAACTGTTGGTGATTATATCACTACTCAACAACAAAGAAATCAAATAAGTTAAACAATAAAAACATTAAGTTATGAAGAAATTATCAGTTTTAAGCTTAGGCTTGTGCATTGTTTTGGCACTTGCAAGTTGTAAGTCTAAAGAAAGCATGTATAAGAAAGCATACGAGAAAGCACAGGCTCAGGAAGTACAGCAGCCTGCAACAACAGAACCAGTTGTTACTCCATTGGAGACAACTACTCCTAGCGAATCAACAAATACAGAAGTAGATAATGCATCAGTACGTCAGGAGAATGTATCACACGTTGCAGGTTCTGGCCTCCAGAATTTCAGTGTAGTAGTAGGTTCTTTCTCTTTGAAGGCTAACGCAGAGGGTCTCTACAACACCTTGAAGAACTCTGGCTATGACGCACAAATCGTATTCAACAGTGAGCGCAATATGTATCGTGTAGTTGCTTCCACATTCGTAGATAAGGCTGGTGCCGTAAAGAGCCGTAACGAGCTCCGTGCCAGCAAGTACCCAGACGCTTGGTTGCTCTTTAAGAAATAATGCGCATCTTATCCATAGATTACGGTAAGAAACGTACCGGACTGGCAGTGACCGACCCATTGCAGATTATCGCAGGTGGGTTGGCCACTGTTGCTACATCTGAACTATTTGCCTTCATCGAAGGCTATATACAAAAAGAACAGGTGGAGCGTATTGTCATCGGCAAGCCGATGCAGCCCAACGGACAACCCAGTGAAAATCTGGCGCGTGTGGAGAATTTCTTCAACAGATGGCGAAAGGCTCACCCGGAGATTCCCATTGAGTACTATGATGAAAGATTCACTTCTGTACTCGCCCATCGAGCAATGATAGACGGCGGAGTTAAGAAGAAAGTAAGAAAAGAAAACAAAGGACTGGTGGACGAGATTAGCGCCACCATTATTTTACAAGATTTTTTGCAATCCAGAAAATGATTTTACCTATTTATATATATGGTCAGCCTGTATTAAGAAAAGTGGCTGAAGATATTACTCCGGATTATCCGGAACTGAAACAGCTGATTTCCAACATGTATGAAACTCTTGACGCAAGCAACGGAGTAGGTCTTGCTGCTCCTCAGATTGGTCTCGACATCCGTGTTGTAGTTATCGATTTAGATGTACTTAGCGAGGATTTTCCTGAGTACAAAGGTTTCAGAAAAGCATTTATCAATGCTCACATCATCGAGCGCGACGAGGAAAGCAAGACAGAGTCTTTGGAAGAAGGCTGCCTGTCTATCCCTGGCATCTCAGAAAAAGTTACCCGCCCTACCCGTATCCATGTGAAATATCTTGATGAAGAATATCAAGAGCATGACGAATGGGTAGAAGGATATCTGGCAAGAGTTATGCAGCATGAATTTGACCACCTGGAGGGCACCATGTTTGTAGATCGCATTTCACCTCTACGCAAAAACATGATTGCAGGTAAGCTCAAAAACATCATCAAGGGCAAATTCCGCTGTGCTTATCGCACTAAAATTCGTCGCTAATCAGCGAAAAAGCATTTTCAATAGGTTTTAGTTCTATTTATACATTCAGTATGAACAAAAAGAGATTCTTGGCTATAGCTTTCCTTGCATTGTCTATAGCACCGGTTGCTGCGCAATATCGAGTAGATCGCCTCATTACTGCAGGCAGAAGTGCTCTGTATTACGAAGACTATGTTTTGTCTATTAAATACTTTAATTTGGCAATCGGCGCCAAGCCATATCTCTATGAACCATGGTATTATCGCAGCGTGGCTAAATTCAGCCTCGATGACTATACGGGTGCTGAGAGCGATGCTACAGAAGCATTGCATCTCAACCCATATATCAATGATATCTATGACCTACGTGCTATTTGCCGTATCAGACAGAGCAAATATGATGAGGCTATCCAGGATTACAATTCTGCCATCAAGATTGAACCGAGAAATCGCAACTATTGGTTCAACCGTGCGCTCTGTCTGATGCAGGACAAGAAATACGATCCTGCTCTGGTACAACTTGATTCTATCATCAAGCAGTGGCATGACTTTTCCAATGCTTATTCTCTCAAGGCAGAAGTGTATCTCCAGAAAAAAGATACCATAAGTGCAGAAAAATGGTTGGATAAAAGTCTGGAACTCAATCCATACGATGGAGATACATGGACCACACGTGCCTACATGGCTCTCGCAAGAAAAGAATGGCGCATTGCCGATGAGGCTCTCACCAAGTCTTTGCATTTCAAGCCTAACAATGTAAACAACTATATCAATAGAGCCTTGGCTCGTATCAACCTCAATAATCTAAGAGGAGCTATGAGCGATTATGATAATGCACTGGATCTGGATCCGAATAATTTCCTCGCACACTACAACCGTGGTCTGATGCGTGTACAACTGGGAGACGATAACAGAGCTATCTCCGACTTTGACTTCGTCATCAAGATGGAGCCACAAAATTTCATGGCGATTTTCAACCGTGCGCTCCTGCATGAGAAGACAGGAAATCTCCGTGCAGCCATCCGTGACTTTACAACGGTAATCAATCAATTTCCTAATTTCTGGACGGGGCTCTCCTATCGTGCCAACTGTTATCGACGCCTTGGTATGACAAACAAGGCGGAGCTTGACGAATTCCGCATATTCAAAGCACAAATGAACAAACATCTGGGAATACAACCGAGATGGAGCTCCAAGACCAAGAAAGAAATACGTAAACGCTCAGAAATTGATCCGAATAAGTTTGCAAGCCTTGTAGTAGAAGACGAACCAAAATACGAGCACGAATACAAGAGTGAGTATCGCGGACGCATTCAAAACAGATTGGTGGAGACTGCTTATCTCCCAATGTACAGAATCAGTTATTTCCCAAGTACACAAAATATTACGGGTGTACAGGCATTCGACAGGGACGTAGAGCAACTCAATATCCAGAACAAACAAAACAAGGACACAAAGCTCTACATCGTTTGCAACAAGGAACAACTGGACGAGAACGGCTCTATGAAAATATTCTCGCTGATTGATAAACTATCGGCAGAATTAAGCGTAGCAAAAGATGACGAAAGAAAGAAGGAACTTCTGATTCACAGGGCTGTTGCCAATGCCGTATTGCGTGACTTTGAGGCAGCCATCAGTGATTTCACAGAATACATCAAGTTGGACGACACCAACGCATTAGCATATTGGCAAAGAGCCGTTTGTCAGACAGAAATGGACGAATTCAATGTTTCAGAAGGACAGCCTATCATCAACATCCATTCTGCAGAAGCAGATTTCAGTGATGCGATCCGTCTGAGCAAGAACAATAATGCATACATTTATTATAATAGAGGAAATCTGCATGCTAACCGCAAGGAATTATCTAAGGCCATTGATGATTATACAATGGCTATCAAAATAGACAACAAACTTGCAGAAGCATATTATAATAGAGGTATAGCACGTTCAAAAACAGGCAATAAGGCTACTGCCATCCAAGATTTGTCTAAAGCTGGAGAATTAGGTCTTTATGATGCTTACTCTGTCATCAAAAAGCTAAACAAACAGAAAGAAGTAAAGAAATAGATTCTTGTTGCAGGTAATGCAACAACAGATAATTCTAACAAAGGGGGTGTATCAAGCAAAATTAACAGCTTAATACACCCCATTCTGCATACATATTATAATAACTTATAGATTTCACTCGGAGTTTTACGTTTCAGCACTTCCAAACCGAAATCCTTTCCTGCCACGATGCCATAACTTCTCAAAACTTGTTCAACAGTCTTTCGTGCCAATTCCGGATGATTGTTTTCTTCACTAAGATGACAGAGCCAAACATGTCGGAGATTAGAAGTTGCATATTCAGCAAGTGCCTTTCCACAAGCATCATTACTCAGATGTCCGTTAGGACCCAGAATACGATCTTTCAAATATTGAGGATAATTACCCTGCAACAACATTTCAACACTATGGTTTGCTTCTATTACCAGATAATTAGCACGACCTATGAATTCGTGCATTTCTTCTGTAATATGTCCGACATCAGTAAGCAGACAGAAGCATACACCACCCTGTTCCACAAAATAGCCCACATTATCGGTACTATCATGAGGAACTCCAAATGGTGTAACCTTAAACTCTCCCAGAGTAAAAGGAATCCCTTTTTCTATGACATGGACATTTTGCGGAACGATCTTCTTGCGAACACAATAATTCCTCTCTATCCCCATGTGAACTTTACGGGTTGTATATACCGGTAGATGAAAATCATTACTCAAACTTCCCACAGACTTAACATGGTCTGCATGATCATGAGTGATAAGGATATGATGAATATCCTCAAACTGCATGCCATAATTATGAAAATGCTTTTTTAAGCTTCTCAATCCGACACCTACATCTATCAATATAGAATCCGTCTCAGTGTAAAGATAGTAGCAATTACCACTACTTCCACTGCCGAAGGAAATAAATCTCAGCATTTTAAATTATATTTTCATGCAAAATTAGCAAAAAAAACTCATATTACAAAGTTTTTTAGTACCTTTGTAGCAATTTTTAGCAAATTAATAAGATTTAAACATCAGTTTTATGATAAGAAATGTAATTACATACATAAAAAAACACTTATATCCCATACTTCCCACCATGGTATGCGGAAGTTTATTCGTTTTTTTGTCACTCATGAGTTGCCAGCCACATAAAGGAAGCGAAGAACAACTGAAAGCAGACATTGATTCCTTCGCTACCTACTATTATAATTGGCATTTTGAAAAAGCAGCCAGGTTTTGCACGCCCGAATCAAAGGTTTGGTTACGCTATGCTGCAAGCAACGTACACCAAGCTGACATAGAGCTACTGAAAGCAAAAAACGAAGATGCTCAAATTGAAATTGGAGACATAGACTTCAATGAAGATGAAGTAACTGCTACCGTCAATCTGGAAATAACCAATTTCCTCCAAATGGATACAATCGGTAAAGAAGCCCGCCTCATCAAACAGTCGAAGTTCACATTACCTATGACTATTCATAATGGCAAATGGAAAGTAGAACTCAAGCAGTTACCTACCTTACAAAAATAGGTTTGCCCTTCCCTTTTTAGAAAGGCAAACCTACTGCAAAGTGAAAATCGAAATCACGGCTCAACTTTGGATGGATGATAGACCAATGTTCCTTTTCTGATTCATAAGCAGGATTGATAGCTTTCATACCTACATCAAATCGCAAGATGAAATAATCAAAGTTCAATCTCAGACCCATACCGTACGAAGCGGCTATCTGCTTATAGAATTCAGTAAACTTGAATTGGCCACCTGGCTGTTCTGCATAATTGCGAAGCGTCCAGATATTACCTGCATCTATGAAGAGCGCACCCTGCAATTTCCAGAATAAAGAAGAGCGATACTCAGCATTTAAGTCGAGTTTGACATCACCCGTCTGATTGATAAAATCGATACGGCCATCTGTACCCTTAAACTTACCCGGACCTAATTCTCTTACGCTCCAACCTCTTACGGAATTGGCACCACCTGAGAAATATCGCTTCTCAAAAGGCAGCACCGTGCTATTACCATAAGGATAAGCAACTCCCAGACCAGCATGAAGAGCCAAGGCATTACGCTTATCAAACTGGAACAGATGAGTATAATCAAAATCAAACTTCACATACTGCGCATAAGCGATATTAAACAAAGTATGTTGTCCCTGAGAATTGGTTTTAAATCCAAATCCTTTAGAGACACCATTCAGCAGATTACCAGCCGACTCAAAATTAGCCCTGACTGCATCTACGCCATCCGTATAACTGACAGTAAAACCAGTCTTCATGATAAAGATATCCTCGTAGTTATAACGCAGGATAGCATTCCTGTTTTCCGCATTATCCAAATAATCACGCTTGAACGTAGAAGAGATCCAAGGCATATACACATAATTGAGATCCAACAAATCAAAGCGGTAATTCAGATGATGCTTCGGTTCACTCCAGCGATAACGCCATGCAGAAGAGAATACTCTACGATGAAATTCTGGTCGATTCTGAAAATCCCAACTTACAGCCCATTCAGAACTTGCCGTCTGTCTGCGCCTGAAACTCTTGGAAAGGAATGGAGCAAGGAAACGAGGGAAAACCAATTTTGTTTCTACAGAAAACTCCGTATAGTTCTGATCCTGATAACCTTCCAAACCGGTAATTGCCTCATAAGCACCACGGAATTCTATACTCAATTGCTCACTTCCATGAAAGAGATTACGATTGGTATAGGTAATGGATGCTGCAGCACCCAAGTCACCAGCAGTATTAGTACCTTCCGGCTGGAAAGAGATAGTAGAAGGCTTATTGGTACTTATCTGAATATGACAATCCAGCAAATTGGTATCAGGCACTTCCGCAAATTTAATATTCGTATATTTTACAGCTTGGAGACGGGCGAAATTATTGTATGTCCGCTGCAAGGCAGAAGCATCATAAGGTCGCCCCTCTTTGATAGCTGTCGCATTGAGAAGAACCTGTTTGCGAAGATGGATCCGATCACTATCATTACTTTGGAAAAGCACATCACGTATCAGATAACGAGTATGATCAACTTCTGGAGAATTGTTATTTGGCTTGTACTTTCTCAACTGAAGCGTCAGAGCTATATCCTTGCGCCCCATGATTGTATCAGCCGCAAAGTGAATAAAATCCTTATTGAAACGGAAGTATCCATTATCTGATAATAAACCGGCAATACGTTTTCGCTCATTATCCAAAGCTTCGACAGTAAAACGCATTCCTGGCTTGATCTGCTGATTAGCAGGCTGGTCGAGATGCAACAGCTGCAGGATACCTTCATCCTGGATGTCATAATTTACCTTTCCTATCAGAAAAGGCTGACCAGGATGAAGGAGATAGGTAGCCTTCAGTTTTTTCCCTTTTGTCTCAGTATAAAGAGAAACACCCGCATTCATATATCCTTCATTCTGCATGGCCGTCATCAGATCCTGACAGGACAGACGAGCCTGCAAGGTATCATAAATGACAGGCTTGCGACTGAAAGGATTTCTGAAAAGCGAAAACAACTTGGGCTTCTCTTTCTGACGTACATACTGAGATAGAGGGGAAGCATTATAATCAGACTGATCTGACACAACCGCCACCTTATCTAATATATACTCACCCTCTTGTACATACTTGCCAGTAGAGCAAGCTGTAGTCAACAAAAGGATTGAAAACGGAATATAACTATATCTCTTCATTGCTGCAAAGTTACGACAAAAAATTGAGCCAACGAAAAAAAAATATAAAAATTCAAACAAATTAAGGCTTTAACAGGAGGAATATTTTGCCATGTCCTATTTTTAATGTAACTTTGCCAAAAATAAGTCCTATAGTAAAGGGCTTACAAGATTCATAACAAGAATAGAAAATAACATATATGATTAGCAAAAATAAAATTAAATATATTCACTCACTCGAGCTAAAAAAGAACCGAAATAAAGAAGGTGTGTTTGTAGCCGAAGGACATAAGGTGGTGGAAGACCTCCTGGAACTCCAGCCTGCAGAAATCCTCGTTGCTACAGAAGAATGGCTGAAAGGAAAACACTTTGGAGCCTCAACAGAAGTGATTGAAGTAACTGATGAAGAACTCAAAAAAGTGAGTTTCTTACAGCACCCCCAACAGGTTCTTGCTGTTTTCAAACAGGTCGGCAGGGAACGCCCTACATCTACTACAGGTTTTTCCGAAGTAGATACATCGATTCTCAATCTTGCACTGGATGGAGTCCAAGACCCGGGAAATCTGGGAACAATCATACGAATCGCAGACTGGTTTGGCATCGAACATATATACTGCAGTCTGGACACAGCAGATGTCTATAATCCCAAAGTAGTGCAAGCTACCATGGGTAGTATAGCCCGCGTAAAAGTGGAATATGGAAACCTGCAGGCTTTGATGGAGTCACTTTCTCAGGAGACACCGATTTATGGTACTCTGTTGGATGGCGAGAACATCTACCAGCAAAAGTTAGAGAACTGCGGTTTTATCATCATGGGAAATGAGGGCAAAGGTATCTCTCCTGCATTGACAAAGCTCGTCAACCATCGCTTGTTAATTCCCAACTTCCCGGAAGGAAGAGCCACTGCAGACAGTCTCAATGTGGCGATAGCCACCGCTATTACTTGTGCAGAATTCAGAAGGCAAGACATATCCTTCTCATAAAGAAAGAAAACGTTTTTAAAAGGAAGGAAACATTCATAAACGAAGAAGATCATGGATACTAAAGTTTTATTCAAGAACCGCAGCATAACATCCTGTATGAAAGCTGCTTACGATTACACCGGAAGCCATTTTACTTCACTCATCAAGAAGACATGGTGGGCTACACTCATCTATGCTATTCTGATGGCAATTACCGTATATTTCAGAATGCCCAATAAGGGATTGCATGATTGGGGAGTAGAAAATCCCATCACGTCATACCTTCTGCAAACCATCATTTATGCAATGACATGGTTTTCATTCTGTCTCAGTAGTGCTGCTATCTGGACATGGTTTGCCAAGACATCATTCTGGAAGAATTTGCTGAAATTCACCATCGTATATATTATATTCGAAATAATAGGTGGTTTTGCTATCGGTTTCGGATATGGAGGCACGTCTGCTATTTACCAAGCCATGGCAACCAAGGCTATGGCAGCAAATTCCACTTTAACTCTGACTTATGCAGTAACGGGCATTGTCGCAATAATCTTATTGGTTATCGTTGCGCTCTTGGCTTTACCATTTGCCCATATCATCCCCCATGTTATGCTCAAGCAAAAAGAAGAAAAGCTGAAACCTTGGAGCACTTACAAAGAGGGAGTCAAACACCTGGGCAGCATTTTCCTGATGAGTTTCTTGGGAACGATCATTATCTGCATCATTTCCTGTATCGTACTGATACCAACCTTCATCATGAGTTGGGCACAGATGTCATCTCAAATGGGAGCCTTAGGTGGCGACCCGCTTGGAGTCCCTGCTTATTTCACTCCATTACTTTTGATTGTCTTGAGTATCACGATATTTGTCCTGACATACGTTGCAAGTTGGTTAGGCATTTCCTATGCCTATCTCTATGGTTCAAATACCAGTCTGGAGAAAAAGAAAAAAGAACTGCAAAATACAAATGAAGGCTCTTTCACTAATCAATGAAGCTACTTTCATCTTCCAATGAAACTGCTTTCACTTGCCAAAGAAAAGGCTTTCATCTACCAATGAAGCTGCTTTCACTTTAAAGCATCATAAAATAGTATCAACATAAAAATACAGAATTCAATGAAAAAGACTAAATTGCTTTTCATCGATCGCGATGGAACCTTGATTCAAGAACCAGAGGATGAACAGATAGACAGCTTTGCAAAGCTCGTCTTTACCAAGGGCGTGTTCAGAAATCTCTCTTTCATAGCACAACATACAGATTTCAAGTTAATCATGGTAAGCAATCAGGATGGTTTAGGCACTGACAGTTTTCCTGAAGAAACTTTCTGGCCTGTTCACAATTTTATCATCCAGAGTTTGGAAAGCGAAGGTATCCATTTTGAAAAACAGCATATCGACCGACATTTTCCGGAAGATCATTCACCTATGAGAAAGCCGGGTACGGGAATGCTGCAAGAATACATGAATAATCCAGAGTATGATCTGGTCAACAGTTATGTAATCGGAGACAGAGAGACAGATGCACAATTAGCAGAAAATCTCGGTTGCAAGAGCCTCATCCTCGGCAAAGACGGAATGGACTGGGACAAGATAGCAGAAATTCTCTTTGCAGGTGACCGTATCGCAGAGGTGAAGCGCACCACCAAGGAAACAGACATCTATATCAAGGTAAATCTCGATGGTTCGGGCAAATGTGATATATCAACAGGATTGGGCTTCTTCGACCACATGCTGGAGCAAATAGGCAAGCATGGCATGATGGATCTCACCATACATACCAAGGGAGATCTCGAAGTAGATGAGCACCATACCATCGAAGATACAGGTATAGCCCTCGGTGAATGTCTCCTTCAGGCATTAGGTGATAAAAGAGGAATTGAAAGATATGGCTATTGCCTGCCAATGGACGACTGCCTGTGCCAGGTAGCATTGGATTTCGGAGGTCGCCCATGGCTGATATGGGATGCAGAATTTCATAGAGAGAAAGTAGGCGAAATGCCTACAGAGATGTTTAAGCATTTCTTCAAAAGCTTAAGCGATGCAGCCAAGATGAATCTCAACATCAAGGCAGAGGGTGAAAATGAACACCATAAGATAGAAGGAATCTTCAAAGCGCTGGCCCGCTCACTGAAAATGGCAGTGAAGCGAGACATCTACCACTTCGAACTGCCAAGTTCCAAGGGTATGCTTTAATGGATTTCTATCACTTGAGTATCATAAGCAAACTTGAAGCCAGCAGGCAGTCGCCTGTTGGCTTTTTCGTATAAGCCAATCTGGTGAGTTACATGAGTAAGATAAACCTGTCTGGCTCCTATGCGCCTTGCCACACGGATGGCATCATCTACCAGCTGATGACTGTGATGAGGCTTCTCAAAACGCAACGCATTGATTACCAGTACCTCTACCCCATCCAGATAAGTATATTCTTCATCATCCATCGACTTCATATCCGTGATATAGGCAAACTTTCCGAAACGATAGCCCAAAATAGGCATTTTATCATGCATTACCCTAATTGGCATGTAGGAGATATCCCCTATCGTATATTCACGATGAGGCTCTATGGTATGCAGCGATAATTTTGGAGCACCGGGATAAAGGAGTTCTGGATTAGCAGGGAAACAGTAAGGCATGGTATGGGGCAAGGTGGAAGTAACCAACCCGTCACCATAAACCTGAATATCTCCAAACTTACAGAAACCGCGCAAGTCATCCATTCCTCCTACATGATCATAATGGATATGAGTAATCAGCACCCCATCTAACTTACGGAAAGGAACACGGAGAAGTTGCATGCGAATATCAGGACCTGCATCTATCAGTATCCGGGTATGATCCGTTTCTACCAATACTGCACAGCGAAACCTCTTATCCTTGGGATTCTGGCTTCTGCATACCTCACAATTACATCCCAAAACAGGAACACCGCTTGATGTTCCTGTTCCCAATAAAGTTATCTTTAGCTTACTATTCATGAGACAACTCTTTATTTAATATTTACCTCAGGGTGAATCTCAATGCCAAACTTATGAAAGACATCATCCTGAATAGCCTTACACAACCTGACCACATCCTGTCCCTTAGCACCACCTCGATTTACCAAGACCAGCGCCTGCTTATCATGAACACCAGCAGGCCCAAGACTCTTACCTTTCCATCCACACTGATCAATCATCCATCCTGCAGGAATTTTCTCATGACATGCATCTATCGTATAATGAGGCATGTTCGGATAAAGCGATACCAATTCCTCATACTTAGTCTTATCCACGATAGGATTCATAAAGAAACTACCCGCATTGCCCTGAATCTTCGGATCCGGCAATTTTGCATTGCGAATATCTATGATGACTTCTCGCAACTGCTTTGCCGTAGGATTAGAAATACCTTTTTCTGCCAAAGAACTGCGGATATTTCCATAGTCAAGGTCTGGAGTATAGGTCTTTGACAGACGATATACCACACGGGTAATCAAGTACTTATCGCGCCATTCCTTCTTGAATTTACTCTGGCGATAACTATACTCGCAGTCGGAATTATCAAATTTTACAATCTTACCCGTAGAGAGTTCAACAGCCTCTACCTTATAAATGATATCCTTTGCCTCAACACCATAAGCACCTATGTTCTGCACCGCACTGGCTCCCACCTCACCAGGAATGATCGACAGATTCTCGGCACCATAGTAACCATGTTCAACACAATATGCAACAAAATCATCAAAGACAACGCCACTTCCGCACTCTACGAAGATGTCACCCTCTTGAGAAGCAAGAGAGTCCATCGTCTTTTCAGCAGTTACATCTGCAGCAGTAATCCATCCCTCATTTAGGAGTTCCTGCCTATCAATGACACGAATTCCCAAGATGGAAGAGTGGATGACCGTAGCGGGATAATCACCCGTCAAAAGCAGGTTACTACCACTTCCGATAATCAAAACAGGCTGATCTTGCTCTGTAAGTATCTCAGCCACCTTTCTTGCATCCTCTACAGAAGCATATTCCAGAAAGCGACGGCAAGTAGCAGCTATGCCAAAAGTATTGTGAGCCAAGAGGCTATAATCTTTTATATCCTTCATTCTGTATTACATATTAAGTTTGGTAAGCATCCATTTTCCATGAACACGCTTGAAAGTCAATATTGTTTCCATTCCATTTGCAATGCCACGTATCACAAAGATTTTCTGATTGCTCTCAGCATATTTCTGTCCATATATAATATTGTATATCATTCCATGAGGCAATTGCGGAGCAAAGGCTGGCCAGGTTTCCGGTTCAATATCACCACTCATGGTACTGAAATCATCATCCGGATCTGGACCAACAAATTTTACAGGATTGTGGAGATGTTCAGCCTGGAAAGCAGAATCCGTTGCAAAACGTCCATAGAACTTCAAGAAACTGGCATTCATGTTGGAGTACATAGGCTTATAATTGATAGAAGTCATCATCCACTCACCATTGATGCGATTGAAGAGGAACTGCTGCACCTTTTTCTTGGCATAGAACACCTTTTCTATGACTACATGATCGATAGCAGTATCCTTCACCAGATTCATCTGCTTCTGATTATCAAAAATCAAGGTGTAATAATCCTGATGCATGAAGAAATGCTCCATTTTCCAAGCCCGTTTTCCTATCGTTTTTACGAGCTTATCATTGTGATAGACAGGCAATGGGAAATGAACACGTTTCATCTGCAGTTTTCTATTCGCAGCAAAATTAAAGACAAAATCATCAAAAAGCTCATCTGCAGCCTTAGGCATCGGAGTCTCCTCGATCAATTTCTCCGTAGAATCAACAGTTTGAGTATCTGCGATAACAGAATCAACAGATGTAGAATCATGCACCTGAGCCGGCTTCTTGTCAGAGCATCCCACAGACGTAAAACAAACGACTGTAAGGACCGCCAGTAACACTGATAAAAAAGAAAGTTTCTTCATAAACCTATAAATTTCTCAAATTTTCAATGCAAAAGTACAACTTTCTTTTGAGATATTTCATATTTTGAGCAAAAAATGTTATCTTTGCACTCAAAATATATAAATTAAGATTATGTTATTAGAAAAAATAGAAGAACTCTTGAAGGAAGTGAGCACTCTTTCTGCTCAAAATGCAGAAGAAGTAGAGCAGCTCCGACTCAAGTATTTGAGCAAGAAGGGCTCGATTAATGCCCTTATGGCCGACTTCCGCACAGTACCTGCCGACCAGAAGAAAACAATTGGTGTAAAGATCAATGAGTTGAAGCAAGCTGTTACAGAACGCATCAACGCACTCAAGGAACAAATGGAAGAGGCTGATGCATCCAGCGATGATATTGACTTGACACGTACCGCCTACCCAGTAGCTCTCGGTACCCGTCATCCATTGACAGTTGTCAAGAATCAGATTATCGACATTTTCTCTCGCATGGGCTTTACTCTCTATCATGGTCCAGAGGTTGACGATGACAAGCATGTTTTCACCATGCTCAACTTTGCCGCCGATCATCCAGCCCGCGATATGCAGGATACTTTCTTCATTGAGCAGAGCGACCCTAACGATGTGACTAAGAATATTCTCCTGCGCAGCCATACGTCTGGTGATGAGGCTCACTATATGGAGACTCACGAACCACCTATCCGTGTACTTTGCCCAGGTCGTGTATATCGTAATGAAGCTATCAGCGCACGTGCACACTGTTTCTTCCACCAGGTAGAAGGTCTGTATGTTGACAAGAATGTCAGCTTTACCGACTTGAAGCAGGTTCTCCTTACATTTGCTCGCGAGATGTTTGGTGCTGACACCAAGATTCGTCTGCGTCCAAGCTATTTCCCATTCACTGAGCCAAGTGCAGAGATGGATATCTCTTGTAACATCTGTGGTGGTAAGGGATGTAACTTCTGTAAGCATACCGGTTGGGTAGAGATTCTCGGTTGCGGTATGGTTGACCCTCATGATCTTGAGGCTTGTGGCATCGATTCTAATGTTTACACTGGTTATGCATTTGGTATGGGTGTAGAGCGTATTACTAACTTGAAGTATCGTGTAAGCGACCTCCGCCTCTTCTCAGAGAATGATACACGTTTCTTGCGTGAATTCGAATCTGCGAAGTAAATAGATACTGATTCAAGAAATCCGGCAAAAGTAGGTTTTCACCTGACTTTTGCCGGATTTCTTCTTTTATTTTATGGACGATAAAACCGAATTCGGATAATACCGGAAAATCTCTATGGATTATATCATACACCCGATTACATGAAATACTTCTTGTATTCATTCTCAAAATTAGGAGTGAACACTTCTTTACCCATATTTTCGAGTATTTCCTCCTTTGTCCAGAATCTGCCTCCATCCAGTTCATCCTGACTTGGCTTCACTTCACCATCATACACACAGCGGTGCACATAGACCAATTCCTTCTCACGCTTACTCTCAAAGACATAATGTCCCATGGATATCGGTTCAAAGTCGGTTATTCCAAGTTCTTCCTTCACCTCACGGTGCAGAGCCTGATTTACACTCTCGCCCAAATCTACATGTCCACCGCAAGCCGTATCCCACTTGTCCGGTTGAATATCCTTCCAAGCCGGGCGATGCTGGAGAAATAGATCGCCTTTATTATTAAAAAGGTGTAGATGTACCACGGGATGCAATATTTTACAGCCATCATGAGCATGACCACGACTGATGGCACCCAAAATATTTCCCATCTCATCTACTACCGGAAACTGTTCATCTTTATTATCTATCATTTTCCTTACTATTTTAATGCTATTTGTTATAGCGTACCATATTCATCAGAATATCTGAGCATCTGATGTTCATAGGATTCCGTATAATCAAGAAGAACCTTTGTCACATTACCCTCTTCATCAAACTCCAGTTTCATCCATGGGTTGATAAATCCTTTATAAGGAGCCAGGTTAAGTTTCTTGTATCGTTCCAAGATTTCATGATGCAACTCTGGATTGAGATTAACAGCATACTTCTCTACCAGAATACGGGCCGTATCAAAATCACCCTCACTCTTGATACGCTGGATTTCAGCCAACAAGTCTGCAAAAGCATGACGGAGAGCAGGATAATCAGTGATCTGAACGTAAGTCTTGCCATCTTTCTTCACCAGTTGCACCGCCTGAGAATAGTGTTCCAAGACCCAATTGGCTATCAACGCACGGTTGCGCATGTGAGCTTCCTCTATCTTATCACCCTCCTTGATACGTATCGCCTGTGTCAACAGTCCATTCATCAAATAAGAATAATATTGAGCCTTATAAGCCTCATCATCAGGAGTCAATCCCAACTCTACCAGTTTGTGATCTGCCACATAATACAAGCCGAACAAATCAGCACGAGCCTCCTCGATAGTATTGCCATAAGCCTTGAGAGCATCTGGGTCAACACCAGGAAGCAACTGACCACTGCCATGTCCCAGACATTCATGCAGGTCGGTATGCAGATCATCCGTCACATCACCATATCGGTTGATGAGATCAAGAGTTTCCTGATCAATAGCAAATTCATCCAGGAATCCATTACCATGCGCAGCCTTATTGTATGCTTCTGTCAGATTTCCAATCGTCACACTCTTGCTTCCATGAGTCTCGCGAATCCAGTTAGCATTCGGGAGATTGATGCCGATGGCAGAAGCAGGATATTCATCACCACCCAACATAGCAGCACAGATGACATGAGCCGTTACACCTTTAACCTCAGCCTTTTTAAACTGAGGAGCCACCGGAGAATGGTCCTCAAACCACTGCGCATTCTGGCTGATAGCCTGAGTACGTCGGGTTGCTTTCATATCTTTAAATTCAACAAGCCCTTCCCAGGTTCCTTTCAGTCCAAGAGGATCACCATAGACCTCAATAAAGCCATTGATAAAATCAACCATACCCTCCTGCTGCTTGACCCACGCAATGCTATATCGGTCGAAATCAGAAAGGTCGCCAGTGCGATAATACTTGATCAGAAGATCGATGACATGAGCCTGCTGCTCATTTTCTGCATATTTCTGAGCTTTCAAGAGCCAGGAAGTAATCTCCTTAATGGCAGTACCATACATACCATCTTCTTTCCAGGTCATTTCTACGATTTCTCCATTCCGCTTCATCAGTTTGGAATTGAGTCCATAGGAAGGTGGTGTCAGGTCTTCACCATCCTTCAGTTTGGCATAAAATCTTTCCACCTCATTCTGGGTAACATTTTCATAGAAATTGCAGGCAGAAGTGGCTACCAGATCAACACCATCAGTCTGATTCACACGCTTCGGAAGAATTTCCTCATCAAAAATAACGGGCACCAATTCATCCAGCAGGTCTTCTTTGGTCTCACCTCTTTTCAAAGGCAGTTCTGTCTCAGGCATCATAGAAACAGCCTCATAGAAGAAATGTTCGGAAAAACCAGGTTTGAATTTTTCACAACCATAATGGTGGTAGATACCGCTGGAGAACCAAACTCTCTTGAGGTAAACCTCGAGAGCCTTGAAGTCATCAGAAGTTCTATCTCCATCGTAATGCTTATAGATAGCCTCCAAAGTCTTACGGATACGAAGATTGTACTTTCCCTGCTGGTCGAAGGTTATATCACGCCCCATCAAAGTAGCCTTTGCTAAGCAATAAATATATATTTGCTGAGAAAGCGTCAAATCCTCAAAACCATTCAAGCGATAGCGCAACATTTGCAAGTCGGCAAAACGCTCGTCTGTGAACTGAAAATGTTCGTTAGAATTGCTCATCATTCTGTTAATTAATTTATTATGATGCAAAAGTAACAACTTTCTTTGAAATAATCAAATAAAAAGTCTGTTTTCTAATAAAAAATATGTACCTTTGCCGGAAATTCATGCGAAATGCAAATAATAGATATACTGAAAAATTATTTTGGATACGATTCCTTCCGTTCTAATCAGGAAGCTATCATCCGGGAAATCATGCAGGGCAAGGATTGTCTCGTACTGATGCCTACAGGAGGCGGTAAAAGTCTCTGCTATCAGATACCCGCCTTAGCCTTGCCTGGTACCGCTGTGGTTATATCACCACTTATCAGTCTGATGCACGATCAGGTGGAAGCGCTCAAAGCCAATGGTATTCCGGCAGAAGCACTCAACAGTAGTACGGATACGATAGAGGAAACCATCATCAGAAGAAGATGTGAGGCTGGTGACCTGAAAATCATATACGTTTCTCCAGAAAAATTGCTGAGCGAAATACCATATCTCTTCAGCAATATCAAAATCTCATTATTTGCCGTAGATGAGGCTCACTGCATCAGCCAATGGGGACATGACTTCAGACCGGAATATTCACAATTGGGACTTCTTCACGAAAGATTCCAAGGAGTACCGGTCATGGCTCTGACCGCCACTGCTGATAAAATCACCCGTGAGGACATCGTCAAGCAGCTACACCTCAATGGCAAGACATTCGTCAGCAGCTTCGACCGCCCCAACTTAAGTCTGGCTGTACGCCGTGAAGGAACCAAGGCTGAAAAGATCAAATTCATCCTGCGCTATATCGGTTCCCATCCGGGCGATGCAGGTATCATCTATTGTCTTTCGAGAAAGAATACAGAGGTTGTGGCAGAAGAACTCAAAAAGAAGGGCATCAATGCTGCCGCCTATCATGCCGGACTTCCTACAGAAGAACGGGCTTCCATTCAGGAACGGTTCAAGATGGACCAGATTCAGGTGGTATGTGCCACCATTGCTTTCGGTATGGGCATCGACAAGGGAAACGTAAGATGGGTCATCCACTATAATCTGCCACAGAGCATCGAGAGTTTCTATCAGGAAATAGGACGAGCCGGACGCGACGGTGCACCTGCAGACACCATCCTATTCTACTCGCTCGCTGATGTCATACAGAGAAAGAGTTTTGCTGAAGCAAGCGGGCAAAAGGCAATCAATGCAGAGAAACTGCAACGTATGCAGGAATATGCTGAAGCCAGAGTCTGCCGCAGAAGAATCCTGCTCAATTACTTTGGCGAAACCTCGGCAGAAGACTGCGGGCACTGCGATGTATGCGCCCATCCGCCAAGAACATTTGATGGTACGATTGTCACACAAAAAGCGCTGAGCGCCATCGTCAGGACCAACGAAAAGATTCACATCGGACAATGTATTGAGGTACTTAGAGGAATCAAATCACCCACAGTGGTCAGGAACCATTACAATGAACTCAAGACCTTTGGCGTGGGAAGTGACGTCAGCGTGAAAGACTGGCAAAACTATATGTTGCAGATGATGCAGATGGGATTTTTCGAAATTGCCTACAATGAGCACAATGTTATGAAAGTAACCAGCCTCGGCTGGCAGGTACTCAAGGGAGAACACCCTGTACAATTGGCTGTCATACAGCAAAGCGATAAGGGCAAGACCCCAGTGGTACATCCAAGACTGGTACGCGTATCACATACCAGAACAGAGAATCAGGACCTTTTCGAAAGACTGAGAAAACTCCGACTCAAACTGGCTACAGAACAGGGCTACCCACCTTACATCATTCTGTCAGACCAGTCTTTGCATGAATTGGCAGCCATGAAACCAAGAACCATCGAACAGTTTGGCTTAGTGCATGGCATCGGTGAATTCAAGAAGAAAAAGTATGGGGAAATCTTCCTCAAAGAAATCAATAAAGAACCAAGAATGTTTGAATAAAAAAGAATGTTCTTCTAAAATAGAATGTTTGAACAAAATACATAGTAAATATGAAGTTTATCGGAATTATTCCTGCGCGCTTCGCCTCAACAAGATTTCCAGGCAAGCCGCTGGCTATGTTGGGCGACAAGCCTGTCATACAGCATGTTTATGAAAAAGTTTCCGCTGCTTTGGAGGAAGCTTATGTAGCAACCGACGACACCCGCATCTATGATGCCGTAGTAGCTTTTGGCGGCAAGGCGGTCATGACACGTTCTGACCACAAGAGCGGCACCGACCGCATTGAGGAAGCTATTGAGAAAATTGGCGGCGACTGGGATGTCATCGTCAACGTACAGGGTGACGAACCATTTGTTGCTAAAAGTCAGCTCAATACCATCTGCCACTGCTTCGATGATGAGGCTACCCAGATAGCAACCCTTGGCAAACCCTTTACAAGCATGGATGCTGTAGCCAACCCAAACAGTCCAAAGATTGTAGTTGACAACTTTGGTTTTGCCATGTATTTCTCCAGAAGCATCATACCTTTTGTAAGAGGAAAAGAACAGGAAGAATGGCTCGACAACTATCCTTTCCTCAAGCACCTCGGCATCTATGCTTACAGAAAGGATGTACTGCGAAAAATCACCCAGTTGCCACAGAGTTCTCTTGAAATTGCAGAAAGTCTGGAGCAACTCAGATGGCTGCAGAATGGATATAAGATCAAAGTGGGTAAGACTGACGTAGAAACAGTAGGAATTGATACTCCACAAGACTTGGAAAAAGCCGAAGCTTTCCTGAAAGCACAGACTTCCAACGATTAATATTCAGCACTTTTAAACTGCTTAACGTTGGGTATCAAAATAATGATTAACATTGAGCATTAAAATAAGATAACAACATGAAGTTCGTACAAACCATACAGCAAAACATCATCCAACAGCATCTTCTGGAAAAAGACAAAAAATATCTGGTTGCCCTTTCTGGAGGAGCAGACAGTGTTGCTTTGCTGCTGGTACTTCATGAATTGGGTTATACCGTAGAGGCATGTCATTGTAATTTCCATCTAAGAGGAGAAGAGTCTGACAGAGATGAGCGATTTTGTGTTACCCTCTGCCAGCAACTCAACATAGAATTGCATCGCATCCACTTCGATACCAGGACTTACGCCAAACTCCATAATGAAAGCATCGAATTAGCGGCACGCAACTTGCGTTACCGCTTTTTCGATCAGCTTCGCAAGGATGTGGACGCTGCCGGTATCTGCGTAGCCCATCATCAGGACGACAATGTTGAGACAATTCTTATCAATTTGGTAAGAGGTACAGGACTGAAAGGACTTACAGGCATTTCTCCTGTCAACGGATACATCATCCGTCCATTCCTTTGTATCACCCGACAGGACATCCTCGATTATCTGACGGAACGCCAGCAGAATTTTGTAACAGACAGTTCCAATCTGGTAGATGACGTCGTAAGAAACAAGATACGGCTGAATATCATCCCGATGCTCAAAGAAATCAACCCGGCTGTTTGCCACAACATAGCAGCTACCGCCCGATATCTGACTGAAGCTTCGAAGATGCTCACGGCAGCCCTGGAGAAAGAAAAGGAGCAGATATACCAGGAAATACCAGCCTCTTTCTGTATGCCACAGCCAGTTATCCGCATCAGCAAATCATGGCTATTAAACCAGGCAAGCACTGAGTATGCCCTGTTTCATACCCTTTCTTCATACGGAGTCTCCGGCAAGATGATTCAGGAGATACTCCTCTCTATCAATTCTACAGGAAAAACGTGGCAAACACCTACCCATCAGATACTTATAGATAGAGAACAAATTCTGATAAAAGAAAATAAGGAGGATGATTTCAGAAAAATTCTGATACCAGAACCAGGCAGCTACGTGACTGCAATAGGAAAAATAAGGATTTCCAAAGAAACAGTAACAGAAGACTTCCAACCAAGCAAAGAGAAGCATCTGATTACACTGGAAGCCAGAAATATCAAATTTCCGCTCATGCTCCGACGCACCCAACAGGGAGACGCATTCATACCTTTCGGAATGAAAGGCAGAAAATTAGTTAGCGACTATTTAACAGATAGAAAAAGAAATCTATTTGAAAAACAGTCGCAACTCATTTTGGCAGATTCTGCTGGAAATATTCTATGGGTAGTGGGTGAACGCACTTCAGATGACTTCAGAATCAAGCATACGACAGAAACTATTCTGAAGATTGAAATTGTTCAAGATTAATCAGTAATCTTGGCTCCAAACTGAAGGATGAACTTGATTTTCTTCCCCTTCATGTTTTCAGGCTTCTTCCAGGAACCATCGAGTACAAGAACCTTAACACGCTTACCTGTAGGAACAGCATCCACAGCATCCTGGAGTGTAAAGTAATTGCCACGTCCACGGGTTGAAACCACATAGTCATAATGGCGAACATGCTTCTTGAGTTCAGGTACCTGCCTACCAATCTCATCAGCCAAGGCATTGGCTATCAGGCGAGCTCCATATACATTATAATGGGTATTATCCTGACGACCTTTAGGAATCTGAGAACATTCACCCGGACGGAACCACATATGCAACTTACGGCTTCCCTCAATGCCCAACTCTGTCTCAATATCATGAGTAATCTTTGTGGCATCCACAAAAGGAACATTCAGACGATGCGCCACATTACGAGGAGCTACGACATAGGCTCCGTGAGTATCAATGAGTGTATCACTATTTATCTTCTCTTCACCCGCAAAAGTAGTCTTTCTCAATTTCTCGTCATCATCATTCTCCACTGGTGCCTGATAGAAACATCTGCGCACTACCGAATTAAACAAAACCGGGATACCACCTTTGGCACGTGTTTCCTTGACAAAACGCTCCAGATTGGCATCAAAGGTAGAGCCTGGATCTGTATGACGGTTGGCATGAGGCTTTTCATCATTGTGACCAAACTGAATAAACACATAATCCCCCGGTTTCAGTTTATCCAATACTTTCTGCCATCTACCTTCATCGATAAAACTCTTAGAACTTCTACCATTCACAGCATGATTATCAACGATGATTTTATCATCAAAACAACCTTGCAGTACCATACCCCATCCTCTTTCTGGATTATTCTTGGCATTACCTTTCTCAGCAGCAGTAGAATCACCTATCACAAAGACGGTCGTTACCTTACTGCCAGATGTCAGAGCGAGCACCAGAAACAGGCAGACAAACCAGGATAAATTTTTTTTCATCATAACGATTCGTTTTTAAGTTTTGAATTTTCAGTTATTATTTTTAAAAAAGGCAGGAAGACCATCCAAACTGATGCTCCCTGCCTTTATTTCATATTGGCTATAAACCAAGAAAAACATTTCTTGATGACGCCTAAGTAAATTACTTCTTGATGACAGCGATAAGTTCATCAGCAGAAACCAACTGCTGCTCACCACTCTCCATATTCTTCAAAGTAACCTTACCCTGTTCAATCTCATTCTCACCAGCAAGAACCACAAAAGGAATATTCTTGGCATTGGCGTAACTCATCTGCTTCTTCATCTTAGCCTTGTCAGGGAAGATTTCTGCACGGATACCAGCCTCGCGAGCCTGACGGACGATAGGCAGACAATATGCAGTTTCCTTCTCACCGAAGTTGATGAAGAGGACCTGTGTGGCATTCACAGCCTCCTTTGGATAAAGGTCGAGGGCATTGAGTACATCATAGATACGGTCTGCACCGAAAGAAATACCCACACCGCTCAATCCAGGAAGACCGAAGATACCAGTAAGGTTGTCATATCGGCCACCACCGGTAATACTACCCATAGGAGTATCAAGTGCCTTCACTTCGAAGATAGCACCGGTATAGTAGTTCAAGCCACGAGCCAAAGTAAGATCCAGTTCAATCTCATTCTTCAACCCTACAGTCTTCAGCGTATCAAGGATAAATTTAGTTTCCTCTACACCCTTCAAACCGATTTCTGAAGTTTCCAATACCTTAGCAATTACTTCAAGCTTCTCATCGTTAGAACCTGATAATGAGATAATTGGCTGCAGCTTCTCGATAGCTTCCTCAGAGATACCATCAGCACGAAGTTCGTCATTCACATTGTCAAGTCCAATCTTATCAAGCTTATCGATAGCCACGGTAATATCCACAATCTTCTCAGCCTCACCGATTACCTCAGCGATACCAGTCAGGATCTTGCGGTTATTGATTTTGATGCAGACACGAACACCAAACTTGGTGAAAACAGTATCCACAATTTGCATCAACTCCACCTCATTGAGCAAGGAATCAGAACCTACTACATCCGCATCGCACTGATAAAACTCGCGGTAGCGACCCTTCTGTGGACGGTCTGCACGCCAAACTGGCTGAATCTGATAACGCTTGAACGGCATCTGAAGTTCATCACGATGCTGAACCACGTAACGAGCGAAAGGTACGGTCAAATCATAACGCAAACCTTTCTCACAAAGTTTTGCTGCCAACTTCAAGGATCCTAAAGAATGAATATCCTCATCACTGATTTTATTCATATAGTCGCCAGAATTCAGAATTTTGAACAGCAACTTATCACCTTCCTCGCCATATTTACCCATCAGCGTCTGAAGGGTTTCCATGGCAGGTGTTTCTATCTGTTGGAATCCATAGAGTGCATATACATCCTTAATGGTATTAAAGATGTAATTGCGTTTCGCCATCTCGATAGGTCCGAAATCGCGAGTACCCTTTGGAATACTTGGTTTCTGAGCCATTTATTATTGTTTTATATTAAATGTTTAGTGCTTAATGTTCTGCGCAATATCTACCCTCAAAGTAAAGTTAAACACAAAACATTAAACACTATATTATAAATTACTTTCTTACGATAGTTTGTTCACGGTCTGGACCGATAGAAATGATACCGATGCGAGTCTCGAGGAACTCTTCGAGGAAAGCTACGTAATCCTTGAATTCCTGTGGGAACTGATCCTCAGAAGTAAACTGAGTCATATCGGTCTTCCAACCCTTGAACTCCTTATATACAGGTTCTACATCATCGATTTCGTATGGGAAGTCTGTAGTTACAGAACCATCCTTCAACTTGTATGCTACACAAGCCTTGATAGTGTCGAAACCATCGAGCACATCGCTCTTCATCATGATAAGCTCAGTAACACCATTTACCATCACAGAATACTTCAACTGTACGAGGTCGCACCAACCGCAACGGCGCTCACGGCCTGTAACAGCACCATACTCATGACCAAGGTCGCGAATCTTGGCACCAGTCTCATCAAACAACTCTGTTGGGAAAGGACCAGCACCTACACGAGTACAGTAAGCCTTCATGATACCATATACATTACCGATGCGGTTAGGACCGATACCCAAACCGATACAAGCACCCGCACAGATTGTATTGGATGAAGTTACGAAAGGATAAGAACCGAAATCTACATCAAGCATAGTACCCTGAGCACCCTCGCAAAGAATATCCTTGCCAGAACGGAGCACCTTATTGATCTCCACCTCGCTGTCAACGATAGGGAACTGCTTCAGGTATTCGATACCTTCCATCCAAGTTTTCTCTACCTCTGTGATATCGAAATCAGTATAACCAAGAGATGCTATCTGCTTGAGGTGCAAAGCCTTATGAGCCTCATACTTCTCCTGGAAGTTCTCAAGGATATCACCCACGCGCAAACCAGTACGGCTTACTTTGTCAGTATAAGTAGGACCAATACCCTTACCAGTTGTACCAACCTTGTTTTTACCCTTAGAAGCCTCGATGGCTGCATCGAGCACACGATGAGTAGGCATGATGAGATGAGCCTTCTTGGAAATATGAAGACGACTCTTGAGGTCATGACCGCTCTTCTCCAAGTCCTTAGCCTCCTGCATGAAGAGATCTGGAGCCAGAACGACACCATTACCAATAATGTTCACCTTACCGCCCTGGAAAATACCAGAAGGGATAGAGCGAAGAACGTATTTCTGTCCCTCAAACTCCAATGTATGTCCTGCATTAGGACCACCCTGAAAGCGAGCTACCACATCATACTTAGGGGTCAACACGTCAACCACCTTACCTTTACCTTCATCGCCCCACTGAAGACCCAGCAGGACATCTACTTTACCTGTGTTCATTTTATAAATAGTTATTTTGACTTTTCTACTTTACCATTGTTACGTTTTCTGGTCATCTTGCCCTGACACGTACTGCACACTCCATAGATATAGAGGGCGAAGGCATCACGACGGAATCTCTGCAACTTGGTCTCATTGATGGCATCCACGACCAGTGGAGCCTGTACCTCCGTTACCTTACCACAAACCGTACACACCTGATGTACATGGTTTTCATTATTAAAACTTGCTTCATACTTGGTACCATCCACCAAACTATGTCGCACGACCAGACGGAGTTCGATGAATAGATGCATCGTATTGTAAAGCGTTGCCCTACTTACGGGGAAATGCATTTTTTCCAACTGTGCTCCAAGGTCTTCGAGCGTAAAATGCCCTTTTAAACTATAAACTGCATCAAGGACAGCATAACGTTCCGGAGTCTTGCGATGCATATTCATCTCCAGATAATTATCTAAAACTTCCCTGACTTTTGACTTCACATTATTAGTCATATTACTACCTAAGTTACATAAAACGCACAAAGATAGCCATAATTTATGACATAGAGAAAACTATTATTTTAAAAAAATCTAAATGAGGAATCTTTCCCTATCACGAGAGGGAAAAAACAGGAAACCACACATGCAAAATGCATAATTATAACAAAATTCTTACTTCTTAGAATTTCTTTAATTCCTCATAGATTCTTTGCACAGGAAGTCCCATGACATTAAAGTAGCTTCCCTTCAAACTCGTGCAACCGATATAACCTATCCATTCCTGAATGCCATAGGCTCCAGCCTTATCAAACGGTTTGTAATGCCCTACATAATAGTCTATCTCCTCCTTTGACAGCTTCTTGAAAGTAACCTCCGTAACGACCGAGAATTGTCGCTGTTTTTCCAGAGAAGTGATACAGACACCCGTCACCACATGATGGGTCTTTCCGCTCAGCATTTCCAGCATTCTGCTCGCATCCGCAGCATCCTTCGGTTTTCCCAGAATGATTCCCTTTCCTTCCTGGTCATTCTGTTCTTCACTGCTTGGTGCTATCACTACCGTATCAGCAGTAAGTATCAACAATTCAGGATTTCCATCCGAAGGTTGCTGATGATTGATGGAAGTTTCCTGATGACTGATGGCAGAATCAAGCAGTGGGCGGTATGCCTGTGCTTTTTTCACGGCTATATACTGGGCTGTATCGTATGCAGGTAGAGATTCCGGAAAACTTTCGTCTATACCCTGAATGACCTTCACTTCGAAAGGAATGTCGAGACCAGCTAAAAGTTCCTTGCGTCGAGGCGAATTACTTGCCAATATGATTCTAAAATTCTTCATACGTTTCGATTTATTGATGAATTACCATCCGAAAGCCTTTGCTCCAGACAACCATTTTCCCTGTGCACGAAGCACCTGTTCCACGACATCTCTACCACAGCCTTCACCACCATTGCAGGAAGATACATAAGTAGAGATTTCCTTGATGTCGGAACATGCATCAGCAGGACAACAAGGACATCCGCATTCTCTCATCACCTCGTAATCAGGAATATCATCACCAACGTAGATGATTTCCTCGTTCGTCAACTGATATTTCTCCAGAAACTCACGATAGGTTTTGATCTTAACGGCACAACCCATATAAATATCCTCTACGCCCAATCCCGCATAACGAAGACGGATGGCCTCTGATTTTCCACCCGTGAGTATCACTATGCGTAAATCAGATTTCTGCGCCAACTGGATGGCATATCCATCCTTGATATTCACCGTACGCAAAGGCTCACCTGCAGAAGAAAGGGTTATCGTTTGGCAAGAAAGCACACCATCTACATCAAAGACTATGGCCTTGATCTTATTTAAATCATAATTTATCATATCTGTTTAAACTTCTATTTTTTACTGAAACGATGATTACTATTTTTTACTGAAACGATGATTACTATTTCTTACTGAAACGATGGATACCTAAGCTCAAGCGCTCATAGATATCCTTGATCTGAGGCTGATCCTTCAACAAGGCAGCCTGCATACGAATCACATTTTCGTCAAACCGTACAGCTGGCCCCGTCTGTGCCTCCCTTGGAGAAAGTTCATGTACTTTCCTGGCTGTCTCATCTATCAGCGGCAGCATCACATCAAACGGAACACCGTGGTCTGCCAGGATTTTCTCACTGATAGCATAACAGTGGTTGACAAAATTGCAGGCAAAAACAGCTGCAAGATGCAAGTACTTACGGTCAGCACTCGACAATTCATATACTCTCCCACTCAATTCATGCGCCATATCAGCTATCACTGTATGAGCATAGTCATCATTTGCCTCTATAAAACAAGGAATCTCAGAAAAGTTCACTTCCTTGCTTTTAGAGAAAGTCTGCATGGGATAAAATACACCATAATGGATTGCCATCCCTTCAAAGACGTTCATATCCATAGAACCGGCAGTATGCAGGAAGATCTTGGTTTCCTTCCCCTTGCAAAGCCGTGGCAGCAATTCACCCAAAACAGAGTCTTTAACGGAAACAATATACAAATCGGCATCCGCACGCACCTGTTCTATATCCGTTACAGGTGCTCCACCAGCAATCTGAGCCAAGGCAGTTGCCGACTCCACAGTTCTACTAAACACCTGCACGATATCATGACCGGCAGCCAAAAGCGCCTTCCCCAAGTTGGTGGCCAGATTACCAGCCCCTATCAAAACTATCTTCATGATTTACCTTCAATTATCTGAGTTATTACTTTATACCTTATTATATATATAGGGATACACACATATATGAACAAAGGTTACCGAACAGACTGACTATTCGATAACCTTATTCAATAATGCCACGCCACGCTCTGTACAGAATCCACGTATAATAACCAAGAAATAATTGTCGAACATTTCCTGCATACTATACTTCTTGTAGAGCTGGTTATGCATAATTTCACTCATGGAGGCACTGAGAAGTTCCATCGTAAGGCTATAGTCAATATCCTGACGGAAGAGCCCTTCCTCTACACCCGCCTTCAGGAATTTTACCCTATCCGCAAATTCGCGTTCATGCTCCTGATTGAAAAACTCGACCACCCGAGGCATACGGTGAATTTCCTCATAAAAAGCAACCCCCACCATACTATTCACCTCCATCTGCAGCTTATAGAAATAGCCGATAATATCCACTACATTATGAGCCCCATTGCAGGAGTAGGCCTCTAACTTTTCCCTCATCTCCAGGTTTTTGATTTTCAAGCCAGCAAGGAGCAGTTCCTCTTTATCACCGAATATTTCATATACGGTACGCTTAGACACATGAAGCCCTTGTGAGATTTCATCCATCTTCACAGCCCTAACACCACGCTTGTAAAATTCACCCATGGCATAGTCGATGATTCTACTTTTCAATTCCTTGCGATATTCATTAATTTCGACCATTTCTTTGCTCTGTCTAAGTTTTTTTGTGCAAAGATACAAAAAAAAACAAAAAACCTACGCAATTTAACTGGTTTTTTATTACCTTTGCACAAAAATATCAAAATGTGCACAAAATGCATAAAAATCGTAAGAATTTAAAACTTTAAACTAACATATTATTATGGTAAAGATTACAAAGGAGGCGGCTCTTGCCTATCACGTAAATGGCCGTCCTGGAAAAATCGAGGTTAAACCAACTAAGCCATACCATACTCAGACGGATTTGAGTTTGGCTTATTCACCTGGTGTAGCATTTCCATGTCTTGAGATTCAGCAGAATCCAGACGATGTTTACAAGTACACAGACAAGGGTAACCTTGTAGCCGTTATCAGCAACGGTACTGCTGTGCTCGGTCTTGGCGATATCGGCGCCATGAGCGGTAAGCCTGTAATGGAAGGTAAGGGATTACTCTTCAAGATTTATGGTGGAATCGATGTCTTTGATATCGAGATTGACGAAAAAGACCCAGAAAAATTCTGTGAAGTTGTAGAGCGCATTGCTCCATCTTTCGGTGGTATCAACCTGGAGGATATCAAGGCTCCTCAGTGTTTCTACATCGAAGAGCGTCTGAAGAAGACTCTCGACATCCCTGTGATGCATGACGACCAGCATGGTACTGCCATCATCTCTGCAGCAGGTTTGAAAAATGCGCTTGAGGTTGCAGGTAAGGACATCGCCAAGGTGAAAATCGTTGTCAATGGTGCCGGTGCTGCTGCCATCAGTTGTACCAAGCTCTATGTAGCTCTCGGTGCTAAGGTGGAAAATATCCTGATGCTCGACTCCAAGGGTGTGATTACAAGCGACCGCGAAAACCTCACTGAACAGAAGAAGATCTTTGCCACAGACCGTCGCGACGTTCATACTCTGGAAGAGGCTATCAAGGGTGCTGATGTTTTCGTAGGCTTGAGCAAGGGTAACGTACTCTCTCAGGATATGTTGCGCTCTATGAACGACAACCCTATCGTATTCGCACTTGCCAACCCTGTGCCTGAAATCAGCTACGAGGACGCAATGGCAAGCCGCCCTGACGTCCTGATGTCAACAGGTCGTTCTGACTATCCTAACCAGATCAACAACGTGATCGGTTTCCCATATATCTTCCGCGGTGCACTCGACGTTCACGCACGTGCCATCAACGAAGAAATGAAGTTGGCAGCTGTACACGCTATCGCTGACCTGGCCAAGCAGCCTGTTCCTGATGTAGTCAATGAAGTTTATCATGTCAACGACCTTACATTCGGTCCTAAATACTTCATTCCAAAACCAGTTGACCCACGTCTGATTACTGAGGTGAGTGCAGCTATCGCAAAGGCAGCTATGGACAGCGGTGTTGCCCGCACTCCTATCACCGACTGGGAGGCATACAAGCAGCACCTGCGCGAGTTGCTCGGTCAGGAGACCAAGTTGACCCGCAAGCTCCATGATACAGCCCGCCTGCATCCACAGCGCGTGGTATTTGCTGAAGGTGGCAACCCAACTATGTTGAAGGCAGCCGTTCAGGCCAAGACAGAAGGCATCTGCGAGCCAATCCTCTTGGGTAATCCAGACCGTCTGAATCGTGTAGCTACCCGCTTGAAACTTGATTTGACTGGCATCCAGATTGTAGATATGCGTGCTGACAACGAGCAAGGTCGCCGTGCTACATTTGCTAAACACTTGGCAGAGAAGAGAGCACGCGAAGGCTATACATTCGAGGAGGCTTACGACAAGATGTACGAGCGCAACTACTTCGGTATGTCTATGGTAGAGCAAGGTGATGCTGATGCTTTCATCACAGGTCTTTACACTAAATATTCCAACACCATCAAGGTGGCAAAGGACGTGATCGGCATCCGTGAGGGCTACAACACCTTCGGAACCATGCACATCCTCAATACGCAGAAGGGCATCTTCTATATTGCTGACACCCTCATCAACCGCCACCCAGACCAGGATGTACTCGTGGATATCGCTAAGTTGTCGGCTGGTACAGTGAAGTTCTTCAATGAGGAACCAGTGATGGCAATGCTGAGCTATTCTAACTTCGGTACCGATGCACAGGGTTCACCTGTCAAGGTAAAGAATGCCGTAGATGCAATGCAGAAGGAATTCCCTGATTTGGCAATTGATGGTGAGATGCAGGTGAACTATGCACTCAACAAGCAGTTGCGCGATGAAAAATATCCATTCTCTCGCCTGAAGGGTAAGGACGTCAACACATTGGTATTCCCTAACCTCAGCAGCGCCAACGGTGCTTACAAGCTCTTGCAGGCATTGAGTCCTGAGGCTGAAATTATCGGTCCTATCCAGATGGGGCTTAACAAACCTATCCACTTCACCGATTCTGAGAGCAGCGTACAGGATATCGTCAACATCACAGCTGTAGCTGTAATTGACGCATACGTCGAGAAGATCAAGAACAACAAATAGTATCAATTACTATATCCAATAAAAATAAGGGTGTGTCATGGATTGTGACATACCCTCTTTTTATAAATACAAATCTTGTTAATGATATTCCATACTATTCACACAAAAAAAAACGTCATGATCGTAATTTTAACACTATGAAAACAATACAGAAACAAATTATTCAAAATTATGAGATAGATCAAGGAAAGCAAACGTTTGCATTGATTTTTTAGCTAAAATCAGTTAAATATTCATAAAACACAAGTAAAAGACAAAAAGTGGAGAAAAAAGGCAAAAAAATATTTGGTGGAATAAATAAAAAGCATTACCTTTGCCCTCGTTATCCTGAAAACAATCTTTTTACCTTAAAGGAAACTAATACCTATTGAAGATTTGGAGCGGTAGCCTGTGAAGGTCATCGCTTTTTTTTGCACTAAATTTTCCATCATCCCTTGCGCAAACCTTCCAAGCGCACATCCAATTATTTATACATTTCATACAATATGTAAAAAAAGAAAATATATCATATTGCATTCTCATCATCAAGGAGAAAATACCATACCCCTACCCACTTTTATTTTTCCCTGGGCAAGCAAAAATTTCTCCGTGGGCACGCAGAAAAAAATTCATGGGCAGACAGCAAAAAACAAATCAGCTATAAAACCACATTCAAACAAAGGCAAAAAAAATTATCCTTCAAGGAAAAAAATTACCATCACATAGCAAAATAGTACATACAAACCGGACTCTAAAAGATTCCATCAAGAAAGAGCAAATATTCCATTACTTATATGGATTTATTTAGATTTTGGAAAAACTACAATATTATTTTGTAATTTTTCCAATTTTTATTTGGCGGTTTCAAAAATTCTTTCTATCTTTGCAATCGAAATTAAAAAGCAACAGAATATGAATAATGGCAAAGTGGCATACAATAGACTTATCGAATGCGATATCCGTCCGTCGGTTCAGAGAATTGCTATCATGGATTATCTCCTGACGCATCCTATTCATCCGACTATCGATGATGTCTATCAAGAACTGTATAAGACTATACCTACACTCAGCAAGACTACAGTATATAATACGCTGAGAATGATGAGCGAGAAAAATGCTGCTCAAATGATTACCATTGACGAGCATCGTGTGTGTTATGACGGAAACACGACTCCTCATGTTCATTTCTTCTGCAAGAAATGTGGAAAAGTGATTGACCTCTTCGACGAGAAGGCACCCAAGATGACCAAACAAAAGGTGATAGAGGGGAATATCGTAGATGAACAACAACTCTACTACAAGGGAATTTGCGCTGATTGTGCTAAACTCAACGAGGAAAAGAAGCGCAAGGCAAAATAAGCAGAGCTACCGCCAGACATCACATTGACACATTATTATATAGTATATACAAAACAGAAATAGAATTATTAACTTATAAAACAAGAACATTATGAAGAAGAAATTTATTTGTACCGTATGTGGATATATCTATGAAGGAACAGAAGCACCTGAGAAGTGCCCTATCTGTAAGGCTCCTGCCGACAAGTTCAAGGAGATGGAAAGTGCAGTTGACGATGATTTGACTTTCGCAACTGTTCACGTACTGGGTCAGGCTTATAAGGATGGCGTCAACGAGGACGTAATCAAGGGTTTGAAGGACCATTTCAACGGCGAGTGCGGTGAGGTTGGTATGTATCTCGCTATGGCACGCCAGGCAGACCGTGAGGGTTATCCAGAAATCGCAGAGGCTTACAAGCGTTATGCTTTCGAGGAGGCTGATCACGCTTCTCGCTTTGCAGAGCTTCTCGGTGAGGTTTTGGGTGATACCAAGAGCAACCTTGAGGCACGTATCGCAGCAGAAAAGGGCGCTTGCGAGGACAAGTTCCGCATTGCCAAGTTGGCTAAGGAGCAGGGTTCTGATGCAATCCACGATACAGTACACGAGATGGCTAAGGATGAGGCTCGCCACTGCGCAGGCTTCGCTGGTCTCTACAAGAGATATTTCAAATAATACATTACATATCTCATTAATTTGTACCTGATATAAGAGAGTTCATGTTAGGAAACAGGTTTTTGAGCATAAGTAACAAGATGAAGAATTCAAGAGGGCTTGTCGGGAAACTGGCAAGCCCTCGTTTTGTTGTGCAACCTCCAATCTGCCAACGAATATAATAATCCCTTCATTCTCTCATTTTTTGGGATTAAAATTTGGGAGTATAAAAAAATAATAGTATTTTTGCCATACGAAACCAAAGAAACAGGATTATGAAAGAAAACAATATAGAAAAATTAGTTGGCGAGAACCTCAACTTCGTGAAATCAGTAGCCAACAAATATGTGGGTAAAGGTGTGGAATTCGACGATTTGGTAAGCGAAGGCTACATCGCCATGCTGCAGGCTGCCCAGAAGTTTAAAGCCGACCGCGGCACCAATTTCGTAGGTTATGCAGCCCCATTCATCCGCAAGGCTATGGAACAGGCCATCACGCAGCAAAGCGGTGTATGCCGTGTTCCTAAAAGCGACCGCAAGTTGATGACACGTTCTGCAAACATCGCAGTATCTATTGATGCTCCACTGAGCGAGGGCACTCACTATACCCTACTCGACATTCTGATCAACAAAGATGCCCTGATAGCAGACGAGAGCACCGTATTCCAACAGATGATGGACGACTTGCAGAACTGCATCGCCACATTGGATGAAAGAGAACAGGAAATCATCCGAAAATTCTATGGAATAGGCATCGCCCATATCACTCTGGCAGAAATCGCAGAAGATATGAATCTGAAACGGGAAAGAGTAAGACAGATCAGAGACAAGGCGATTCGAAAGATTGGGAAAAATGCAAAGACCAAAATCCTCAAGAGCTTCTTGAGAAAGTAATTGCAATCTGAAATAAAGGGATTTTATATATGAGTCTATCACAAAATAGAATAATTCCCTTTTGAAAGAAATCATAGTCTTTATTCATCAGATTACGATTGAATAAAAACACAAAAGCCAATTGGCCGTATTTCAACAACAGAAATACAACCAATTGGCTTTTATTCTATAGAAATATATTATTTCTGCTTAAAGCGCGAATTTTGCAAGATATGTTCCCCAGAATTATTCACATCTACTTGGTAATGTGATCCAGGCGATACTGGCGTGGTGTAACACCCAGACGCTTGTAGAAATTAGAGTAGAAACTCTGGCGAGTGCTGAAACCAGCCATCTCAGCAATGTCCTCAATGGTCATGTTCAGATAGCGCTTGTCCGTCAAAAGTGACATTGCATCGTTCACACGGTAATCATTTACCAACTCAGGATAGTTCTTGTGGAAACGAGTAGCACAAACAGCAGATACATATCTTGAATTGGTATGCAAATCCTCTGCCAACTTACGTGTATTATAATCTTTGTCCTTGTATTTACCTTCAGTAACTACAATTCTCAAAATCTCATCACGTAAGCGGTCTTTAGTCTCTTCACTCAGAAGCGTTTGGTATCGCGCATTCTTTTCTTTCTTGGGGGTAATATTATACTTAGCCATAATGTTATGTTGTTAATATCATAAAATTTGTTTGTTTCTTTCGCAAAGATAGTCTTTTTTCGCTAAACATCCAAATTTTTTTTACTCTTTTTTGAAATTTAAGTCAAATAAATTGCTTATATGAAAGAAATTGAGTAATTTTGCAGAAAATACGAGCCATATTATGACTTGTTGAATATCTAAAAATATATCTATGATGAATGATATACAACATGTGATTTACTCAGACATCATCTTAGTATATCACAAGCCTACATGTGTATGGATTATAAATGGGTATATTATAACATATAATAATGTGTAACAGCTATTAAATTTGGCAGAATGAAACAGATTAAGCGTTTTTTCAAGATATATCTCATATTGGTAGTGCTGTTTGTGCTGCAGAAGCCATTGTTCATGCTTCTAACTCATGCATCAGCAGCCCAGCCTTTAGAAGATCCATTCAGTACTATGCTGGCCGTCATCTGGCACGGTTTGCAGCTGGACCTCTCCATGGCGGGATACCTTACGGCCATCCCTGCCCTGCTGCTTCTTGCCTCTATCTGGATCAAGGAAGAAATCATACGTCCTGTATTCTCCATCTATTTTGGTATCATTGCAGTGTTTATGAGTTTCTGCTTCGTGCTCAACATAGCCCTGTATCCCTATTGGAATTTTCCTTTGGACAGTACTCCGCTTTTCTATTTCTTCACGTCACCTGCCGATGCCTTTGCCAGCACAAGCATCTGGGTGGACCTGTTAGGATTTATCTGTCTGATACTCTGTGCTGCAGCCATCTGGTTCGTGCTCTCGCTGACCATCAGGGAAAAGAAAAAGCGTAGATATGGTTCTTATAGCCGACCATATAGTACATCAAGTGATTTTGACAGACATCGTGGGCGCACTTCCATCATCATGTTGCTGCTTACAGGCCTGCTATTCCTTCCTATCAGAGGAGGCGTAACGGTTTCTACCGCCAATACCGGCAAAGTATATTTCAGTCAGAATAGTTACGTAAACCATTCGGCAGTGAACCCGATGTTCAGTCTGATGGAGTCTCTTGCTCATCAGGAGAATTTCGCTGAGCAGTATCGCTTCATGGACGAGAAGGAAGCAAATAAGATTTTCGCCACCATGACCAGTCAAAGCGATGAAAATACCTATCCACTGCTCAAGCCAGAGGCCATGAGGGGAACACCCGATATACTTATCGTGATCATGGAAAGCTTCGCCAGCGACCTCATGCCGTCTATGGGAACACAGAAGGATGTGGCTGTACAACTGGACTCAATAGCCCGCCAGAGTATATTATTCACCCGGTTCTATGCCAACAGTTTCCGCACCGATAGAGGACTGGTTTCCATCCTGAGCGGTTATCCAGCGCAGCCTACTACCAGCATCATGAGGTATCCTGCCAAGACAGCCCATCTGCCTTCCATCGCCAGATCATTGGTTAACCAGCGTCATTATCAGACCTCTTATTATTATGGAGGAGATGTGGATTTCGCCAACCAGCGTTCCTACCTGATATCACAGGGATTCCAGAAGATCATCTCGGATGCAGATTTCCCAATAGATGAAAAGCTCAGCAAATGGGGCGTTCACGATCATCTGGTAGCCAACAGACTGATGGATGACATCCGAAAGGAGCAGAACGGAGCTCCGAAATTCAGAGTTTTCCAGACCTCCAGCAGTCATGAGCCTTTCGAAGTGCCTTACCGCAGACGGAAAGACCAGCGACTCAATGCCTTCGCATATACAGACAGTGTGGTGGGAAGCATCATCAGGCAATACAGTAAACTGCCACGCTGGAAGAACACGATCGTAGTGTTGGTGCCAGACCATGTGGGAGCCTATAAAGAGCATCTGGACAATTTCGACAGAAGCCGCTATCAGATACCGCTTATCATAGCCGGTGGCGCCATCGCCAAACCGATGAAGATCAATCTGATAGGAACCCAGCACGACATTGCTGCTACGCTCTTAGGACAGTTGGGTATCAAGCACGATGACTTCCTGTTCTCCAAGAACATGCTGAGCGATGCCACACCGAAATTTGCCTTCTTCACCGTGCCGGATGCCTTTGGGGTCGTCACAGAAGAAAACTCAATCATATATGACAACAAGGCAGGGAAAATAGTGTATGACAAGGGCAAGAAAGGCTATAACCTGAAACGCGGTCAGGCCTACCTGCAGAAACTTTACGATGACATCAGTACAAAATAAAAATTAAACATGGACGGAATCATTAATTATCTGAATCAAATAGACACAAATATATTCCTGTATTTCAATGGTCTCCACAACCATTATTGGGATTACTTCATGACCATGTATTCTGACAGGTTTGTCTGGATACCATTCTACGCAAGCTTCCTGTATGTGATGCTGCGCAATTTCCATATCAAGGAAACCGTCACTTGTCTGCTGGTCATCGTCGCCATTATATTCATCTGCGACCAGACAGCCTCTACTCTCCTCAAACCGATGATAGGGCGCATGCGACCAAGCAACCCCGACAATCCGATCTCGCCGATGGTGCATGTCGTATTCGGGTATCGCGGTGGCAGATATGGATTTCCGTCCTCCCACTCAGCCAACGCCTGGAGTATGGCATTCTTTGCAATGTTTCTGGTGAAGCGCACCAAGCTGACGGTATTCCTCACCATCTGGGCACTTCTGATGAGCTACTCCCGCATCTATCTCGGAGTGCATTATCCAGGCGATCTCTTTGTGGGCATGCTCATCGGACTGATTACGGCTACGGCTTCATACTATGTCTTCCGATATTTCGCAAGAAACTATACAGACAAGTTTAAGCCGGGTGGCATGCAACTCAAATATCAGAGATATCCGATATATACAGGACTTATTTCCATTTGGGTGATGCTGACAGTCAGTGGAATCTTAGCTTACATCAATTAAGAGTTAAATTTAAGCAACAATAATTTAGTTACACAAAATCTTTAACGTATGAAAAAGTCAATTATGATGGCCCTCTGCATGGGCATGTTGGTATTCGCAGCATCTTGCGACAACAAAAAGGCAGAAACTAAAGCAGAACCTGCTAAAGTAGAAGTAGAAGTTATCACAGACTCTGCATTCCAGCAGAAGGCTGCAGGTGACTATGCAAGTCTTGACCAGAAGACAGTCATCACTTTGAACAGCGACTTTACTGTTACCACAAAGAACTACAAGAAGAACTACTACAAGTGGGAGTTCATGGTACAGCCACAGGGTTCTGAAGCAAATATCATGCTCGCAAGCAAGGGTATGGATACAGATATCAAGGATCAGGCAATCATCGATGTTGAGGAAGGCAAGATCGTAGTTAACAACGAGACATTCCGCAAGGCTGCCAAGTAATTTAAAAAGAAATAGCCTATGATTGTTTTTCCATGTGCCAAGATCAACCTTGGCTTGAACATCGTAAGCAAAAGAGAGGATGGTTACCATAATCTGGAAACCGTCTTCTATCCCATCCCACTGTATGATGCATTGGAAATCAAATACATGGATGAGAAATTTCCGAGCGATACTGCCTGCGACCTGAAGGTGACAGGCAATGCTGTGGATTGTGATGAGCAGAAAAATCTGGTGGTAAAGGCTTACCATATTCTGGCAGCCGACTACCAGTTGCCACGCATCCACACTCACCTCTACAAGCATATCCCTTCTCAAGCCGGTCTTGGCGGCGGTTCTTCGGATGCAGCCTTCATGATCAGACTTCTCGATGAGCGTTTCCGTCTCAATATCGGTAATCCGGAAATGGAACGTTATGCAGCCCGACTGGGTGCCGACTGTGCTTTCTTTATCGAAGCAGAACCTGCTTATGCGGAGGGTATCGGAGATGTGCTGATGCCTGCAGATGGTCCTGATGGCAATCTGCATGAATACTATCTTTGTGTCGTAAAACCTGACGTTGCCGTAAGCACCAAGGAGGCTTACAGTGCCATCACCCCAAAGAAACCAGCCAAGAGCTGCCGTGATATCGTGCGCCAACCGATAGAAACCTGGAAAGAAGAACTAGTCAATGATTTCGAGGAACCTATCTTCAAGATGCACCCGGAACTGGCAGCCATCAAGCAGAAACTTTACGACCAAGGTGCAGTCTACGCCTCCATGAGCGGTAGCGGAAGTGCCCTCTATGGTATCTTCAAGGAAGAACCAAAGGGAATCGAAGAACAGTTTGACGGCATGTTCTGCGAAGTGATGAAACTGTAGCAGAAAGCTGGAATCAGATCAGTAAAGAAACTCTAAAAGGAAATAAACATGAATGAAGAAACTCATCAGAAACTGATGAAGATCAAGCGAAGTTTTCGCCTCTTAATGAGTGGTCCAACCTCTCAGTCGATGACCCAGAAAGGCTTAGGCTATAAGATCAACTGGGGCGTACCTTTCATAGAACTGAAGAAGATGGCCTTGGAATATGGCAAGGATTATGAACTGGCCATTGAACTCTGGAAGGAAGATATCCGTGAATGCAAGATTCTTGCCACCCTCATCATGCCGGCAGAGAAGATGCTGCCAGAGATCACAGACATTTGGATGGAACAGGTCAAGAGCCAGGAAATGGCTGAGATGCTGGCATTCAATCTTCTGCAGCATGTGGATTATGCTCCTGCCATTGCCTATGAGTGGATTGCCACAGACAAGACGCTTTATGAGATAGCAGGATTCCAACTGTTGGCAAGACTTTTCGCCAACGGACAGGAAGCTAACGAGAGAGGCATCAATGAGTTTCTCGACCAGGCTGCAGTTGCCTTACAAGGCGATAATATGGGTATCAAGCATGCTGCTGCCAACTGTGTATTGCGCTTTGCTGACCTCGGTGAAGAATACGAGAAAATTGCTCGCGCTGCCCTGAAGGGTATTTTTGAATTATAAAACTTAATCCAAGAAGAAAAAGAAATCCCCTTCTTGGATTAAGAAAAAGAAATCCCCCGCTCCACAAGAATCGCTTGATTCTGATGAAGCGGGGGAATTTTATATCCTACTATGAAAATAGATTCAGTATCATTGCAGATTTAATTCTTTTTTCCTTTTCTTTTCAGTTCCAGCTTTGGAATCTTCACTTTCTGTCCCGGTTTTATCTCAGAACATCCGTTAATGGCCTGCATATAGCATTCCATGCCAGGTCCCAAATAGAGTTTACTCAATCCTGCTAAAGTCTGACCACTCTTAGCCGTCATGGTCTTTTCTACACCCACGATACGATAAGCGCCTGTTCTGATGCGAGGATCGTTGAGATACACAGAAGCCTTTTCTGCCATTTTCACGGCATTATTAGCTTGAGCCATCCGGATGCTGTCCTGCTTGGCCTTTTTCTTCATTGCCAACTGAGCATGGTCTGTCTGCTCATTGTTTGTCTGAGCACCATTAGCCAGAACGTTCTCTGCGTCAGTTTTATCATCCGAGGAAGCAACAGACTTCGCTGTATCCACAGGAGCAACTACCTTTGGCTTAGGTTTTGGTTGAGGCTGAGGTTTGATAGCCTTCAACTGCATCTCCATCTGCTCTTGTCGAGCCTGCATTTTGCCGTAAATAAAGGCAAACCAGCATAGGCCACCCAACAGAGCAACAAAGACCACAGATACCAAGGCGACCACATATTTTGGTATCACGAGATGGTGACGGTCTGAAGCATAAGCTTCGTCTTCATCGAGTGTCTCGTCATATTCTGGCTGCTTCTTGTTCTCCACATTCGATTGCGAAACGACAACCTTCGCCTCTGCAGGCGTTTTCTCAACGTGGGCTTCTGCTGCTTTTGGGACTTCTGCCTCTTCTTTAACTTTAGCTTCTTCCACCCTTTCTATTTCTTCTGCTTCAGATTTATTTTCCTTCAAATGAGAAATCAGCATTCCAACTTCTTCCGGAATACCGTTTTCTTCAGTCTTAGAAATAGTATCATCTGAAGTTTGAGAGATATTATCTTCGGAAGTCTCAGAAATATCATCTTCTGATATCTCAGCGTTTTTCAATTCTGAAGACAAAGCAACCGTTTCTTCTGAAATCGGAGTATTCGCTTCCTGAGACAGTTCATCCTTCTGTCCACCTTCCTGAGACTGCAACTCTGCATCCAACAGACTCTCTTGAGGCTGCTCTTCCTCCTGAGACAGTTCTTCTTTCTGAGGCTGTTCCGCATTCTGCTCCTCTTGAACCACTTCTTCATCATGGCATTCCTGCTCTTTCTGAAGCTGCAGTTCCTCCTCTTCCCTTTCCATATTGGCGAATTTCTCGTCAATATCAGAGAAATCGATACCATCATTCACCACAACGGTTTCGAATTGGGCAAAAGGTTTGTTGATGATTTCCTTCAGGATATTATCCGGAGTAAAAGAAATCTTATCGCGCCCCTCTATCAGGATTCGTTCACCGGTATTGACATCCACGCTCTCCCTATCTTTCACGGAAGTAATCTTGAAGGTACCCAGCCACTTCATTTTCAGCAACTTGTCCTCCTGGATGCCGTCACCAGCAACCTCAAACATGGTGGTAATAAAGCGCTCAGCCTCAGCCTGGGTAAGTCCACGCTTGCTGGCAACAGCCTTAGCCAAAACAGACAAACTCGACTTACTCATCTTCCTCCCCTCCATTATTTATTTTTTCCTTGACGGAAGCAACAGGTCGGAATCCGAGCACAAGTTTCGGAGGAACCAGCTGGCGCTTCTTCGTAAGCGGATTGACCACTACGCGCTCCAGTCGTTTCTTCACCTCAAAGGTGCCGAAATCAGGAATCGTCACCTGTTCGCCCTCTTCAAACTGAGTTATCATCGCATCAATCACCTTTCTCACAAGGCGTTGAGTATCCTCCTGTGAGAAACCGGTTTTGCGAGCCAGCTCAGCGATGTATTGTTTATTGTTCATCTTATATCAATTCTCCATAAAAGATCCTTAGACCAATTCTCCATACAGATCAAACTCTTCACTTGAAGTAATCTTCACGTCATAGAAGTTACCCACTCTCAGTCGCTTGGTGGCAGGAATCAGCACCTCAGGATCCACCTCAGGAGAGCAGAATTCCGTTCTACCGATATAATAGTCGCCTTCCTTGCGATCGATGATGACCTTGAGCACCTTGCCCACCTTTTCAGCTTCCACTTCAGCACTGATATCCTGCTGAAGCGCCATCAACTGATCCAGTCTGCTCTGCTTCACTTCCTCCGGAACATCATCTTCATAATGCTTGGCACTGTAGGTACCTTCCTCTTCTGAATAAGCGAAAGCACCCATGCGCTCAAACTTCGCCCATTTCACGAACTCCATCAGTTCCTGGAAATCCTCCTCAGTTTCTCCCGGGAAACCGACGAGCAGAGTGGTTCGGATATGAATGCCCGGCACCTTTTCTCTGATAGCCTGTATCAGTTCCATCGTCTCCTTCTTGGTCACATGGCGATGCATACGGTCGAGCATGTGGTCACTGATATGCTGCAGTGCGATATCGAGATACTTGCAGACATTTGGCTTTTCGCGCATCACATCAAGCAAATCCATCGGGAACTGGTTTGGATAAGCATAATGCAGGCGAATCCACTTGACACCAGGGATATCAGCCATGTCGGAAATCAAATCCGTGATATGATGCTTACCATCGATATCAAGCCCATAATAGGTAAGTTCCTGGGCGATAATCTGGAATTCCTTCACACCATCCGCTACCATTTCGCGAACTTCCTGCAGGATTTCCTCCTTCGGGCGGCTTACGTGCTTGCCGGTAATAATCGGAATAGCGCAATAGGCGCAATGGCGGTCGCATCCTTCGGAAATCTTCACGTAAGCATAGTGTCGTGGTGTGGTGAGATGACGACGACCATTACAAGCAGGCACCTCAGCCTTTCCCAGTTCACTGAGAAGAAGCTTGTAGTTATACTTGCCGTAAAACTTATCAACTTCAGGAATTTCAGCTTCAAGTTCTTTCTGATAACGCTGGGAGAGACAACCCATGACATAGAGTTTTCTAACCTTACCTTCTTGCTTGCGCTGCACAAATTCCAGGATCGTATCAATGCTTTCCTGCTTGGCATCCCCGATGAATCCGCAAGTATTGATGACTGCGATTTCACCCTGTGGGCGCTTGGAATCGTGCACACAGTGATAGCCGTTTGCCTCAAACTGCTTCATCAGCAACTCGCTGTCCACCAGATTTTTGGAGCAGCCCATCGTAATTATATCGATTTCGTTCTTTTTCACGTTTTCTTAATCTACCGTTTTATTCTAATTTTTGAAAATCACCAAGCCGTCTTATAGAGAGGACCTTGTTCCGTTTATATAGAGAGAAGAAAGACAGACGCGTCTTTATATTTCACTGAAAATAGTCCTTGTCATTAGAAAGAGGACTTAGTCTTTCTTGAAGAGAGAATCTACAAATTCTTTCTTATTGAAGAGCTGCATATCCTCCATTCCCTCACCCAGTCCAATGTACTTCACAGGCACCTTCAACTGGTCTGAGATCCCGATTACCACACCACCTTTGGCAGTACCATCAAGTTTGGTGATAGCCAAGGATGTAATGTTAGTGACTGCGGCAAACTGCTTAGCCTGCTCAAACGCATTCTGTCCGGTACTGCCATCGAGCACGAGCATCACCTCATCAGGAGCCTCAGGCAAAACCTTCTTCATGACATCCTTGATTTTCTTGAGCTCATTCATCAGTCCCACCTTGTTGTGCAGTCGTCCGGCAGTATCAATCAGCACCACGTCGGCGCCATTAGCCTTAGCACTCTGGAGGGTATCGAAGGCAACAGAAGCAGGATCGGAACCCATCTGCTGCTTCACCACAGGCACCCCAACTCTCTCTCCCCAGATGCAGATCTGCTCAACTGCAGCTGCACGGAAGGTATCAGCGGCACCGAGATAAACCTTTTTGCCAGCCTTCTTAAACTGGTAAGCCAACTTGCCGATGGTAGTAGTTTTACCCACACCATTCACACCGACAACGAGAATGACATAAGGTTTGTGATCGGAAGGCAAATCCCAATCGTCATTATCATCAGAATGATTTTCAGAGAGCAGATTAGCGATTTCCTCACGGAGGATTCTGTCAAGTTCAGAGGTAGAAACGTACTTATCACGAGCAACTCTCTCTTCGATGCGGCGGATAATTTTCACCGTAGTCTCCACACCGACATCAGAGGTAATCAAAACCTCCTCTAGATCGTCGAGTACATCATCATCAACGGTTGATTTACCTGCTACAGCACGTGCCAACTTACTGAATACACTCTCCTTGGTTTTCTCGAGTCCTTTGTCGAGAGTTTCCTTTTTCTTATTATTAAAAAAACCGAATAATCCCATAAGATATAATATTTTCTGCAAAGATAATAGAAAAAGCTAACAACACCAAATTATATTGCAACTTTTTCATAGAAACAAGGAGAAATGACAAATGGGAAAGATTAAAGAATGAGAAATGACAAATGAGAAAGATTAAAAGAATGACAAATGAGAAAGGAGAAGGAAAGGAAAAAGAAAAAGGTCGCAACTCGGTAGAGTTACGACCCATGAATATATTAAGTACTAAATGATTAGTCCTTGAAGAAATCCTTAACAGCCTCGTTAGGTACCATCTTCTCATCGAAAATGTAAGCACCAGTCTTAGGGCTCTTAACCATCTTGATAACCTTTGTATATGCGCGACCATCCATGTTACCTTCGTGGAGGGTAGCGACCGCTTTCTTTGCCATAGTCTATTTAATTGATAAAATTGTTTATAAACTTGTAAGCGAGCTTACTTAATCTCCTTGTGAAGAGTCATCTTCTTAAGGATTGGGTTGTACTTCATCAACTCAAGACGCTCAGGAGTGTTCTTACGATTCTTTGTAGTCACGTAACGGCTTGTACCTGGCATACCACTGTTTTTATGCTCAGTGCACTCGAGGATAACTTGTACTCTATTACCTTTTGCTTTCTTTGCCATGATATTTATTCTCCTATTACTTTAATGTCTTTCCAATCTACGTAACCCTTAGACACAGCCTGCTTCAGGGCAGCGTCAAGACCTACCTTGTTAATGAGACGAAGACCAGCAGCGCTGATCTTAAGGCTAATCCAGCACTCTTCTTCTACATAGTAGAATTTCTTGCTGAAGAGGTTAACGTCAAAGCTTCTCTTTGTACGGTGCTTTGAGTGAGACACATTGCAACCTAACTGTGCCTTCTTACCTGTAATTTGACAAATCTTAGACATTTCTATCTTTAATTTTCTAATTCGTTAATTGATACCTATTCCAAACAGAGTGCAAAATTACAAATAATTCTCGTATATACAAAATATTCCTTAGTAGAAGTCCAACTTTTAAGTTTTTTTTGCTTTTCCTTTTCTATTTTCGTCTCATTTCCCCATTTTTCACTTCAACATAAAAGGAAAAGGAGTTGCGTCACAGGTCGTCTATATTGCTATTTTATTCATCGGATGACACAGAATTTATTCGGAGATTTCCTGCTAAGGCGATTACTCACGGATTTACGCGGAGGCGACCTATTCGGTCGTTGCAGATACCCCCTGAGACTGACAAAGAGATTCACCAGAGATTCCATAGAAAATCTGTGTATATCTGTGAAATCTGTGGGACAAAAAACAACAGGAGCATATATCGGGCGCCAGCCATTGGCCAGAGGCCAAAGTTCTGCGAAATTCCGTGAGTAATCCGATAAGCAAGAATGCCTCCGATTCATCCATGAAATCCGATGAAGAAAAATCATGATGAAGAAAATCTGTGTATATCTGTGAAATCTGTGGGACAAAATAATCCCCACAAAGAAAAATCTATAACTCGATTACCTCCAAGTCATCAGGCACCACAATCCTGCCCTTGAAAAACTCAGCAGCCTCCAGGGAATATTTCTCCTTGCGAGAGGCAAGCGTCTTCTCCTCCGTATGATAAAGAATGAGATTCTTCACGCCCAACTCAGCCGCCAACTTGCCCGCATCCAGCGCCGTACTATGACACTTCTCGTAAGGCTTGAACGTATCCCGGTCGGCATACAGACAGAAAGCTTCACACATCATCCAGTCTGCCCCCTCGACATAACTGCGGTTGAGCGGATTGTAAGGCTCATCACCCAGACAAGCCAATACCATAGGTTTGCTTTCCACCTCCCGAGAGGCATCAGAACCCATACCTTCCACCGGCAATTCCGCCCGGAAACCAAACTGCTTTTCCTTGGTAGAATGAATGTCAAAGCAGGTCAACTTCATATCCCCCACTTCGAACACTTCGCCATCCTCAAGCAGATGAAACACCACACGTTCCTCCACCTTCTGCAACTGTTTCTTAGCCAATATCATGTCGATGATCGTGCGTATCACCCTCATCACCTTGTCATGACCATAGACGTGCAACTGTCCCTCATATCCCTTGCATTGGGCCACCATGCGAATCACCCAGATGACACCTAATACATGGTCGGTATGGGCATGAGTGACGAAGAGATGATGCACCTCGGAAATCGGGAAATCCACCTTCTTCAGTTGCGAGAGAATGCCATTCCCGCCACCCGCATCTACCAGCAGACGAGTGGTATCAGTAGCCAGCACAAAACAGGTATTATAAATCTGGGTAACCGTAGCGTTGCCCGTTCCCAACATCGTAATCTTATTCATATTCCAGTTCTATTTTAAAGTATATCCAATTAATAAGGAAACAGCAGCGGCAGGACGAAAGTCATCACCACGCCGATGATGATCTGCAGAGGCAGACCCACCTTGACATAGTCCATAAACGAGTAGCCACCCGCCTTCATCACCAGCGCATTAGGCGGCGTGGAGAATGGAGAGGCGAAGCACATGCTGGCTCCCAAGGTGACCGCAAAGAGGAAGGAATAAGGACTCACACCCACCTGCTGGGCTGCCACTAAGGCGATAGGAGCCATCAGTACGGCCGTGGCGGTATTGCTGATAAACATCGTCATCAGAGAGGTGGTGAAATAGATGCCTGCCAAGAGAGCCGTAGGTCCCAGCGCCCCTAAACTGGCCACTAATGTCTGCGAAACCAGCACCGAGGCTCCCGTCTTCTCCAGCGCCGTGGACATCGGCATCATCGCCGCTATCAGCACGATACTCTCCCAGTTGATGGTCTTGTAAGCCGCCTCCACATTACGGAAACAGCCTGCAAAGACCGTGAGCAGACCGGCTATGATGACCGCCGTAACCGGAGCCACAGGGATGAAATCAAACACCATCATCGCCACCATGAGCAGCATGATGGCTGCAGCCACAGGAGCCTTATAGTCGAGCAGCACCTTGTCGGCAGTCTTCTCAGGCTGGTCGAGCACCACCCAGTTGGAAGTATCCGAAGTGAGATGAGCCAGATTGGTCCACTCGCCCTGCACCAGGAGCATATCGCCCACATGCAGTTTGGCAGCTATCAGATTATCCGTGATATATTCCTCTCCTCGCTTCACACCCAACACGTTAATACCGAAGCGTTTACGCAGATTGGCTTCTCCGATGCGCAGGCCTGCAAAATTGGAGGTAGGCATCACGACTATCTCCGTGAGTCCGAGGTCATAGAAGTCGATTTTCACGTCCTTCATCTTTCTCAATCCGTAGTCGTGGGCAAACTTTCCTATCTTCTCCTCATCGCCCAGAATATAGAGAATATCGTGTACGGAAATCGTGCTGCTGCTCTTCGCCATGTTCTGGTTGACATCCTTGACGAGTCCGAGTTTAGACTTCTTCTCGTTTCTGATTTCGATGATGCTCACCCCGTATTTCTTCTGTATGCTGAGGTCCTTGAGCGTCTTGCCCACGATGTCCATCACCCCGCCATTTTCATCTGCCGCCCCATAGCGCTTGCTGGGCACGATGTAGCGATGCAGATTGTCGAGCAGCTGGTATTCATCCACCAGGTCGTCGAGCGATTTCGCCTTGTCCTTCTTCTTTCCGTTCTGCTTTTTGCTGAGGAAAATCTTGCTGAGAGGCATGAGTACGATGATGCCGATGGCGATGACGATGAGACCCACGGGGAAGAAGGAGAAGAAAGCGAGTGGCTGATATCCTGCTTCTGTGAGCACCTCGTCGATGACCAGGTTGGGCGGCGTACCGATGAGAGTGAGCATTCCTCCGAGACTGCCCGCAAAGGCAAGGGGCATGAGGAAACGGCTCGACTGCATGCCCGATGCTGCCGCTAAGCTCACGATGATGGGCATCATGAGCGCCACGGTGCCGGTATTGCTCACGAAGGCTCCGATGAAGGAGGTGACGAGCATCACCAGCAGGAAGGTAATGGTTTCGTTGCCGCGCGAAAGGGCCATGAGCTTATTGCCCGTGAGCTTGGCAAGTCCCGTCTGCATGATGGCTCCACCCACCACGAAAAGGCCTATCATCATGACGACGATGGGCGACGAGAAACCTGCCAGGGCTTCTGAAGGAGTAAGAATTCCGAATACGAGTAGTGCTGCCAGAGCAGTAAGAGCTACGATGTCGGCCCTCACTCTGCCCCAAATAAACATGGCAACCGTAATGATTAAAATGCTAAGCGTTATTGTCATGCTATAAAATTTGAATTAAAATCATGTTTTCGAAACAAAATCATGTTTCGATTGCAAAGATAAGCACTTTTTCAGAAAAAACAAAGAAATTGGTAAAAAAACTTTGCTCATATCAAAGTATTATACTAACTTTGCAGACGGAAAAGAAACATTAAAACTCCAAAATGATAAAGAAAGGTAAACATACAGTATTATTTATTTGCCTCGGCAATATCTGCCGCTCCCCTGCGGGTGAAGGCATCATGAAGAGTCTCGTAGAGAAAGCGGGACTGAGCGACGAGTTTGAAATCGATTCTGCCGGTATCGGCAACTGGCACGTAGGACAATTGCCCGACAGCCGTATGAGAAAATGTGGCGCGGAGCACGGTTATGATTTCAACAGTCACGCCCGCCAGTTTAAGAAATCAGACTTCGACCGCTTCGACACCATCGTGGTGATGGACAACGACAATTACCGTGCCATCACATCCATGGCTTCCTGTCAGGCGGATAAGGACAAGGTGGTTTGCATGGCTGATTTCCTGACCCATCATCGCCAATATACTACCGTTCCTGATCCATACTATGGCGACTATAGCGACTTTGAACTGGTCATCACTCTCCTGGAGGATGCCTGTCAGGGATTGCTGCAGTCTCTCACGGAATAATTTTCCTTTGACCTACATCAAGCCGAAAAATGATTTGGTTGATATGAGTCAAAAAAAGTCCTCGTTTCATCATTTTGTCATGCCATTGTGACAGATTTTCAAAAAATAGGCATTACCTTTGCACTCGAAAAAGGTGAGATTGTAAAAGGATAATGTTAAACTGGAGCCTCAAATGGAGACTCCGCAAAATGAAAATGATTATGACAACAGTAATGATTCTCGCAGTAGTAGCAGTCATGATTGCTAAAGCTGTAAATGTGAACAACAATATGGAAATGGGTAAGTAATTACCCGCTCCATGAGTGGTAAAAAGATTCAGGCTGAAAGAAGCCTGCAGTATTAATTAATTAAAGGATAACAAGTATGAAGACAATTTTCGAAAACATCAAGAAGGCTTTCAAAGCTTTCCTTGAGAACTACATGAACGCCATGGAAATGTATGGCGAGGCATTGTGTAAAGGTCGTGGTTGCTCTTGCGCTTAAGGGGTTTACCTCTGGTGCATCAGAACCTTCGGAAAGGATGCTGCTTTAAGCAAGTATCCTGAATGAAAAGAATGCTGCTTCGGTAAGCTAACTTCAGAAATGGAGTTGCTTCTTCAAGCGGGCATTCATTTGATAAAGAAAGTAATTACGTTTGTAATATATGGAAGAAGCGTGCAAGTCTTTAAAGTTTGTACGCTTCTTTATTTTTTCTCCGCTGAGTTTTTCTTCTCGCAGATTTTTCTTCGTGGGGAGGGTTTTGGCCCACAGATTTCACAGATATACACAGATTTTATTCATCATGATTTTTCTTCATCGGATTTCACGGAGGAATCGGAGGCATTCTTGTTTATCGGATTACTCACGGAATTTCGCGGAATTTTGGCCGCTGGCCAATGGCTCGCGCCCTATACCTGCTCCTGTTGTTTTTTGTCACGCAGATTTCGCTGATGACGCAGATTTTTCTTCGTGGGAGGGTTTTGTCCCACAGATTTCACAGATTTACACAGATTTTTTATGGAATCTCTGGTGAATCTCTTTGTCCAATCCCAGGGGGTATCTGTAACGACCGGACAGGTCGCATCTGCGAAAATCCGTGAGTAATCGTCTCAGCAGTCAACCTCCGAATAAATTCCGTGTCATCCGATGAATAAAAATCTCATGAGAAAAAAATCTGCGTCATCTGCGAAATCTGCGTGACAAAAAAACGTCCCAAGAAAAATCTGTGTATATCTGTGAAATCTGTGGGACTTTTTCCAACCTCAGGGGGTATCTGCAACGACCGAACAGGTCGCATCCGCGAAAATCCGTGAGTAATCGTCTCAGCAGTCAACCTCCGAATAATTTCCGTGTCATCCGATGAATAAAATCCCATGAGAAAAAAATCTGCGTCATCTGCGAAATCTGCGTGACAAAAAGACAGATCTACACAGATGATTCTCCCCGATTTTATACTTTTTATTTGGTCATTTCAGTATTTTATCATACCTTTGCAAGCAAGTATAAAGTGGTACACTTTTAAATTAGAAAATAAAAGAAAATGGAGCAGCAAGATATTATCAGCAAACTGGAGGCTAAGGGAATCAAACCTACAGCCAACCGCATCCTCGTTCTCAAGACTCTGGCGAGCGAGCAACACCCCCAGAGCCTCAGTAGTCTGGAACACAAGATGCTGACCATGGACAAATCCAGCATCTTCAGAGTGCTCACCCTCTTCCTCGAACACGACGTGGTGCACGCCTTCGAGGACGGACGAGGTGTACTCAACTACGAACTCTGCGAGGAAGAAGGAAAATGCGACCATCATGACGGCCATATCCACTTCTACTGCGAGGCTTGCCAACGCTCCTTCTGCATGGAAGACATCCACATCCCAAGCTTCGAATTACCAGCAGGATTCTATCCCCACTCCGTTTCCTTTGTCATCAAGGGAGAATGCCCGGAATGTAGAAAAAAGCACAAGTACTTGCCATAATAACGGCATTAACCTGCCTGACAACGGCACAAATGTGCCATATAATCAGCAAAAAAATTGCCCTAAAATCAACAAAAGAAGCATCCTTAGCTTAACATACATTTAACTATTCATCTTTTTTAGTTGCATATTTACAACTAACTTTTTCTTACAAAGTATATAAGATTTGTAAATTTAGGGCTTTTCAAATTTAAGAGCCGTTAAAGTGTTAAATTCAAATGTTAAAACGGGATAAAAAACAAGACGGAATGATTGCTTTCTCATTTTTTGCTCCTATATTTGCAACCGGTTAGACGAAGCAACCGTTTTTCCAAGACAGTCAAATCTGCCAGGAATCAAGAAATCCCTCACAAGGAGTTCCGGGAATAAGAAAACCAAAGCAGAGGTTCTGAAATCAAGAATCCCCTCGCAAGGACTTCTGAAAAAAACGAGGTTGCCGCAAACCAATTAGAGTAATAAAAAAGAAAAGTAATAATTAAAAGCAATAGACATGAAAAAGGTAACAAATTACGTGATGGCTCTGTTGTGCGTAGGTTCACTCGCATTCTCAGCCGGTGCATTCATGAAAGTAAACGCAGCTCCAGCTACAACTTCAGCTCCAGCTGGACAACCAGTAGATCTCACTTATGCAGCAGAAAAAGCTCTGCCAGCAGTAGTTCACATCAAATACGTACAGAACTCCAAGACAACAACCGTTGACGTGCAGGACGATCCATTCGGTGGATTCTTCGACCCATTCGGCTTCTTCGGAAACCCTGGCAACGGCGGCACACGCAAGCAGAGAGTGCAGACCCCTAAGAAAGAAGCTACAGGTTCGGGAGTCATCATCAGTAGCGACGGATATATCGTGACCAACAACCACGTGGTGGAAGGTGCTGACGAACTGACCGTCACACTCAACGACAACCGCGAATACTCTGCCCGCATCATCGGTACCGACAAGACTACCGACCTCGCACTCATCAAGGTGGACGGCAAGAACCTGCCTACCCTCCCTATCGCAGATAGCGACAAGGTAAGAGTCGGAGAATGGGTCATCGCTGTAGGCAACCCATTCGGTCTCAACAATACCGTGACTGCCGGTATCATCTCTGCCAAGGCACGTTCACTCGGAGCCAACGGCGTAGAGAGCTTCATCCAGACCGATGCCGCCATCAACGCAGGTAACTCTGGTGGCGCACTCGTCAACACCCAGGGCGAACTCGTAGGTATCAACGCCATGCTCTACTCACAGACTGGTTCTTACTCAGGATATGGTTTCGCCATCCCTACATCCATCATGAACAAGGTGGTAGATGACATCAAGAAATATGGAAGCGTACAGCGCGTAATGCTCAGCCTTCAGGGTTCTGACGTGCTCAACTATATCAACAACCAGAAGGAGAACGGCAAGGAAGTGAACCTCGGAACCAACGAGGGTGTTTATATCGCCAAGGTGGATGAAGACGGAAATGGTGCTGCTGCCAACCTGAAGGAAGGTGACGTAATCACCAAGGTGGATGGCAAGAAGGTGACCAAGATGGCTGAACTCCAGGAATTGCTCAACGGCAAGCGCCCTGGCGACAAGATGACCATCACCTATCTGCGCAACAAGAAGGCTATCACCAAGACCATCACGCTGAAGAATGCTCAGGGCACAACCTCTGTCATCAAGTCAGCCGACCTCGATGTACTGGGTGGCAACTTCCGCCAAATTACCGCTTCACAGAAGGAGCAGCTCAACATCAAGTATGGTGTAGAGGTGATGAAGGTGAACAGCGGAGCCTTGAAGGAAGCCGGAATCTCTCGCGGATTCATCATCCAGAAGATTAACGACAACAATATCACTTCTCTCGACGACCTGCAGAAAGCCGTCAAGAGCGCTTCTATCAGCAAGGACCCTGTACTCTACATCCAGGGTATGTGGCCTACAGGCAAGAAGGCTTACTTCGCAGTTCCTCTGCAGAAAGACTAAACCAGTCGCCCCGAAAGGAGAATTAGTAAACTTAAGCTCCAACAAGCATTTAGTCAGAAAAAATTCTCCAATTAGGCGTCAGAAAAAGGTCTTGAAAATATAAAAAACGACAAAATAGCAGGTATTTCTTAAAATATCTGCTATTTTTTTGCTATTTTTTTTGTCAATTCGAACAAAAAGTGTATTTTTGCAGAACTTTAAAAAAATAAGGCTACCATGAGACAACTAAAAATTTCAAAATCAATCACTAATCGTGAAAGTGCGTCACTCGACAAATATCTGCAGGAGATAGGACATGAAGAACTACTCTCGGTAGATGAAGAAGTGGAATTGGCACAGAAAATAAGGAAAGGTGATCGCCGAGCCTTAGAGAGATTAACAAGAGCAAACTTACGCTTCGTTGTCTCCGTGGCAAAGCAATATCAGAATCAGGGACTCAGCCTCCCCGACCTCATTAATGAGGGAAATGTTGGACTCATCAAAGCAGCAGAGAAATTCGATGAAACACGTGGATTCAAATTCATTTCATACGCTGTTTGGTGGATTCGCCAAAGCATTCTGCAAGCCATCGCTGAGCAGAGTAGAATCGTGCGCCTGCCACTCAATCAGGTGGGAAGCGTAAACAAGATAAACCGTGAGCTCAACAAGTTTGAGCAGGAACACGAGCGCCGTCCAAGCGTAGATGAGATTGCCGACCGCATAGACTTGCCTGAAGACAAAATCGAGGAAGCCATGAAGGTCAACAACAGACACGTGAGCATGGATGCTCCTTTCGTAGATGGAGAGGACAACAGCCTGCTGGACGTACTTGCCGACAATGATATGCCGATGGCTGACAAGGCACTCGTACAGGAATCGCTACGCAAAGAAATCGACAGAGCAATCGAACTGCTCAACGATAGAGAGCAAAAGGTGGTAAGGGCCTTCTTCGGCATCGGGTCACCTGAAATGACGCTCGAGGAAATAGGCGAAAAATACAATCTCACCCGTGAGAGAGTGCGCCAGATCAAGGAGAAAGCCATACGCAGACTCCGACATAATACGAAGAATAAACTGCTGAAAACCTATCTGGGGCAGTAGGCTATCAGAAAGATAGTCTGTAGGCTATCCAGCAAGAAGGTCAGTAGGCTATCAAATAACTTAAGAATAGAAATGAAATTATCAAAAATCGGACTCACAGCTATTGCAGCTACACTCCTCATCTCGCTTGCTGCACAGGCTAAAAACGAGATGAGAAAAGCATACGTCTTTGGATTTGCTTCTTCTTTCAACGACTCCACAGTCTATATCACAGACATTCAGGAGTTAGACTCTGTATGGTTTACCAGCAAGCATCATTTCCTGGTAAGCCGAGAGAACTACTCATACCAGTTGCGCGACTATCTGGCAAACATCGGAGAGCAGCACCGCACATGCATGGTGGAATATAATACCGACCCGAAGAAACTGGAGAAAGCGTGGAACAAGCTCTACTCACGCTATGCGCACAACCAGAAGAAGAAAAACAACCAGAAGCAGAAGAGCGAACTGCCTCCTTTCCAGATCAAAAAACTGACCAGGGAGCAATTCCAGTTCCAGTCTGTAGCTCCTATGGATGAAGCTATAGAAATAGCGGAACCTGTAAAGAAAGTGAAGGCTAAGAAAGCCCTGAAAAAGCAACGCAAGAACAAATGATAGAATCACATGATTTTAATATCGCAGAGTTGAACGTGAGAATCTGTTTTGCAGAGTCTCCATTCAACAGCATGCGACTCCTGACCTCATTCGAACCCTTCAGAGTCAACACTTTGGAGGGTCATCTTTTTTTTAGCCTGCTTGTAGATGATTCCCTCAAACCCTACCCCAAGGATAAGCGCAAGAGAATCAGGGCTTTCGACACGGGAAACGGAGATACCATCGTGGATAGACTCGACAACGGAGGCTACCAGTATATCATCAAGGACATCAACGGGGCCAGCTGCTGCCTGCTGCAAACCAACAAGGACTTCAGCGACTGCCGATGCGCCCTGAACGGCAACTACAACATGCGTTGCTTCGGACTGAACAACGCCCTGATGCTCATCTTCGCCTTTGCCGGCAGCAGACTGCAGACTCTCCTCATCCACGCATCTCTGGTAAGACAGAACGGATACGGATACGCATTCATCGCCAAAAGCGGAACCGGAAAGAGTACTCAGGTAAGCATGTGGCTGAGATATCTGAAGGGATGCGACCTCATGAACGACGACAATCCTATCATAAGATTCATCGATGGAGAGCCTTACATCTACGGCAGTCCGTGGAGCGGCAAAACCCCTTGCTATCGCAACGTGAAAGCCAAGTTGGGAGCCATCACACGCATCGACCGCGACAGTTCCAACTTGGTGGAGCGCCTTTCGCCTATCGAAGCCTTCGCCTCTCTCCTGCCCTCCTGTTCGAGCATGAAATGGGATCAGGATATTTTCAACGACATCTGCAATACGATTACCCGACTGGTGGAGACCTCCAACATCTACACTCTCCATTGCCTGCCCAACCGGGAGGCTGCCGAAGTTTGTAATCAGGCGATTACCATCAAAGAAGGTGAAGGAAAATCCGCGTGACAAAATTTTCACCGAATTTCACGGAGGAATCGGAAGGCATTCTTGCTTGTCGGATTACTCACGGATTTTCGCGGAATTTTGGCCGCTGGCCAATGGCTCGCGCCCTATATATGCTCCTGTTGTTTTTTGTCACGCAGATTTCGCAGATGACGCAGATTTTTTGTTGGAGATTTGTGTTTCTTTGTCCCACAGATTTCACAGATTTACACAGATTCTGGACTTGTTCGGTCTTTGGAAAAATGCACGCAGATTTCGCAAATGACGCAGATTCTTTTGTTGGAGATTTGTGTCTTTTGTCCCACAGATTCCACAGATTTACACAGATTCTGGACTTGTTCGGTCTTTGGAAAAAAACACGCAGATTTCGCAGATGACGCAGTTTTTTTGTTTGGATATTTGGGGAATTTTACTTTCGATTATGGCAAGAATGAATCTGTGTAAATCTGTGGAATCTGTGGGACTTTTGAAGAGACTCACTTTTTCTGCCTTTTTTAATACGCTTCTCCCTGCTCTATTTCTTCCTGCGTAATGCGCTTGCGGTCGATGGCGCGCCAGGCGAAGACGATGTAGGCGAGCACGAACGGGATGAGGAGGGAAACTATCGCCATGGTGCGGAGCGTGAACTCGCTGCTGCAACTGTTGGCGAGGGTGAGCGAACTCTGAAGGTCGATGTTCGACGGATAGTAGGCGGTGTTGTTCCAGCCGGCTATCAGCAGCAGAACCAGCACGGTGAGCACGGTTCCGATGCCTGTAAACCAGATTCCCTTTCTATACTGCACGCTTCTCGATGACTTGTAAATGCCGAAGAGTACGAGCACTATTCCTATTAATAATAGGGCTGATAGGATTGGCATCTCCAGGAGATTGTGAAGATACTTCATGCTCTCTATCGTAATGCCGGAAGAAGTGCTGAATCCATCCTTTACCAGCAATCTGATGAGGAATGGCAGGAAGAACAATAGGAAGAGTAGGGCATTCCATGGCAACTGGCGGGTGCAGCGCTCCTGAATCTGCTGGTGCTCGATGTTGTTCTTGATGTAGAGCATGCCCAGGATGCGGGCTAACATCAGTACGGCAAGCCCCAGCACCACATTCCATGGGTCGAGTAGGGCATCAAGACCATGACTGGCGTTTGCCCAACGGCTGATAACGGGTTGCAGACTGTTGGTAATATTGCCCTTGTCTATCAGGAAATTGCTGCCGTTGAAGAAGGTGGCTACGGCTCCGCCAAGAAGCAGAGGCCCCACGATGCCGTTGATGATGAGGCAGATTTGAAAGGTCTTTGGTCCAAGAAAATTACCTATCTTGTTCTGGAATTCATAGCTCACGGCTTGAATCACAAACGAGAACAGGATGATCATCCACAGCCAGTAGGCTCCGCCGAAACTGGTGCTGTAGAACAATGGGAACGAGGCAAAGAAGGCTCCGCCGAAGGTGACGAGCGTGGTGAAGGTGAACTCCCACTTTCGCCCCGTAGAGTTGATGATGAGGCGACGCTCTTCTTCTGTTTTTCCCAAACAGAAAATCAAGGTGTTGGCTCCCTGTACAAACATGAGAAACACCAGCAGGGCTCCTAATAATGATACGAGGAACCACCAGTATGATTGCAAAAATTCGTATGTCATAATACTTTCGGGTTTTGTTGTTTACTGAAAAACTATCCTATGATTCTTTTCGAAATCTTTCTGAAAAACATGGATTATCAGAGAGATTATTCATATTCCGGTCCTTTCTTGATCTGCTTCACCAGGATGCTGATTTCTACGGCGAGCATGGTGGTGAAGAGTGCCAGGAAGATGAAGAAGGTGGTGGCCACGCTGCCTGCCTCGATGTCGGAGATGGCGGCGCTTACTGGCAGCAGGTCTTGGATGGTCCAAGGCTGGCGACCGATTTCTGCTACTATCCAGCCCGATTCTGAGGCGATGTAAGCCAGCGGAATCATGATGATGGCGGAAATGAGGAACCATCGGTATTGGGCGATTTCCTTCTTATAGACCAAGAATAGGCTGAGGGCGAAGAAGAGGATGAGCAGGCTGCCTACTCCCACCATCAGGCGGAAGGCGTAGAAACAGATTGGGATGCTCGGCACCAGTTCCTTGGCGTCCTTGATGTAACCATATCCGAAGTATTTCATATTTTCCTTTAAGATAGGGAGCTGGTCTTGCGCCTTGGTTTCGCGATAGGTTTTCAGGGCAACAATCGCCTTCTTGCCCCGGGCTATCTTTTCCTGCACGGATGGTTCCCGGGTACCATCCTCGTGGGTGTAACCCTTGAGGATATCGTTCACGCCTGGCACGTAGCCATCGGCTGTGCGGGTGGCTAAGAACGAGAGCATGTTGGGGATGGCGATGCGCATGGCTGGCTCCTGCTCGTTTTCGTAATCGGGCTGCCGGAAGGGATGAACGGCTGCTATCGCCGTAAGGCTCTCACCCTTTCCACCATTATATAATGCTTCCATTGCAGCCAGTTTCATTGGCTGCACCTGTGCCACCCGATAGGCGGAATTGTCGCCGGTCATCGCAGCCAGCAGGGTGGCGATGAGTCCTACTCCGGCACCCATCTTGATGCTCGCCTTGGCAAGTTGGGTTTCTCTCTTTTTCAGGAGATACCAGCAGCTTACGGCTACCACGAAGGTGGCTCCGATGATCCAGGATGAGGTGACGGTGTGGGTGAACTTGTTGATGGCGAATGGCGAGAGTGCCACATCCAGGAAGGAGGTCATCTCGAAGCGCATGGTGTCGGGATTGAATTCCTGTCCCACCGGATATTGCATCCAGGCGTTGGCTACGAGAATCCACCAGGCAGAAATGGTGGCTCCAAGTCCCGTGAGCCAGGTGGAGGCAAGGTGGAAGCCCCGGCTCACCTTATCCCAGCCGAAGAACATTACGGCTACGAAGGTGCTCTCCATGAAGAATGCCAGGATGCCTTCGATGGCAAGGGGAGCGCCGAACACGTCGCCCACGAACCAGGAGTAGTTGCTCCAGTTGGTGCCGAATTCAAATTCCAGGATGATGCCTGTGGCAACACCCATGGCGAAGTTCACGCCAAAGAGTTTTTGCCAGAAACGGGTTACGTGCTTCCAGAACGGCTTGTTGGTGCGGTAGTAACATGTTTCGGCGATGCCCATGATTACTGCCAGTCCCAGGGTGAGCGGCACGAACAGCCAATGGTAGATGGCCGTGAGTGCGAATTGCGCCCTCGACCAGTCGATGGTGGCTGATGTAATGTCTAACAATAGATTTGTCATCATAGTTAAATGGTTTTAAAATTGTTATTATATAATGTTTTTGTATTTCTTCTGATAATATAGGATTGAAATTCAGAGTCTTATCTGTTCAGGATTTCCTTGGAAACAAAGCCAGCCTTGTCTCCGTTTTTTGCATTACTGTTAATATAATTCGGAAAGAAGAAGAGCTTGAGCACCAGGAAGATGATGGCAAGCTTGATGAGGATGATGGTCCAGAGCGTCTTGCCCAAGGTCATCGTCCTGAAGCCATCATAATAGAGATGGAATATTTGGGATAGAAGTCCTTGCTTCATCGGCTTTACATCTGTTGCCATCGGCTTCCCATCCATTTTCATCAGATTTTCATTCTTTTCCTTCTTCATACATACTCCTTCTTTTAAAAATCTGCAGTAAATCTACAATAAAATGATGTAACTACCAAATATTTTCTTGAAAAAGTTACAAAAAGGTTATTTTTTGGTGTCTCATAAAGGGGTGTTTTAAAGAGAAAACTGTATCTTTGCATCAGAAATCATTATCTTTGCATTATCTAAGCATAAGAAAAAGCATGATCTAAGCATAAAAAATTGCAGAAAATGATGCTTTAGAAAATGCATCTGAAAAATAGAATCATCTTAATCTGAATGAATCAGAAGATATTATGAACATTGAATCAATTAGAGCGTATTGCCTCTCACTCCCTCTTGCAACCGAGGCTTTTCCTTTTGATGAGCGGACCTTGGTGTTTCGCATTTTGGGCAAGATTTTTGCTTGTGTAGATTTGGAGCGCCCGGAATGGGTTACGATGAAATGTAATGCCGATTATGCCCTCGAACTCCGGGAAGTGCATCTCGAGATAGAAGGTGCATGGCATTGGAATAAGAAGTACTGGAACCAGGTGAATCTCTACGGTGGGCTGGAAGATGATTTCATCCAGTCCCTGCTTCGCCACAGCTATTCTGAAGTGGTGAAGAAGCTCATGAAACAGGTGCGGATGGAGCATCCGGAAATCATGGAAGTGAAGGAATAAACGAATGATGCAAAAAGGAAAAAGAAGACTCTGAATTAGCAATAAGAAATGCTGATTCAGAGTCTTCTTGTTAATATATAATTCCTAATTTTTTTAGTCTTGATTAGGTGTTTGGGGTGTAGGAACTTTATCCAGAACCCTGTATTCCCAATCTTCAATCGTTCTGGTTTCGGTACTGAAACTGATACCTATCTTTACGAGTTTTCTGTCGTCAGCCTCGAAAGGAACCATGTAGCCTTTTTCGTCTATCTGGGCGAGGGCTTCCTTGGCAGGCTTGTTGATTTTTATCTCGAAGACGAAGATGGTGTGGGGCGAGAACATCACGGCATCGGCTCTGCCCCTGCAACTCTTCACCTGCGTGAGAACGGCGATATTCATCATCGAAAGCATGATGTAGAAAACGGTCTCGTAATAATACTCGTTTTTCTGCATATCTGCCAGCACATCCTTTCCGCCTTCCGGGTAGGGAATGGCAGCGAAGTAGGATTTCATCAGCGTCATCGCCTTGTCGATGTTTCCGTAAACCAAGGCTTGATAGAAACGAGCCGCAAAGCCCAGCGAAGTACCATCGCTCAGATTGGTGTAGAGCGGCAGCAGGTTTTCCATCAGTCCGGCTCTTACTTCCTTGTTTGGAATGCCGAGATAGTAACCTTTGGAGAGAGGGTCGTAGCCCTTGATAGTAAGATAACCGCTCTGATAGAGCAGAGGCAGGGCATCCGACATCTTCTCAGTAGGGCGGTCGAATGAAGACGAGAAGGCAAAGACGTTGTCCAGCTCCGTCACGTCAGTCTTGAATCTCTGCATCTGATTGATGAGATAGGTAGAAGTACCCGATGCAAACCAGTAGTCCTCTATCTCGCCCGATGCCAGGGCACGCATCAGACTGAACGGATTGAAGATGTCTGGGCTGTTTCTTGTGAAATGATAGCCGTCGTAATTCTCCTGGAGCATCCGTGCCATCTCTTCCTTGCTCACCCCATTGTGCTCCGCCATCAGTTCGATGTCCTGGTTCAGGGTGGTGGTAAGTTCCTCTTTAGTAATGCCGCAGATGGCAGCAAATTCTGGGTCCATGGAGATGTTGGCCAGATTGTTGATGGCGCTGAAGATGCTGAGCTGCGAGAACTTGGTGATACCCGTGATGAAGGCGAATCTGATGTATTCATCATTAGCCTTGATTGGGGCATAAAATTCCTGTATGACGGTTCTGATTTCTGCTAACCTCTCCTCATTATGGAGCACATCAAGAAGCGGCGCATCATATTCGTCTATGATAATGATGACCGGCTTGCCTGTTTGCTCTTTTGCCGAAATAATCAAGTTCTTGAATCTGTCTCCGGGAGTTTCACTTTCTGGATTATTTCCCCAGATACTTTCATATTCGGAAAGTTTGTAATTGAATTTGGATTGCAAATCTTTGAGATTGCAATTCTTGAATGTGGACATATCGAAATGCAGGACAGGGTATTCTGTCCAGTCCTTTTCCAATCCCTCAATGGCAAGCCCCTTGAACAGGTCTTTTTCGCCTGCGAAATAGGAATGGAGGGTTGTGCTCAGCAAGGATTTTCCGAACCGGCGGGGACGACTGAGAAATACGTATTTGTACTTCTTGGTCAACTTGTATATCAAGTCAGTCTTATCCACATACACGCATCCTCTCTTGATGATGTCGCTGAATGTCTGTATTCCCACAGGATAAATTCTTTCTACCATAGTCTTTGCATTTTTATTTGTGGCAAAGTTACGAAAAGTTTTTGAATATGGAGTAAATTGCCATAAAAAATGAGGGATGAGGAAATGAAAAATAGGGGCTTTACGGCCGAATAGGGAAATTTATTCAATTTTTCTGTAGTTTGTGTAAAGAGCATTTTCTTTTTTAAAGAATGTGTTTTCATTAATATAGATGCGTTTTTATTTATAAAAATGTGCCTTTATAAAAAATAAAAAGAAAATCCAAGCCTGAGAATGATCTCCAGCTTGGATTTCGTCCAGATAGGTGATGTTGATGTTCAATTACCACTCCACCTTATCGTTTAGAATCACGCCGTCGGTTGCATCTTCGGCTGTAAAGGTTTCGGCCTTATACTGCACGCAGAGCATCAGCAGAGGTTCGGCACCATTGTTGCGAACAGAGCGCTTGCCGGCTGGTGCTACTCTCACCACGCTTCCCTCCTGAATAGGGAATACTTTGCCATCAACCTGGAACTCGCCCTTGCCGCTGAGGAAGAAATACAGTTCCTCGTGGTTCTTGTGGGTGTGGAGGAATCCTGTCTCTGCGCCAGGAGCAAAGCTCTGGAATGAGAACTCACCACCAGTAGCGTTCACGCTCTGACCTCCGAAAACCTTTCCGGGAATCTTAATCTCAGGATCCAGCTCTAAGGTGTAGTCCTTGATTTCACTCATCTTACCAAAATCTACGGCTGTAAAGTTGGCAGCCTTTGCAATAGTCTTTGTTTCTTTCATCTTGTCTGTTATTTTTTAATGTTTATATTTCTCTTCTTTCTTTATTTATTTCACTTTATGTTATTTCCTAAACTTTCGCAAGTTTTGCCCCACACGCCCTGAAAGGGCAGAAGCCAGTACTTGAACCACATGCAAAAGTTCTGTTATTTCTTTTTGTGAATTTGTGAATACTTCTGTTTTCTGTTTTCATTTCTGAATTGCGCTGCAAAGATACTGCGAAAAACTGGTTCCTGCAAGAGGGCACTTGGGGGTAAGATGGTAACCGGGAGGTAACTATTGCGTGGGAATGGGAGAAAGAAAAATGAAGCGTTAACTTAGATTAACTTGGTATGTTTGGTATCTTTTCGGATATTAGTTACTTTTGTAGCCTATTGCAGAATATTATAGAGTTTTGCAGAACATTATTGCAGAATATTATAGTAGAATATAAAGAAGTTAGATTATGGGAAGAATGATAAAAGAAATGGTTGTGCAGGACTGTCCCATCCGTAACGTTCTGGCGCGCGTTTGCGACAAGTGGTCGCTACTGGTAATCTACACCCTGAAATATCATCAGGATGGCCCCCTCCGGTTTAATGCCCTGCGTAAGCAGATTCCGGATATTTCGCAGAAAATGCTTACCAGCACGTTAAAATCGTTGGAGGCTGATGGCTACGTTACCCGCAAGGCTTATGCCGAAGTGCCGCCAAGAGTGGAGTATTCTCTCACACCCCGTGCTGAAACCCTTATTCCTATTATGGATCATCTGATAGAATGGGCGCTGGATAACATGGCTGTGATTCTGAAGGATAGGGATAAGGCAGTAGGCTGATTTCCAAGATGAGTTTTTCTGAAGAATATTCCAAGATGAGTTTTCCGGAAAATCATTCATTTTTTCTGTAGTTGGGGTAATGCGTGTTTTCGGGAATCTTCGTATCTTTGCACTCGGAAATGATAATCATCATATAATCATAATAGAATTATAACTATAAGTATAAAAAATATGTATATTGAGAAAATAAAGTCGCCAGCCGACTTGAAGAAGCTGGATTTGAAGGAGCTGCAGGTGGTGGCTGATGAAACCAGACAGGCTGTGCTGAACCGTGTAAGTAAGCATGGCGGTCATGTGGGACCGAACCTGGGATTCGTGGAGGCTACCGTGGCGCTTCACTACGTTTTTGATGCGCCAAAGGATAAACTCGTGTTTGACGTAAGCCACCAATGCTATCCGCATAAGGTGCTCACCGGACGAGCTGCTGGATTCCTCGGCGATGTGGATGACATGAATGCCATTTCGGGCTATTCTTCTCCTGCCGAATGTCCGGAGTATGACAATTTCGAGGTGGGGCATACTTCTACTTCCGTGAGTCTTGCCACCGGTTTGCAGAAGGCGCGCGACATCAAGGGTACCGATGAGAACATCATCGCCATTATCGGCGACGGATCCCTTTCGGGCGGCGAGGCTTTCGAGGGACTGGATGAGGCTTCGGAACTCGGCACGGGCATCATCATCGTGGTGAACGACAATGAAATGTCTATCGCCGAAAATCATGGCGGAATCTATAAGAACCTGCGTGCCTTGCGCGAGAGCAACGGCACCTGCGAGCACAACTGGTTCAAGGCGTGGGGCTTTGAATACAAGTATCTGGAAGAGGGTAACGACATCGAAAAACTCATCCAGGTTTTCGAGAGCGTGAAGGGTACGGATAAGCCTACCGTGGTTCACATTCACACAGAGAAAGGTCATGGATTTGCGCCAGCCGTAGCCAACAAGGAGGCTTGGCATTGGGGAATGCCTTTCAACCTGGAAGACGGTTCGCGACCAAGAAGGAATGCCGATGGAACCCTTCCGGAGGTTGCTCCAACAGAGGATTACGGTACATTATTCTCTGACTGGATGCTGGGCGAGATGAAGCAGGATAAGACCCTCATCGCCGTAACCGCCGGTACTCCTACCGCAGGCGGCTTTACTGCCGATAAGCGCCAACTGGCTGGCAAGCAGCACATCGATATGGGAATAGCCGAAGAGCAGGCAGTAGCCATGATTTCGGGAATGGCGAAGGGTGGACTGCATCCGGTATGGACCGTTTACAGTACCTTCATCCAGCGTACCTACGACCAGATAGCGCAAGACCTCTGCATCAATTCCAATCCTGCCGTAATCAACGTGGTAGGAGGCGGAGTGAACTCGATGAACGACATCACCCACATCTGCCTTTTCGATATTCCGATGCTCTGCAGCATTCCGGGGCTCATCTATCTGGCTCCAACCACCTGCGAGGAGTATTTCGCCATGCTCCGCTGGAGCATTCTGCAGGACAAGAAACCTGTCGCCATCCGTGTGCCAAGCAATGGCGTGGTTCATACTTCTGAAACCGTTGATGCAGAGTATGGTTACGAGGCAAAGTACAAGGTGATGCACCAGGGCGAGAAGGTGGCAGTCATCGCCGCCGGTTCGTTCTATCAGAAGGGCGAGAATGTAGTCCGCCTGTTGGCTGATAAGGGCATCGATGCAACGCTCATCAATCCCCGTTATCTGAATGAGGTGGATGCCGAGACGCTGGATAGTCTGAAGGCAAACCATCAGTTGGTGGTAACCTTAGAGGATGGCTCGAAGGATGGCGGATTCGGAGAGCGTATCGCCTCTTACTATGGCACTTCAGAAATGAAGGTGATGGTGGGCGGCATCAGGAAGGGACTCTATGACAGATACGATGTGAAGAAGTTGCTTTCGGATAATCGCCTGCTCGATGAGCAGATTGTGGAAGACGTTTTGTCAGTAATTAATGATTAGTAATTAATTATTAATGATTAGTTATTAGTTAGTCGGCATAGTTAGTTTTTATTTAACGAGAAATCCAAGCCGGAGAATCATCTCTAACTTGGATTTCTTCTGTTTTATCATCGAATGTTTGTCTAAATCCCAGTCTAAATCTCAATCATTATCTCAATCATCATCATCATCATCGTCGTCATCATCATCATCCCAATCTCTATCGTGCTTCCACTTCTTCTTGTCATGTTTCCACTTCTTGTCGTGCTTGTGATGCTTGTGATACTTGTGATGCTTGCCCGGCTTTCCTGGTCCATAAGTTTCATGGGTTCCGCCTGGCCATCCCGGTCTTCCGTAGTTGCACTCAGGGCGAGGGCGGCGCTTGTCGTGTCCCCAGTTATGCTTAGGATACTTGGTATAAATATGGTGAACATACACATGATTCTCCCAGCCGATAGGGCGATAGAAATAGTAGGAGTTCTTGAATCTCTTCCATTGTCTGGCGGTCATCATGCGCTTGAGCTGCTTGTTGCGATAATGCCAGCCGTAGGCATCGATGTCGCGATAGCTTCGGATGCCGTCCAGATAGGTGAAGTTGATGTTCAGGAGATTGTTGCGCTGGGCATTACTCAATCCCAGTTCCACCACCATCTTATCTGTGATAAAACGGGCTTCTGCCTGAATATTTGTCAGTCTCTGAGCATTCATAGATGCAATCATCATCCATACTGCTACCAATGTCATAATCATTCTTTTCATAACGATCTTCTCTTTAAAGGGTTATTACTGCATTTCTTTTATGTGGTGCAAAGATAGAGAGAATAGCTGAAAACAACAAAGGGAAAACCATAATCTGATGTATGATTTTCCCTAAAAGCATCGGGGAGATTCCCTGTAATAAGATTGTAGTATCTTTTATCTGCTAATTAAAATCCTTGTAACCCTTTTGACACATAATACCCCTACCTTTGCACCCGAATTCTGAACGGTATTGTCTCTATATGGGGAAATACTGATTAGAATATTCAAGTTTATTAGAATATTAATAATTATAGTCAGATAAAAGAAAATGGAAAAGAAAGTTTCGGGTAAGCAGAGCAACATGAATGGCTTTGCTATGATAAAAGGTAGAATGGCTACTGTAGTTTTGGCTTCGGCTTTATTGTTGGGTGGAGGCTTGACTGCTCAGGCGCAAAACGCAGCATTAACCGCTTGTTCTCAGAGTGCAGCAACCGCGATTCCGCAGAATCCTAACTGGAAGGCGAATGCTGCTGAATGGCAGAAACTGAAGGGCGAAATCACCCTCTACATGACAAATGACATGGGTCGCAACGGCTACTACGACCAGAAGCCTATCGCCGAACTGATGGGCGAAATGGCGGGTACGGTAGATCCTGAATGTGTACTTGCCGTGGGCGACATCCATCATTTTAATGGCGTGGCTTCCACTCAAGACCCTTTGTGGCTTACCAATTACGAATGGGTTTATTCTCATCCCGACCTGATGCTCAACTGGTTCCCGGTTTGCGGTAACCATGAGTATCGTGGTAATACCCAGGCTTTTATGGACTACGGCAAGGTGAGCCGCCGCTGGATGATGTCAGCCAAATATTACACCAAGGTATTCGATCACAAGGGAACCACCATCCGTGTCATCTTCCTCGACACCACGCCCCTTATTGATTCTTACCGCAAGAATTCAGACATCTATCCTGATGCTTGTAAGCAGGATGCTGAGGCTCAGCTCTCCTGGCTCGACGAAACCCTGAAGAATGCCAAGGAAGACTGGGTCATCGTGGTAGGCCATCATCCTATCTACGCCGAGACTAGCAAGGAGGAGAACGAGCGACTCGACATGCAGAAGCGCCTTCTTCCTATCCTCCATAAATATAATAATGTGGCGATTTATGCCTGCGGTCACATCCACAACTTCCAGCACATCCAGAAGAAGGGCGATAATATCGACTACGTAGTCAATTCCTCTTCTTCTCTGGCTCGTCCTGTGAAGCCTATCGATGGTACCGTGTTCTGCAGTCCTGCCGACGGTTTCTCTGTATTTACCGTAGATAAGAAGCAGCTGAGAATGGCGATGATTGACAAGGATGGAAAAATCATACACACGGTTTTAAAGGTAAAAAAGTAAAAAGGTAAAAAAGTAAAAAGAGCTTTTTTGTGAAAAGAAACGAATGAAGAATCAATAGCGATATAGATGAAAAGATTTTTAATGAGTGCGGCGCTTCTTGCCGCTGCGACTTCCGCCATTCAAGCACATACGCTGGATGGTATTGTCAAGGATAACAAGACGGGCGAACCCCTCATCGGAACCGTAATCCGAGTGAAGGAGTTGCCCAACGTGAGTACTACGTCTGGTCTCGATGGTACTTTCACCCTGCATGAACTGCCTGATAAGGGCAAGGTGACTCTCATCGTTTCATACATGGCCTACAAGACCCGCGAAATGGTGGTAGATGTGACTAAAGACTTCTCCAAGGATGGAAAAGAGGGAAAGGATGGACACCTGACCATTGCCATGGATGAAGACCTGAAGCAGTTGGGCGAAGTGGTGGTTACCGGTCATCGCGAATACAGAAGCGACCGTAGTGCCGTGGAGACCGTGAAGAATGCGGGCAACGTGCTCAACGTGATGAGCCAGCAGAGCATCCAACTCTCTCCTGACGTCAACGTGGCGAGCGTGCTCCAGCGTGTTTCTGGTGTCACTATGGAGCGTGATGCTGCCGGCGAGGCTTCTTACGCCATACTCCGTGGTATGGATAAGCGATACAACTACACCCTGGTAAACGGCGTGAAGATTCCAAGTCCGGACGACAAGAACCGTTACATCCCATTGAATATCTTCCCAAGCGACCTGATGGACCGCCTCGTCGTATCCAAGTCTCTGACTGCCGATATGGAAGGCGATGCAGCCGGCGGCGTGGTGGACATGGTGATGAAGGATGCTCCTTCCCGTTTCCAGATTCAGGCAAATGCTGCCATCGGAGCGAGTGATTATTTCTGGAAAGAGGGTAGAGATTATCTTACCAGCAACCGTTCCGACTATACCAAGAAGGCGCCTTACGAGGCTTGCGGAAAAGACTATAAGGCACAGATGAGCGATTTCAAAAATGGTCCTGTACAGTTGAAGCTCCATTCCGCTCCTGCTCCCAACTTCATCGGAGGTTTGAGCATCGGCAACCGATTCTGGGGCGATCGCCTCGGCGTGATGCTTGCCGGAAGCGTTCAGAATACATTCCGCGGCACCGAGCGTACCTACAATTCCTTAAAGATGGCTTCGGGCGAGCAGGCTATGTATATCTATAATCTGCAACATCGCTACTACAGCATCCACGATCTTACCACGGGTGCTCATGCCAAGTTCGATTTAACCCTGCCTGGTCACAAGCTGGAGTGGTACAACATGTATGTGCGCACCAATTCCAAGGGTATCAGATACAATAACAGCATCAATACCTTATACATCGGAGCCGACAGTTATACCCAGGACGATGAGGTTCGCTCTCTCTCAACCACCCAGAGCATCTTCGCTACCAACCTGAAGGGTACGCATCATCTTACCAAGGATTTCACCCTCGATTGGTCGGGCGTGTTCTCTCAGGCAAAGGAAGAAGATCCGGACAGAACCTATGTCTCTCTGACGAATACCGTGAGCAGGACTGCCGAGAATGGCGGCGATGCCGTTTCGGGTTCCATCTGGGATGCCAACAAGAACATCACCAAGACCCTGCCTAAGAGTGCCGAACGCCGATTCCAGCACAACAAGGATACCGACTGGGCGGGTTACATCAACCTCTCTTACGATACCCATTTCGCCAACTCTGTGGAGGCACTCTGGAAGGCGGGCGCACAGTATCGCAGAAAGGAGCGCAGCAACAGATACTATTCTTACATCTTCAATCCTGCCGACATTTCGCAGAAACTGGATGGCAACGGAATAGACCAGTATGCCAACATCGATTGGGTTTGCAAGACTCCTTATTCTCAGGCTTCGCAGCTCAACTATGATTCCAAGGAGCACATCGGCGGCGCTTACGCTATGGTAACCCTGAAGAGTGAACTGGGCGAACTGAATGCCGGTTTCCGTGCCGAACATACCAACCAGATCTATACCATGCTCCAGCATTTCCGCAACATGGGACAGACGGGCGAGCAGAGTTACTGGGATTATCTGCCATCTGCATCCATCAAGTGGACACCTACCAAGAAGATGAATGTGCGTCTCTCTTACTATCGCTCTATCAACCGCCCAGGCTTCTACGAGATTGTGCCTTATCAGATTATGGGCGAGGAGTATCAGGAGAAAGGTAATCCAAATCTGAAGCGTGCCCGCATCGACAATATCGACCTGCGCTGGGAGTGGTTCCCAAGCAAGACCGAGCAGATCTTGGCAGGCGTGTTCTATAAGTATCTGAAGGACCCTATCGAACAGGTGTTTGTGACATCTGATGGCAAGATTGGCGCCGGAACTGATGCTTACTACATGCCGGATAACCTGGGTAATGCCAAGAACATGGGCTTTGAGATTGACGTGATCAAGTACATCCGCCACTTCGGAGTAAAGGCAAACTATACTTACACCCATTCTGAAATCACCACCTCGAAGCGTGAGTACAAGGAGGGTAGTGCCGAGTATAAATCGGGTGTAACCCAGACCCGTCCGCTGGTTAACCAGGCTCCTCATACCGCCAACATCTCCTTATTATATAAGGATACGGAGAATGGCTGGAATGCGCAGTTGGCCTCTTCCTTCACGGGCACCAAGCTCGCCCTGGTTTCTCCTTTCAAGGATGCCGACCAGTGGGACAAGGCGATGTTCGGTCTCGACCTGAGTGCCGAGAAGCAATTCAAGAACGGCTTCTCCATCTTCTTCAAGGCAAACAATCTTCTCGATGCCAAGCGCGAGAGATACTTGAAGACTGTGAACAAGAGTAACTTAGAGTATGAGGGGCAGAAGAGCGATAAGACTATCGTGGGTACTTATAAGTACGGTAGAACCTTCCTGCTGGGAGTAAGATACAAACTTTTAAAGGTAAAAAGGTAAAAAAGTAAAAAGGTAAAAAAAAAGAAATGAAAAAGATAAATACTTTCGCTTGCATGCTGATGATGGCAGCAGCGGCTATGTTCTCTACTTCTTGTGAGAACGATAATATCAATCCATACGATTATACTAATAATGGTGGTAATGGAAGCAACGAAAACCAGGGTTCTAATGAAGTTCTGAAAACTGACGTGGCTGAATATCCTGTAGGTTCTCTGGTTTGGAGTAAGGATACTACCCTGAGCGAGAGCATGGAGATTCCTGTAGGAACTTCGCTCTATATCGAGCCGGGTGTAACCGTTACCTGCAAATCTGAGGTTCAGGTGCCTGTGGAAATCGTAGTATTGGGTAATCTCTATTGCATGGGTACTGCCGAAAAACCTGTCACCTTTACTTCTGATACCAAGAAACCGGCTGATTGGGGCGGCATCATCTGCGGCTACAATTCAGAAGAAGTGGTACTCAACCACGTGGAAGTGGCCTATGCCGGTGCAACTCCTACCGAGAGTTCTGCTTCTTTCCAAAATAAACTTTTCAAGACCACTATCGATGGTGGTGTGCCTGCTTTCCATTTCTGTAATGTGAATGGTAACTTTGTGATGGCTAACTGTTTCTTCCACGACAACTATAACGACCAGACTTACTTTACTGGCGGTAATGGTGTGATTATCAACAATATCTTCGCCGATAGCGGAAATGCTGCTGATGGTGGTGAGGCTATCAACGTGAAGGCTGGTTGCAAACTCGATGTTGCCAACAATATCATCTACAACGCCTGCACCAATGCCTTCAAACTCTCTAATGCAGGCAATAGTGAGACCATTCCGCTTACCGAGATGACTGCCTATAACAACACCATCATCAACTGCGGCTGGCGCCGTTCAAAGAACAAGAAGGGTGGTTCTGTATGGGTAGAGAAGGCTGCCAAACCTATCTTCGTGAACAATCTCATCTACGATTCCCGTTATGGACTGAAGCAGCCAAAGAAGGATGGTGTTGATATGGAGCACAGCCATCTTACACCAAACTACTACTTTGCATCTACAGAGACTGGAGTAGAGCAGATGGCGAAGGATGCAGCTTTGGCCATCTGGTTTGATACCGATATCAAGAGCAGCGTGGCTGGTCAGCTCAATCCTCTCTTCAAGAGTTTCAAGCAGAGCGAGAAGATGAATATCAATTGTGAGATTGATGATGTAGCCCAGGGTGCTCCTTTGGCATTCGACAAGACCTGGAATTTCGAGTATCAGGATAACAGTCCTGCCCTCTCAGGTGGCGTAACCGATTTCGCCCGCATCTTCCCACAAGGTCTGCCATTCTTCGGCATGAAGCAGGTGAATTTCCTGGATAAGAATAATGACCAGAACTATTACTTCTCCGCTCCTTTGCCACGTGCAAGATTCGGAGCCTGTAGATAAAACTTCATCTGATATTTATCATGGCGGAATGTATGGTATAATAGAAAAGTGAACAGATAGAAAAAGTCCTTTAGCGAAACAAGTGAGAACTTGCTGCTAAAGGACTTTTTTATTTTATTAGGACTCCTAAAGCTTTTCTTTTTAGCTTCATTCTAATCCTTACATTTCTATTAATTCTAAGCTTTTCTTTTCGAGTAATTCTAATCCTTTCTTTTCGAGATTTCCCTTTTTATATTTCAGTATTCCATTACTTTACATATTTCAGAATCTCCCGGCTCTTTCTTCCCTCCTTGGCAGGAATCGGCATGAAGCCTTCCGTGAGTCCTGTTTTCTCGGTCATCGCCTGAAATACGGAAGCGGCATAGTTGGAGAGTTTCAACTTACCCAGTTCTTCCTTGATGGCATCCTCATCATAATCGTCGGCATACAAAAGCGTGTGAAGGTTATCCAGATACTTCTGTGGAATGTTCTTGTGAGGCATTCGGCTCTTGATTTGCAGCACTTGCGAGATGATGGCATCCTGAGTCAGTTGGGCAATAGCCTCTGCCTTGCGGCGCTCAAACTCATCAAAGGTAAGCGTGTCGGCCTCGCCCCAGTCTTCCATCATCGAAGCTACAGAAGTAAGATGACTGTAACCGAAGTAACGGATGAGGGATATGTTCTTGTTCCACGCCAACTTTTCCAGGTAGTTTTTTTCTAATGGGGTAGTGGCGATGAGAAGGTCGGCCTTGCTGTACATGCTTTTCTGATAGCATGCAGTCTGCAGGCTGCGCTTCAACCAAGGATTTTTGCAGTTGCGCTCAGAAACATCGCCCAGCGGACAAACGATGTATGGAATGCCCATCTTGCGCGATTTCCTCGCCAGTTGGGCACCCTGCATTGTCCATGCTCCTAAAATCAATACTACATCGGCATCAGTCAACTTGTCTGTGATGTCGAGCTTCTGGCTCATTGCTTCTGTGTATGGCTCATACATCTTCAGCAATTTCTTCTCTTTGGAAATGAACAAATATACTTTCATCGTTTACTTTAATTTTATAACTATAAGTATTTGTATTTTAAGTATTTCGATTATTTTGTCTTGTCTTCAGGTCTCTACTTCCAACCTTCCGTCTTTTACTTCCTGTTTTAGCCTTCCAGCTCCAAATCTTCCAGTCTTCCAAATTCCAAATCTTCCAGTTTTTCAATTTCAAATCCTTTCTGATTTCAAATCCTTTCTGATTTCAAATCTTTCCAACTTTTCAATTTCAAAGCCTTCTGCCTTTACAGTTTATGGCTGGTGAAATCGTTTTTGTCAGCTCGCCAGTATCTGATTTTGTTGGCAAAATTTCTCCAGATGATTCCATATTCGTAGAATGGCAACTTGATCATAGCCAAGTCTTCATCAAAATGCTTGATGGCCTTGTGGGCGATGAGCATGCGGATGACGAAGAGGAGGATAAGTGAGAATCCAGCGCAACCTGTAAGTATCCAGTCTTGAGCATAAATGCTCCATGCCAAAGCTGCTATAGATGCGAGAAGACTCAGATGAGGCAGCAGGTGGTCGAAGAAGAGGAGAGTGCGCATAGACTTGACTCTGTTGAGCGACTTGAGTGAAGCCTGTAGATAGAGGTGGATATTGTGCCAAGACTTGTTGGAAGGTTCATCATGGATGAGCCAGGCTTGGCGGCTCAGTTCTACAGCCGTATCGCCACATTCAGCATACTTGTTGACCAGGAAGTCGTATTCGCCCCTGATATACTCCAGGTTGCCCTGATAGCCCTGTCCTTCCATAAAATCGCTCTTGCGGAAGGCCACGTTAGGCATGTGGGTGCGGTAGGCATAGGAATGCTGGGCACGGCGGAGCAGATAGAATGCCCTGTGAATGCTCTCGAAACGGCGGATGCGCTTGGTTTCATCATCAAAAGCTACGTAGCCCAAAACCAGATGGGTGGAGGTGCTGAATTGCTGGGCCATAGCGGCAAGCCATTGGTTGCTTTCCGGTCTGCAAGTTGGTTCTGTCAGAATAATCCACTCGTATTTGGCTGCTTTCACACCCAAGGTAATCTGCAACTTCTTACGGCTCATGTAGCGTGAACTCTCAGGAATATACGTATAGTAGAGGTGAGGATTCTGCGCAGCCGTACGCTTCAGGAAGTCGATGGTATCTACGTCGGTACTTTGGCTTACTACGATAACCTGGTAGTCGGCTGCATACTGCTGGTTGAGAAACATCGGCAGATTTCGCTCCAGCTCCGACAGGTTGTCATGAGCTGTAATGAGAATTGTAACAGGTTCAGTATTTTCTTTTTGAGAAAATTCTGCCTTATTTCCTGATTCCTCATTTCCTTCCGTCTCATTTCCTTCCGTCTCAGGAAAGCGCAACGAGCGCAGGAATGGATTTACCAGCGATCCGAGGATAGCCAATAAAACCACTACTGCGCCTGCTATGATAGTAGTTATACTAATTGTTATCATTTCTTTTCTCGTAATAAGGAAATCATTCCTTTTTATTTTTAAAGATCTTCTGTAATGTAGCCCTTTGGCAACTGGCGGCAGTTGTACTGGCTTGCCATGATTTCACCATAGGCTCCTGCGGAACGAAGGGCTATCAAATCGCCACGATGGGTCTTGTTCAGGTCGATTGCCTTGGCGAAGACATCGCTCGATTCGCAGATAGGTCCTACTACATCGTAAGTTTCTACAGGCTCGTCGCTTGAGATATTCTCTATCTTGTGGAAAGCCTGGTAAAGGGCAGGGCGGATGAGATCGGTCATTCCTGCATCGACGATGGCAAACTGCTTGGCGGTTCCCTGCTTGATGTAGAGGGTCTTGGTGATGAGTGAACCCATCTGGCCAACTACGGCACGGCCCAATTCGAAGTGAACCTTCTGACCATCACGCAACTTCAATTTCTTGGCATAAGTATCGAAATAATCCTTGAAATCTGGGATTGGCATGCGGTTTGGATGATTGTAGTCTATACCAAGACCACCACCCACATTGATGTTTTTTACTACAATATGATGAGCTTCCAACTGGTTCTGCAATTCGTTGATACGGTTGCAGAGCGCCTCGAAGTCACCCATGTCAAGTATCTGACTACCAATATGGAAATGCAATCCTAAGAACTTGATGTTCTTCATTTTGGAAGCCTCCTCGATGACGCTCTCCATGTCGCGCATAGCAATACCAAACTTGTTTTCAGCCAAGCCCGTGGTAATGTTGGCATGTGTATGGGCGCCAACGTCAGGATTGATGCGGAAGCAAACCTGTGCAATCTTATTCTGCTTCTCGGCAAGTTCGTTGATTACCTCAAGTTCCGGAATGCTTTCTACATTAAAGCAGAAAATTCCTTTTTCCAGTCCGAGGTTGATTTCCCAATCACTCTTACCTACGCCAGCATAAACAATCTTGTTGGCAGGGAAACCTGCGTTGATGGCTGCCTGAATCTCTCCTCCGCTCACACAGTCGGCACCTAATCCAGCCTGGCAGATAACGTTGAGCACCTTAGGGTTGGCATTAGCTTTCACAGCATAATGTACTTCGAAACCTGGGTGCTTGCCTGCCTCCTCGTTGATAGTCTTGAGGGTACGGCGCAACAGGTCTGTGTCGTAATAGTAGAACGGAGTCTGTATCTCCTGAAACTTATCTATCGGAAATGTACCTTTCATTTCGCTTAGTCTTAAATTAATATCTTATTATAGTCAAATTAGAAAATCCAACTGATGGTTAAGTCAGAATATCCAACGAAGAGTGGATAGGAAGCATTACATGAGAATTCTTCACTCTTCACTCTTCGTTCTTCACTTATTACTTATCAAACAGAACATTACTCAAGTTCTGCAAAGCCTGCTTCTTATCTTTCTCCTTGATGAGGAATGAGATGTTGTAGTTGCTGCCGCCGTAAGAAATCATGCGTACAGGGATGTTCTTCATCGCATCGGTAGCGAGGGTCTCGAAGCCTACGTTGCTCCAGTCGAGGTCGCCTACTACGCAGATGATGCACATGTCTGAATCTACGGTTACAGTACCATATTTCTTCAACTCGTTGACGATGTCGTTGAGGTGAGCGTCGTTGTCAATACTCATGCTTACACCTACCTCAGAAGTAGCAATCATGTCGATTGGAGTCTGGTAGCTCTCGAAAATCTCGAATACCTTGCGCAGGAAACCTGTAGCGAGGAGCATGCGGCTACTCTTGATCTTGATGGCTGTAATATTGTCCTTTGCTGCCACAGCCTTGATCTTGCCACGAACAATCACGTTGTCGATGATGGTACCGTCTGCCTTAGGGTCCATGGTGTTCTTCAGGCGAACTGGAATACCTGCATACTTGGCTGGCTGAACACAGGTAGGGTGGAGAATCTTGGCTCCGAAGTAAGCCAACTCTGCTGCCTCCTCGAAGTTCAACTGGCGTACTGCCTCTGTGTGCTCTACGACACGAGGGTCGTTGTTGTGCATACCATCGATATCGGTCCAGATCTGAATCTCGTCAGCTGGGAGAGCTGCTCCTATGAGAGAAGCTGTGTAGTCGCTACCACCACGCTGGAGATTATCTACCTCGCCGTAAGCGTTGCGGCAGATGAAGCCCTGGGTGATGTAAATCTGATAACCCTCGTTCTGCTCCATGATGGCACCCAATTTCTCCTTGATGTACTGTGGGTCTGGCTCTGCATTCTTGTCAGTACGCATAAAGTCTAATGCGCTGAGCAATACTGCCTTTACACCCTGTTCCTTCAAGTAGTTTACAACCATGTTTGTGCTCATGATTTCACCCTGAGCCACGATGCTTTTCTCCTCGAAAGAAGTAAAGAGATCCTTGGTGAAAGAGCGGAGATAATTGAACTCGCCCTGCAGGAATTCGCGTGTAGTTTTCTTCATCTCTTCGGTAGAGTAAAGATCTTCCACGTGCTGCATGTATTTCTTCTCCAAGTTGTTGATTACCTCGTTGGCGCCCTCTGGGTTCTTCTTGTAGAGATAGTCAGAGATCTCAACGAGAGAGTTTGTTGTACCACTCATCGCAGACAATACGATGAAAGTTGGTTCACCTGATTCTGTAACCAATGAGGCTACTCCCTTCATGCGCTCTGGTGAGCCTACGGAAGTACCTCCGAATTTCATTACCTTCATAGTCGTAAATTATTTGAATGTTTAAATTTTTATTTTATTGTTTAAAGTTTAATGAGGGTGTAGAATACTTCACTCTTCACTCTTCGTTCTTCACTTAATTTTCCTCTCCGTCTTCCGTGAGGTCGATGCGATTGTATTCCTTTGTCACTTCGCGCAGTTCACCATCCTTGCAGCGGTAAACGATTCCCGGGAATTTGTCGAGCATCGGGATGTTGTGGGTGGTTATGACTACAGCCGTGCCTTGCTGGGTGATTTCCTTCAGCAGGCTCACGATGTTGCTGGCTGTTTCTGGGTCGAGATTACCCGTAGGCTCATCTGCGATGATGATCTTCGGATTGTTGAGCAGGGCTCTTGCGATGGCGATACGCTGCTGTTCTCCACCCGAAAGTTCATGTGGCAACTTGTCTATCTTCTCGATCATGCCCACTTCGTTGAGCACTTCTTCGATTCGTTTGTTTCTTGCCTTCTTGTCTTTCCATCCGGTAGCCTTCAGTACAAACTCGAAGTTCTTGCGTACGGTACGGTCGTGGAGCAACTGGAAATCCTGGAAGATAATACCCAGTTCCTTGCGCAGGGCTGGTATTTCCTTTCGCTTGATGGTCTTGAGGTCTCTGCCCAAAATCTCTGCCTTTTCTGTTTCGCCTTCCACGAGGTCGAGTTCGCAGTAGAGGGTTTTCAGGAGAGAACTCTTTCCTGAACCCACTTTACCGATGAGGTAGGTAAACTCGCCTTCATCCACATGGAAGTTTATTTCCTTGAGCACGCACTTATCAGCCTGGTAAATGCTCACTTTCTGATAGTCTATCAACATCTCTTTTTCTATTTCTGGTTTACATAATGTTTGATGATTCCCCGGTAGAAATTATTTCATTTCTCCCTTGCTCTTGGCTACTCGGCGCTTCTTGTCCCAGTTTGGGTCGTGGCGCATCTGGAGTTCCTTGGCTACATCCTCTATGCGTAAGCCCTTGCTGGTGAGCAATACGATGAGGTGGTAGAGTAGGTCGGAAGACTCATATACGAGTTTCTCATCATTTCCGTTTGTAGCTTCGATGATGGTTTCAACTGCCTCTTCTCCAACCTTTTGCGCCATTTTGTTGACACCTTTGTTGAAGAGACTGGTTGTGTAACTTCCTTCTGGCATTTCCTCGTGGCGCTTGTTGATGAAGTCCTGAAGTTCTGAGAGGAAGAGGATAGGGTTCAGCTCGTTCTCCTCAGCCCAGCAGGTATCTGTGCCCTTGTGGCAGGTAGGTCCGTCTGGGTGTACCTTAATTAATAAGGTATCGTTGTCGCAGTCGTTCTGAATGCTGACAAGGTTGAGGAAGTTGCCTGATGTTTCCCCCTTTGTCCAAAGACAGTTGCGTGAACGGCTCCAGAAAGTAACCTTTTTGGTTTCTATTGTTTTATCGTATGCTTCCTTGTTCATGAACCCCAACATCAAAACGTTCTTGGTGATTGCGTCCTGAATGATGGCAGGAACAAGTCCGTCCATTTTTTCGAAATCTATTTCCATATAATCTTTATATTTTTATCGTATTATAGTTGCTTTATCTTTTATGGTTGTATTGTTGCTTTCATTCTCTTTGAGAGGAAAAGCATCGTCAGTTGGATTCAGAGACTTCCTCGATTCGTCCTTCTTGCGTTTCAGGGACTTTCACGATTCAATTCCTTATTAGATTCTGACATTAATTCCTTCTTCTCTGAGGTATTTCTTGAGATCAGGAATGGCAATCTCGCCAAAGTGGAATACGCTTGCGGCGAGAGCGGCATCAGCTTTTCCCAAAGTGAAGGCATCACGGAAATGCTCCATATTGCCGGCACCTCCCGAGGCGATGATAGGAATGCTTACCTCATCAGCCAGTCTGGCAAGCGCTTCATTGGCAAATCCCTGTTTCACTCCGTCATGATCCATGCTCGTAAACAGAATTTCACCTGCTCCTCTGTCGGCAACTTCCTTTGCCCAGTCAAACAAGCCCAATTCTACACGTTCTCTGCCTCCTTTAACATAGCAATGCCAACCATCTTCATCGAGACGGGCGTCGATAGCGCAAACGCAAACCTGTGAGCCATAGTGACTTGTAATCTCGTTGATGAGCTCCGGACGGCGGATGGCAGCACTATTGATGCTGACCTTGTCTGCGCCGGCATTAAGCAGGCGATCCACGTCTTTGAGTTCGTTGATTCCTCCACCTACGGTAAATGGAATGTTGATTTCGGCAGCTACGCGAGTCACCATATCTGTGAAGGTTTTGCGCTCCTCGAAACTTGCTGTTATGTCAAGGAATACCAGTTCGTCGGCTCCTGCATCGCTATAGGCTTTGCCCAGTTCTACCGGGTCGCCAGCGCTGCGGAGGTTCACGAAATTGGTGCCCTTCACTGTCTCGCCGTTTTTTACGTCGAGGCAAGGGACGATTCGCTTAGCCAAACCTTTATTTATTCTTTGTTCTACCATATTCTTCTTTTTAGCTTTTTCCCGCAGGATTCTATAGTCCCAATTCTTCAACTTTGATTTTGCCCTCATAGAAAGCCTTGCCGAAAACGACAGCAGGAATTCCTGCTGCTTCCAGAGCCTTGATATCTTCGTTGCAACTTACGCCGCCCGAAGCAATCAGATGAAGGTTAGGGTAGGCTGCCATTACCTCTTTATATAGTTCTATGGCAGGTCCCTGCAACGTTCCATCCTTACTGATTTCTGTGCAGAGCACATTCTTTACACCCTTATCAATATATTGTTTCAGGAAAGGCAGGAGGTCTTCTGAGGAATCCTCCTTCCAACCATTGATAGAAATCTTGCCGTTTCTCACGTCTGCACCCAGAATCAGCTTCTCAGCACCATATTTCTCCATCCATTGCATGAAAAGCTCCGGATTGGTTACGGTGATGCTGCCCACGGTAACCATCGAAGCACCAGCAGCAAATGCCTTCTCAATATCCTCCTCGGTTTTGATTCCACCACCGAAATCAACCACGAGGGAAGTACTCGTCGTAATAGCCTTGAGTACGGCATCATTAACGATATGCTTAGACTTGGCACCATCAAGGTCAACCACATGCAGTCGATTGAAGCCCAGACTCTCGAAGTGCTTGGCTACTTCAGCAGGATTATCATTATAGACCTTCTTCTGGTCGTAATCGCCTTTCGTAAGACGTACGCATTGCCCGTTGATCAAGTCGATGGCAGGAATTAATTCTATCATATTTCTTTTATATTTCTAAGAAGTTCTTCAAAATCTGTTCGCCAACCTTGCCGCTCTTCTCTGGGTGGAACTGGCAAGTATAGAAGTTGTCCTTGTGTAAGGATGCACTATAGGGGAGGATATAATCGGCTGTAGCAATTGTATCCTCGCAGAGCGGAACATAATAACTGTGTACGAAATAGGAGTAGGGATGAAGTAAAGCCTCTGATGATTTCCCGAATCCTTTATAAAGATCCGTCTTCAGGTTGTAAATCTCGTTCCATCCCATAGCAGGCACTTTATCTTCATGTCTTTGAGGCTGGAATCTCTTAACATCTACATCAAAGATGCCGATGCAATCTACATCGCCCTCTTCTGAATGGCGACACAACAATTGCTGTCCTACGCAAATGCCCAGAACTGGTTGCTTTAAATCTCTGATAACTTGGTCGAGGTGGTGTGCCTTGAGGTATTCCATAGCTTCTTTAGCCTGGCCTTGTCCAGGGAAAAGAACACGGTCTGCCTTCTGAAGCATTTCAGCATCATCTGTAAGAATAGGATTGATGCCCAAACGCTTCATGGCGTTGACTACGGAATAGATATTTCCGGCATTATATTTTACGATTGCTACATCCATAACCTAACGTAATTCATGTTATTTTAATACGTTTTGTAATTTACAGATGCAAAGATACATATTTTCTTTCAATCAAAAGAAAATATTAGCAAAAAGATTGCCAAATATGCTATATTTCTTTCAGATAGTAAGCGAAAAAGGTATATTTATTCGACTTTATTATCTTTAAGCGCCCTTTTTTCATTTCAGGCGCTTAAATTTCATACGAAAGAATTCTAAATGAAATAATTCTGACGGATTCGTTTCTGATGAATTTATTTCATGCGAATCAATCTCATACGAATTATAATCATGCTTGGATTGATTTCATGCAAATTTCCTTTTTCTTTTAGTTAGTCTTCTTGTGAATCTGCGGTACGAAGAATGATGGAAGTTGCACCAATAGTAAATAATGTACCGTCTTCGATAACACGACGTTCCTTGTCTCCCAAGATTTCATTATCTACAAAGGTACCTGTGTAGCTCGGACCATCACGGAGCACATACTTGAGGCGTCCCTTCTTGTCGCGACTTACATTGATGACACAATGGTTCATGTCAACACTTGGGTCAACCGTCTCGATAGGGCAGTTGATTCCGCTGTTCTTCATATAGCGTCCGATGATGTTATCGCCCATCTGGAGAGGAATCACCTGCTTGTAGGCAAATACATTCTCTATGACAACGATGGAGCCGAATCCCTTTTCGTTGGCATTCTCGTCAAGAACTTCCTCCTTGCGGGTCTCGCGAAGTTTGGAAACACCCATGCGAATGCCAAATTGCTTATTGCAGTTAGGACACACAAATACGAGACTCTGACCAGCCTCGTATTTCTTCTCATCAAAAGTAATGTAGTTGTCACACTTAGGACAGCGAACTCTTTTCATGTATATTTTCTTTGTTTTTACTCACTTTTGTTTTTTGCTCATTCTCTGTTACTCAGTAACTTTGGTAATCCAGCCGTCCGCAAAAACTTCATTATTACGGAGATCATGGAGAGCCTTATAGGCCTGACCTTCAGTCTCGTATGAGCCATAAACAACCTTCACATTCGTAGCGGTAATAACCACCTTGGCAGCCTTGAAACCCTTGGCTTGCAGCGTCTCTACATAGTTGGCAGCATTACGCTTGGTTACGCGGCTTGCCAAAACGATTCCATAATATGGTTTGGCGCTCTTGAGCTCAGCCTGATCGATTTTCTTCTCGTTGGCCTCATCGTTAGCGTCCTTATTCGTTTCAGAGTTGATTTTCAATACCTTCTCGTTGTTTTCAGCCTTGGAAGCAAGTTCCGTTTGGTGGGTATTTTGTGTAACTAACTCCTTTGGCATGATACGGGTAAGCATGCCTGTATCAATCTTGCTGGTCTGCACATTAGGAGTTCTCAATGGAGTAGAGATGGCGAAGAAAGCTATGATGGCGATGCAGGCTGCAGCCAGATTGCGGAGCCAACTCTTCTTGATAAGAATGAACTCTGCAGATGGCTTTTCGTCATCGTCATTTACGTCAAATACAGAATTTGCTGTCGCATTCTGTAATGCCACAACAGGTTCTGCCTGCTTTTCTTCTTGATTTATCTCTATATTTTCTGCAATATTGGTGCTGTTAGTCTTCTCAAGCGTAACTGTAGGCTCATTTTCCTGAGCGCTGAGAGGAAGCATGTCGAATCCGCCCAAACCATAATAGTTAGGGGTCAGAATGCCAGCCTCGCAAGGCTCAAAAGTATAATTGCCGTCTTCGTTGAGATATATAGTACCGATATTGTTGATTTCATACTTGCCTTCATTTTCCAGGCGCTGACGGATTTCGGCCACCTCGTTGGCAAGGCGGTCGATAGCTTCTGGGTAACTGATGTCGTATGCTTCTACGTAAGATTGCGCCAAAAGGGAATCGTTCATCTTCAACTGTGGATTGAAGCCAACGGTTCTCAATGGTGGCAAAAACATGTTGTCTCTGCCATCATAACGTGCATCTACGTGGTGAGCCATGAAGCCCCCAAAATCAGGGACAATCACGCAATCGTTGCTCAGAAGTAGGATTTCGATATGTCTTTCTAGTTCATTCACGACTGCAAAGTTAGTGAAAAAAATGAAACTGACCAATAATTTTAAGGAAAAAAAATACTTGAAGATATAAATAGTTGAAAATGTTTTGTCATATCGTAGAAAAGTATTATCTTTGTCCCTAAATAATTAATGTGTGATGATATGAATTGCAAAATTACAGATATTCAAGGGGTGCTCTATCTGATCAAAAGGCATTCTTTGATGATGGCATTGCTATGTGGACTCTCTTTTGTCGCCAGTTGTGGCAAGAAGGCCAGTCCGGATTCTACACCCAAAGAAGATACTCGCGCTAAGAAGTTGCTGCAGGGCATCTGGCTGAATGAGGACGATGAAGACGTGGCTTTCAGAGTAAAGGGAGATACGATTTATTATCCTGATTCGACGAGCCAACCCGTATATTTCTGCATTTATGGCGATACTTTGGTCATGAAAGGTGCCCGAGATGTGAAATATCCTATCCTGAAACAGGCGGCTCACTTATTTGAGTTCAAGAGTCCAAGTGGTGATGTGATCAAGTTGACCAAGACTTCTGATAAAACTTACCTGAAGTCTTTCCAACAGGAGAAACCAATAGCGCTCAATCAGAATCAGCTGATCAAGCGTGATACGATTGTTTCGCATGGGGATAACAGATACCATCTGTATGTTCAGGTGAATCCTACTACTTACAAGGTGTTTAAGAGTTCGATGAACGATGATGGAGTGCAGGTGGATAATGTCTATTTCGACAATATTATCAATCTCAACGTGTTCCATGGTGCCAACAAACTTTTCTCTCGTGATTTCAAAAAGAAAGATTTTGAGAACAAGGTGCCTGAATCTTTCTTGGAACAGGCTGTGTTGAGTGACCTGCTCTTTGAGAGGATAGACGAAAAGGGGATTCATTACCTGGCTGTCTTGGCCATGCCTGACAGTTCGCTGAGTTATCAGGTTAAAATCGTGGTTTCTTATCAGGGAAAACTGGAAATTCTTTCTGTTTAATCTGAAATAGTTCTTTATCAGATATAGCTTCTGGCAAGATTCGATACAAATTTTGAATATCGGATCTTGCCAGATTTCTTTTATGAAAACAATATGGTAATCCCTCGTTTGCTTTCTACTTGAGGCAGACGAGGGATTACTATTGAAGAGAATTTTAATTCAGGAAGCCGAGCAAGGCACCGGCTGCTACTGCCGAACCGATAACACCTGCCACATTTGGTCCCATAGCGTGCATGAGCAGGAAGTTGTGGCGGTCGTATTCCAAACCGAGATTGTTGGAGATGCGGGCGCTCATCGGTACAGCACTCACGCCTGCATTACCAATCAGCGGATTCAGTTTCTTGTCTTTCGGCAAGAACAGGTTCATCAGTTTCACAAAGAGAATGCCGCTTGCTGAGGCTATAATGAATGCCAAGGCACCAAGGGCGAAAATCTTGATGGTGTTGAGGGTCAGAAATTCTGATGCCTGGGTGGAACATCCTACTGTCAGACCGAGGAGCATCACCACGATGTCGTTCAGGCTGCTGCCAGCTGTCTTGGCGAGTCTTGTTGTCTTGCCACTCTCTTTCAGGAGATTTCCGAAGAAAAGCATACCGAGTAGTGGCAAACCGCTTGGCACGATAAAAGTGGTAAGCAATAAACCGATGATAGGGAAGAGTATCTTCTCGGTCTGACTTACTTGGCGAGCCGGTTTCATCTTGATGACACGCTCTTTCTTGGTGGTAAGAAGTCGCATCAAAGGTGGCTGAATTACAGGCACTAACGCCATGTAGGAGTAGGCACAAACCGCAATGGCTCCCATCAGGTTTGGACTCAACTTGCTGGAGAGGAAGATGGCGGTAGGTCCGTCGGCTCCACCAATGATGGCAATACCTGCAGCCTGATTAGGCTCGAATCCTAAAGCTAAGGCTATCATGTATGCTCCGAAAATACCAAACTGGGCGGCGGCTCCGATAAGAATCAGTTTCGGATTGCTGATGAGTGCCGAGAAGTCTGTCATAGCTCCAATACCCAGAAAGACGAGTGGCGGATACCATCCCTGTTTTACTCCCTGATAGAAAATATTAAGTACGGAGTTGTCCTCGTAAAGACCGATTTCGAGTCCTGCATCAGCACGGAAGGGGATGTTGCCAAGGATGATGCCCAGTCCGATAGGCACGAGAAGTAAAGGTTCGAAATCCTTCTTGATGGCGAGCCAGATGAAGATGGCTCCCACTAAGATCATGATGAGATTTCCTGCCGTGGCGTTGGCAAAGCCCGTATAGGTCAGGAACTCATGAAAGTTTTGTATGATGAAATCCATAAGCTATCTATTTAATGGTTACTAACGTATCGCCTTCCATCACGGCATCGCCCTTGTTCACGTTGATACTTGTGATGGTTCCGGAAGTTTCTGCCTCGATATGATTCTGCATCTTCATGGCTTCAAGGATGACAACCGTATCTCCAGCATTCACCTTGTCGCCTACCTTTACCTTGATTTCGTTGATAGTACCAGGTAGAGGGGCTACCACAGGCTTACCGGCTCCTGCCGTTGGTGCCGAACTTGTACTTGTTGCAGAGGCAGAAGAGCTATTGGATTCTTCACTCTTCACTCTTCGTTCTTCACTTCCTTCTGCTCTTCGTTCTTCATTCAGTTTTACTTTCTGCTTACCGGCTTTCACAGGTTGCTTCATTTCCACTTCGAATGGGATTCCATTCACGGTCACGTTGGCGATATTGCCTTCGATGTCTTGGATTTCGACTTCGTAATCGACACCCTTGACAGTATATTGATACTTTGCCATAGTTTTAAATCTTTAATATTTATATCTTGAATCAGTAAAGCTATTGAATTCTTCACTCTTCATTCTTCACTTATTATTAAAATTCGGGGCATTCCATCTTGTCTGTTTTGGTTTGATGGTGATGATACCGGATTCAATATCATGTACATCCTCCAGATATTCCTTCAGCGCCAATGAAATGACAGCCATGTAGATTTCCTTGTCAATACCCTTAGTTGTCAAACCATCCTTGAGCATCACGTTGGTCTTGTGACTGATTTCTGATGTTACTTCTATAGTCTTCTTTCCTGTCTTATATAATAGGTTGGCGTGTTTCTCCGTGGCACGTGCAATACGCTGTTTGTGCTTCATGTAAGCGCCGAAAGCCCAGAAGAAGATGAAGAGGAGGGCAAGGCATGAGAACACGATGCCCATGGAAAGTACGGCGATACCAACGCCGTATGGATCTGTTTTCTTGAGCATCTGGGGCTTGCTGAGCCCGGTGCTCTGAGGCAAATAACCGGGAGTTACTTCATCCGCTTTACTAATCTTCCAAGTCTTGAAATCGCTGTTCAAGGCATAGGATTGATCTGCTGCCAACCACGGAATACTGATAGAGTCTATCAGATCTACAGCATTACCATCGTAGAGAGCGATCCAGTTGTTTTTTTCATGGAATGCATCTGCTATTTCCTTGAGAGGAACCAATCCGAGTTTTAGTTGGAAAGGTCCTGTACCTTCACTCAACCATCTGAAGTGTCCTTTTCCCTTAGGAAAACAGTCTGGGCATGTTTCTTCCGAATCTTCATGCCAGATATAGCGGTCGTAGATGATTACGCTTTTCTTGCCAGCCAAGGTTGTACGAGGCTCGTTGTTCGGCAGAGGACACATCAGCTTTCGCCGTTCTTCGGGCGACATCTTTTTGTCGAGAACTCTCCGGTCGGTAGTCAGGAACATACCGCGAATGTTGTAGGTTGTAAACGAGGAATTGGATAGCTCCACCCATGATTTATGTGCACCGTACTCATCCACAATGCTTGTACGGTTGTTGGTCATCACCTCCGTTATCCGGATGCTTTTGGCTCCTTGGCTCCAAGTGGGCAAGGATGTGATGAACCCTATGCTTAATATAAGTCCCAATTTTTTCATACGCTTCTAACGTTAAAGGGTTATTCTTAGGTTTCTTGGCTCAAAGATACGAATTATTTGGGAATAAACCATAAAAAAGGTGCACATTTTTTGAAAAATGCGCACCTCTTTATAATTTATAACTTTTTGTTAAGCTTATTTCAGTAATTGTAAGCTATCTTATCCGCAGAAGAACAAAACGACAATCTGTGCCGAGAAAATTCTGAGGAACATACTCAACGGATAAACGGTAGAATAGCCTACTGCAGGAGCCTCTTTCGAGCATGAAGCATTTGCATAAGCTAATGCTGGTGGGTCGGTATAGGTACCTGCAAGCATACCCATGATGGTGAAGTAGTTGAACTTATACTTCAGACGGGCGATGGTTCCGATTATCAGGATTGGGATGACTGTAATGAGGAAACCGCAACCTACGTATTTCAGTCCGTCTCCCTGTACTACTGTATCCCAGAATCCTGCACCAGCCTTGATTCCCACACTTGCCAGGAACAATACCAGTCCGATTTCTCGGAGCATCATGTTGGCAGATGTGGTCGTATAAGTTACCAGTTTGAAGTGATAACCGAATCGGCCGATCAAAATAGCGATGATCAGCGGACCACCCGCGATACCTAATTTCAGAGGAACTGGCATTCCTGGTACTGCAAATGGGAGGCTACCGAAGATGATACCTACCATGATACCTACGAAGATGGTTGCGATGTTAGGTGCATCCAGACGCTTCACGGAGTTACCCATCATTTCTGCCACACGGTTTACATTCTCTTCTGGACCTACTACCAAAATCTTATCACCTACGTGGAAGTGGTGGTTGCGGCCTGCAAAAATGTCCATTCCCTGACGGGAGATACGGGTTACGTTCACGCCATATACGCTGGAGAAGTGCATCTTACCGAGGGTCTTACCGTTCATTTCTGGACGGGTAACGATAATGCGGCGGGAAACAAAGTGCTGAACCTCATCCTTCTCGCGGTCCCATTCTGCATCAACCTCAGGACCGATGAATGCCTTGATCGCTTCTGCATCAGCCTCAGCACAAACTACGAGGAGTTCGTCGCCTACCTCAAAGGTTGTCTTACTATTTGGAATGCTCACCTCGCCCTTGTGCAAGAGACGTGAGCATACAATGTCGCGGTTCAAAAACTCTGATACTTCACGTAATGTGCGACCTGCGATATAAGCATTCTCCACACGCAAGTGCATGTTGTGTGCCTTGGCATGTGGGTTGGCTGCATCTTCCATGTTCAACTGTTCTTCCTCCTCTTGAGGGTTTACCTTGCAGATATACTTGATCAGAATGGTAGCACCAATGATGCCAACCACACCAAGAGGGTAGGCGCAAGCATAACCATTGGCAATACTTGGCGCACCATTAGGGAATACGCTGAGCAACGCTTCATTGGCAGCACCAAGACCTGGGGTATTGGTTACAGCACCATAGAGCGTACCTACCATCATCGGAAGGTTGTTAGGGTTGCTTGTGTCAAAGAATAAGTAGTAGCATGCAAACATCACGCATACGTTGAGGAAAATGGCTCCTGTAGAGAGCAAGTTGAGGGTGACACCACCTTTCTTGAAACTCTCGAAGAAACCAGGGCCTACCTGAAGACCAATCATGAAGACAAAGAGAATCAATCCGAAGTCTTGTATGAAAGTCAGGATGTCCTTTGGTGCTGTGAATCCCACATGACCTGCGAGAATGCCAGCAAAGAGAACGAAGGTTACACCTAAAGAGATACCTCCGATTTTGATTTTACCGAGATACACGCCGATGGCAATGACAATCGCATAGAGTAGGGCGATGTGAGCCACGGATTCCGTATTGGTAAATAGATTAATGATCCAATCCATTATTTTTGTTAAGTTGTAGATTCTTAGGGGTATTTGCTAAAACTGAAAATTCGAGGACACCACCAAAGAGGATGCCCTCGAACTTATATTTTCCTTTATCTTCAAGCTTTCTATAGGAATATTTCCTGAAATCCGGGAAAGTCCTGACGATTACTTTTAGATAATTAAATGTGTTTAGCTATTACTTCTCGATAGCAGCTACACCTGGCAATACCTTACCCTCGATAGCCTCGAGAAGAGCACCACCACCTGTAGAGATGTAAGAAACCTGATCAGCCAAGCCGAACTTGTTGATACAAGCTACAGAGTCACCACCACCGATGAGAGAGAATGCACCCTCCTTAGTAGCCTCAGCGATTGCGTCAGCAATTGCCTTAGAACCACCAGCGAAGTTGTCGAACTCGAATACACCAGCAGGACCGTTCCAGAGGATAGTCTTAGCACCCTTGATAGCTGCAGCGAAAGCCTTGCGAGTCTCAGGACCTGCGTCCATACCCTCCCAACCGTCAGGGATGTTGTTAGATGGGCAAACCTGTGTATTGCAGTCGTTCTTGAAATCGTCACCGCAGATAGAGTCTGTACCGAGTACGAGGTTTACGCCGTTCTCCTTAGCCTTCTTGATTACATCGAGAGCAACGTCGAGCTTGTCATCCTCGCAGATAGACATACCGATCTTGCCACCGAGAGCCTTAGAGAATGTATAAGTCATACCACCGCAGAGAATGAGGTTGTCAACCTTGGTCAACAAGTTCTCGATGATACCGATCTTAGTAGAAACCTTAGAACCACCCATGATAGCTGTGAATGGGCGCTTGATGTTGCCGAGTACTGCGTCAACAGCCTTTACTTCCTTCTCCATCAAGAAGCCGAGCATCTTGTGATCCTTATCGAAGCTGTCAGCGATAACTGCAGTAGAAGCGTGCTTGCGGTGAGCTGTACCGAATGCGTCCATTACATATACATCAGCGTAAGAAGCCAACTTAGCAGCGAACTTCTTCTGGCGTTCCTTCATCTCAGCCTTAGCAGCGTCGAACTCAGGAGTACCCTTCTCTACGCCAACTGGCTTGCCTTCCTCTTCTGGGTAGAAACGAAGGTTCTCGAGCAAGAGAGCCTCACCTGGCTTCAAGGCAGCAGCCTCAGCATCAGCGTTACCGCAGTCCTTAGCAAACTTAACCTCAACACCGAGAGCGTCAGAAACGTTCTTTACGATCTGAGAAAGAGAAAGTTCTGGTTTAACTTTGCCCTTTGGCTTACCCATGTGGCTCATCATGATAAGAGCACCACCGTCTGCGAGTACCTTCTTCAAAGTAGGGAGGGCACCACGGATACGAGTGTCGTCAGTTACATTACCATTCTCATCCAATGGCACGTTGAAATCAACGCGTACGATTGCCTTGTGACCGGCAAAGTTAAAATCTTCAATTTTCATTTTACCTAAATTTTATTTTAGTTGTTATTAACTTATTTACTACTTTGCATGGATACTGCACAACTTCGCATAGGATGGGCTTTAGGAGAGCTTGCCGCTGCTAATCATGATTGTCCTGCTGAAACTGTAGGCAAAAATAATAATTTTATTTGATACTGCCAAATTATTGGCTATGAATTATAGAATTTTTGTGGTAATTGTTGCAAATCTGTAATATGGAGTTTACAAATTGGTGTCCACAAAGCACAAAAAAGCCTTTCTGCCGAAAAAACAGAAAGGCTCTTATGATGTTTTCTGATTGCTTGCCAATCGTCTTATTCGTTCATCAGATAGTTCTTGAATGAAGCGAAGTCCTTGGTCATTTCGATGCTCTGCTTCTTGCCCTTCATAAACTCGGCAAGGCGTGCAGGAATCTCGATGTCAGAACCGAGGATGCTATCTACCTTCTCCTTGAACTTGGCTGGGTGAGCGGTCTCCAGGAATACACCTACTTCGCCTGGTTTCAACTGCTCTTTCAGGGCACGATAACCGCAAGCGCCATGAGGGTCAAGTACATACTTGGTGTCATTGTAGCATTGCTTCATGGTCTCTGCTATCTGATCGTCCTTGTAGGTAGCACCGCTGATATAGGCTGTGATGGCATCATGATTGCCCTTGTAGAGATCATAGATGCGGGCGAAATTGCTTGGGTCGCCTACGTCCATTGCGTTGGCAATGGTTGCCTTGCTTGGCTGAGGTTTGTACTCACCAGTCTGCAGGTAGTTGTAGAAAATATCGTTGGCATTGTTGGCTGCGATGAAGCGGTGGATAGGCAAGCCCATCTCGTGACCGAACAGACCGGCTGTGATATTACCGAAGTTTCCGCTTGGTACACAGATTACCAACTTGTCTGCCAATCCTTTCTCCTTCATGCGTGCATAGGCATTGAAATAGTAGAATGCCTGAGGCAGGAAGCGAGCTACATTGATAGAGTTGGCTGAAGTCAACTTCATGTGCTTATTCAGTTCCTCATCCATGAAAGCTGATTTTACGAGTGCCTGACAGTCATCGAAAACGCCATCCACCTCAAGGGCTGTGATGTTCTGACCGAGGGTAGTAAACTGGCTTTCCTGAATCTTGCTCACCTTACCCTTTGGATAGAGTACATAGACATGAATGCCCTCTACGCCGAGGAATCCATTGGCTACGGCTGAACCCGTATCACCAGATGTGGCAACGAGCACATTCACTTCTTCTTTGCCTTCCTGGCGTACAAAGTATTGCAACAGACGGGCCATGAAACGGGCACCTACATCCTTGAAAGCGAGAGTAGGACCATGGAACAATTCCAGAGAGTAGATGTTTGGTTCTACCTCTACGACAGGGCAATCGAATGCCAAGGTGTCATAGACGATTTTCTTCAAAGAGTCTGCATCCACATCCTCGCCAAAGAAAGCGTCTGCCACCTGATAAGCTATCTCCTGGAAAGAGAACTTTTCGATATTGTCGAAGAATTCCTTTGGTAACTTCTTGATGATTTCAGGCATGTAGAGACCGCGGTCTTCTGCCAAACCTTTTACTACTGCCTTGTGAAGATCGGCAATCGGTGCTTTCTTATTTGTTGAATAATATTTCATTTTTCCAATTTTTTTTATGTTAATGATGTCTGTTTAATTGATAAACATTATTTGATGGCCATGAATGCATTCATGAAGTCTTGCAGCTGTAGCAGACCATAGCTGCCACGTACGCAACTTACCTCGTCGTATTTCTCTACCTCGTCAGGCGCTATGCCTGGGTAGTAGATGATGAATGGTACAGGCTCCTTCACATGGGTGCGAATTTCTACTGGAGTAGGGTGGTCAGGCAGGATGGCGATGCATACTGGTTCATTCCACTTGGAAACCTCATCGTAGATAGGCTTGATGAGTCTCCTGTCAAGGTTTTCAATAGTCTTGATCTTCAACTCCAGATTGCCATCATGACCGGCCTCATCGCTTGCTTCTACATGTACATATACGAAATCGTCGCCTTCCTTCAGAGCATCAATAGCAGCCTGCGCCTTACCTTCATAATTGGTGTCAGCAAGACCTGTCGCACCTTCCACGATGATGTTACGGAGACCGGCATAATGACCGATACCGCGAATCAGATCGACTGCAGAGATGACAGAACCTCGCTTGATCTGAGGATACATCTGTGAGAGCGTGAGCATGTGAGGACGATAACCGCCACCCCAAGGCCAGATGATGTTAGCCATGCGCTCTCCGCGTTCCTTGCGTGCCACATTGAAAGGGTGGTTCTCCAGGATTTCCTGACTCTTCAGAATCAGTTCATTCAGGAGATCGGCAGTCTGCTGTGCACTCATGCGGTATTCATCGGCTAACGGATCGATAGCCTTGCCGTTGGCATCCTTGTCATGCGCAGCGAGCAATGCTGCATCTACGTTCTCCATCGGTTTTACCAGAAGTGGTTTCCATTCTTCGTTCGGATGATCGTGAGGAGGAGCACAATCCACATACTTATTACCTCCCTTGATAATCAGGAGGTGGCGGTATTGGATACCTGTGATAAACTTCACGATGCCAGGAAACTGACTGGCGAGTTTCTCGTTCAGATACTTGATGAGTACATCAGCATCCTCTGTTTCCAGATTGCCTCCGTTGTGGGTGATGATAATGCCATCGTTCACATTGATAATATTGCAGCGAAGGGCGAAATCATTCGGACTCATCTCATAGCCGATGCTGGCTGCTTCCAGAGGACCGCGTCCCTCATAGACTTCATTCTGGTCATAGCCCATGATAGAACTGTTGGCTACCTCTGAACCTGGATGAAATCCGTCTGGTACTGTTACGAGTCTGCCTGTCTTTCCCATCTTGGCAAGCATGTCCATATATGGTTTGTTGGCGTATTGCAGCAAGGTCTTGCCACCCAGTCTCTCCACTGGGTGGTCAGCCATGCCATCGCCAAGTATGATAATATGCTTCATAATTGTTATCCTTTTAATGGTATGATACGATTAAATGTTGGCGATACTCATGATGTTGGCGAATACACCGGCTGCAGTTACGCTGGCTCCGGCTCCATAACCCTGAATCATCATAGGGTATTCCTTGTAGCGCTCGGTGGTGAGCAATACGATGTTGTTGCTGCCTTCGAGATTGTAGAACGGATGCTCTGGACCTACTGCCTGCAAGCCTACGCTGGTCTTGCCACCATCGAGGGTTGCCACGAAGCGCCAGCGCTTGTGCTCGATGTCGAGGGTCTTGCGCTTTGCCTCGAATTCTGCATCCAACTCAGGCAACTTCTTCCAGAAATCATCCAGACTGCCCTGGAAGTATTCGTCTGGTACGAAGAGGTTCTTTTCTACATCATCTTGTTCTACACGGTAGCCTGCTTCACGAGAGAGGATAACCAACTTGCGTACAACGTCCATACCGCTCAGGTCGATGCGTGGATCAGGCTCGCTATAGCCCTTCTCTTTGGCGAGGCGAACGGTCTCAGAGAATGGTACGACACCAGAGATAGCGTTAAAGATAAAGTTGAGCGTACCAGACAGAACTGCCTCTATCTTAAGGATTTTATCACCAGAGTTTCGGAGGTCGTTGATAGTTCCGATGATAGGAAGACCAGCACCTACATTGGTTTCAAAACGGAATACGACACCACGCTGGATGGCCGTCTTCTTCAATCGCTCATAGTTCTCATATTCGCTGGAAGCAGCTATCTTGTTGGCTGCGATGATGCTCACGTTGTGCTCCAGAAGACTCTGGTAGAGACTTGCCACATCCTTGCTTGCAGTACAGTCCACGAATACGCTGTTGAAGATATTCATATTCAGAATCTTTTCCTTCAGGGCCTCGTTGGTACTTGGTTCTGAAGCCTTCAGAGCCTCACGATAGTTGTCGAGGTCGAGACCGTCACGGTCGAAGATGGCATTGTGGGAAGATGCAATACCCACCACGTTGAGCTTGAGTTTATTGCGCTCCTTGAGTTCTTCGTACTGGTTCTTGATCTGCTCAATCAGTTTGCCACCCACGGTACCCACACCACAAATAAAGAGGTTGAGCACCTTGTATTCTGAAAGGAAGAAATTGTCGTGCAATACGTTCAATGACTTGCGGAGGAAATCGCTCTTTACAACGAAAGAGATGTTGGTTTCCGAAGCACCCTGTGCACAAGCGATAACTGAGATACCGCTTCGTCCGAGTGTACCGAACAGTTTACCAGCGATACCTGCAGCGTGCTTCATGTTTTCACCTACGATGGCGATGGTAGCCAGACCATATTCTGCGTGCATAGGGAACATGGCGCCGTCGGCAATCTCATTTTTGAATTCCTCATTCAATACTCTTACAGCTTCTTCTACGTCCTGCTCTCTTACACCGATAGAGGTAGAGTTCTCTGAAGATGCCTGGGAAACCATGAACACAGAGATGCCTTCATTGGCAAGAGCGGTAAAGATACGGCGGTTGACACCGATGACACCGACCATGGAAAGACCGGTTACGGTAATAAGTGCTGTACCATTGATAGAAGAAATACCCTTGATAGGTTTGGAGTCGCCATCAATCTTGTTCTTGATGATGGTGCCAGGAGCCTCTGGGTTGAAGGTATTCTTGACCTTGATAGGAATATTCTTGACACAAACTGGGTAGATAGTAGGAGGGTAGATGACCTTTGCACCAAAGTTGCAAAGCTCCATCGCCTCGATGTAACTCAGTTCGTTGATTGTGTAAGCTGATTTGATGACACGTGGGTCTGCAGTCATAAAGCCATCCACATCGGTCCAGATTTCAAGCACTTCTGCATTGAGTGCTGCTGCGATAATAGCTGCGGTGTAGTCGCTACCGCCACGTCCGAGGTTGGTAGTACGCTCGGTATTCTTGTCGCGGCTGATAAAACCCGGAACGAGAGAGATGCGAGGCAGCTCTGCGAAGGTATCCTTTACCAATTTGTTAGTCAACTCACTATCGAGAGTATGCTTTCCGTTGATACGCTCTGTCTTGATGAAGTTACGTGAGTCAAACCACTTGGCGCCACGAATCAATGTGGCAACGATCTTCGAACTGAGCCTTTCTCCATAGCTCACGATGGCATCCTGTGTCTTTTCGCTTAAATCGTGGATGAGATACACACCGAAATAGATGCTCTTCAACTGCTCGAAGAGGGCATCGACCGATTTGAATAAGTTTTCTCTGTCTGAGGTGTCGGTGATGATGGTGTCTATCATCTTGTGGTGGCGATCAACCATGGCGTCGAATTCGACTTTCCATTGTTCATCACCTTTGAGGGCAAGCTGAGACGTTTGCAGAAGTTTGTCGGTGATTCCGCCAAGTGCGCTCACGACAACCACTACACTCTGTTTCTTAGCCTCATTTTCTACGATACGTTTTAAGCTGAGGATGCTTTTTACGGAACCAACAGATGTTCCGCCGAATTTTAATACTTTCATTTGTTATTGATTTTTGTTGGTAATGTAGTGTTCCCCCCGAAACGACCGGGGCTGAAACAAAACTTGACCGCAAAAATACAAAGTTTCTGTCAAACTGCCAAAGAAAATTGGAGAAAAGTAACAAATTGCTGCAAGAAATGTATTTTTATACTTTTTTTACAGCAATTGTATGTATATTTAGGGATGCTATTGTTTACATCTTTCAGAATCTGGTCACCGTTGATATAGACATTCAGATTTCTGGTGTCTAACTGTGCTTGGGTGTTGTGAGCAAATTGAAGAGCCATATCTTTATCTCCTATATTTTATGATTCATGCACCTATATATATATAAGGTGTAATCCTCTGGGTTGTTACTTCTTATTAATAATATCGGTTATGCCTATCATGATAAGACGCATAAACCCACGAAAGGGATTGCCATCGTTCCTATGGATGTGAATGGTAATGGAAAATTGGATGAGGAAGAAAAATTTTATGGAACCTTGGATGAACTGATGGAGACCATTGCAAAGGGGAAATACCCTGCACCGTCTGCCCGAGGAAGAATTTCTGCGTGCCCACGCAAAAATTTTTCCCTGGGCAGGCAAAAATAAAAGTGGTCCCAGACAGACAAAAAAACGTCCCGATATAAAAGAATATATCGGGACGTAAATATGAAGTTTCGTTTACACGAATCTTGTTTTAAGAGAGGAGATTACTCGATAACGATGAGTGCATCCTCTTCGAGAACAGCCTGACCAGGCTTTACACAGATAGCAGTTACCTTACCGTCTTTCTCTGCCTCGATGTTGTTCTGCATCTTCATAGCTTCAAGAACGACAACGGTATCGCCAGCTTTCACTTCCTGACCTACAGCAACTTCTATGCTGGTGATAGTACCAGGGAGAGGAGCCTTCACAGCGTTGGCTGTGTTGACATTGGCAGCAGGAGTAGCCTCAGCATCATCAGATGCAGCAGCAGGCTGACCGAGCACTACCTTCTTCTTCTCTGGCTCAGCTTCCTGTTCCATTTCCACCTTGTAAGCTTCGCCATTCACGTTCACGCTTGCGATGTTACCCTCAACACCGTCAATCTGAACCTTATATTCTTTTCCGTCGATTGTATATTTAAACTCTTTCATTTCTTATTCTTTATGGTTTGGCTGTTAAACTCAGGAACTTGGCATTCCACATAGTCTGACGTGGCTTGATGGTGATGATGCCTGATTCCTTGTCATGTACGTTATTACCCTGATACTCATAGAGAGCCATGGCAATCGCAGCATAAATATTCTTATCCATTTATTCTAATGTTTAATGATATCATTACATTGGCATACAACCATGCTTCTTAGCAGGCAAGTTCTGGCGCTTGGTAGCGAGCTGAGCCAAACCACGGCAGATGCGGAAACGAGTATTGCGTGGCTCGATAACATCATCGATGTAACCATACTGGGCAGCCTGATAAGGATTAGCAAACTTGTCTGTATATTCCTGCTCCTTCTCTGCCAAGAATGCCTTTACATCCTCGCCAGCTTCCTTCTTAGCCTTAGCTTCCTTACCGCAGAGGACTGCAACAGCACCGCTGGCACCCATTACGGCAATCTCTGAAGATGGCCAAGCGAAGTTCAAGTCAGCACGCAACTGCTTGCAGCCCATCACGATGTGGCTACCACCATAGCTCTTACGCAATGTGATAGTAATCTTTGGCACGGTAGCCTCGCCGTAAGCGTAGAGCAACTGTGCACCGTGGAGGATGACAGCATTGTACTCCTGACCTGTACCTGGCAAGAATCCTGGTACGTCAACGAGAGATACGATAGGAATGTTGAATGCATCGCAGAAACGTACGAAGCGAGCTGCCTTACGGCTGGCATTTACATCAAGCACACCTGCGTAAGCAGCAGGCTGGTTGGCTACGATACCAACGCTCTGACCATTGAAACGAGCGAAACCTGTGATGATGTTCTTGGCAAACTTAGGCTGAACCTCAAAGAACTCGCCGTTGTCAGTGATAGCACCAATTACCTTGTACATATCGTATGCCTGGTTTGGATCATCAGGAATGATCTCGTTCAGGGAATCATCCATGCGGTCGATAGGGTCTGTGCACTCTACGCGTGGAGCTTCTTCTGTATTGTTGCTTGGGATGTAAGAGAGCAGGCTCTTGATCATCTCGATAGCCTCTTCCTCTGTCTTAGCTGCAAAGTGGGTTACACCACTCTTGGTAGCATGGACAGATGCACCACCGAGGTGCTCAGCATCGATATCCTCGCCTGTTACAGTCTTAACCACCTTAGGACCAGTCAGGAACATATAAGATGTCTGCTCCTTCATGATGATGAAGTCGGTCAAACCTGGAGAGTAAACGGCACCACCGGCGCAAGGGCCCATGATGGCAGAAATCTGTGGGATGACACCAGAAGCAAGGATGTTGCGCTCGAAAATCTCACCATAACCAGCGAGTGCGCAGATACCTTCCTGGATACGTGCACCACCAGAGTCGTTCATGCAGATGACAGGTGCACCCATGGTCATAGCCATATCCATTACCTTACAAATTTTCTGTGCCATAGTCTCAGAGAGTGAACCGCCATTTACGGTAAAGTCCTGAGCATATACATAAACCAAGCGGCCAGCGATAGTAGCACTACCTGCTACGACACCATCACCGAGGTATTGTTTCTTCTCCATACCGAAGTTGGTGCAACGGTGCAATTTGAACATGTCGTACTCCTCGAAACTGCCAGCATCTACCAACATTTCGATACGCTCACGAGCTGTATATTTGCCACGTGCATGCTGCTTCTCGATAGCTTTCTCGCCACCGCCAAGACGAGCCTGTTCGCGCTTTGCGATCAGCTCCTTAATCTTTTCTATTTGTTTACTCATAATTGATTATTATGTATTGTTTTTTATTCTATGGAGTGTATGCAATGGGACGGATGGGTCCACATTGCACAAATCGGTGGCAAAGATACTAAAAAAACCGCAGATAGCGAACTATCTGCGGTTAAATATTACGAATTATGCAAAAATATGTTCATTTTGTTCTGCTAAATGTTCATTTTAGCCTTTCTGACAACCCGAAACAATAATCTGACAACCCGAAATGATTAGAATTCGATGAGGACTCGGCCATTTAGCTGTCTGCCTGTCAGATAATTCGGTACTGCATACTGCTGGTTGGTTACGTCTGTTACCCAGTAATAGCTGTTGACGTTGTCGATACCGAAGAGATTGAGGCAATCTACACCCAGCCAGATATTCTTGAAGATACTCTTCTTGGTGCCCTTGCTGTTGTCGAGCAGGCGATAGCTCATACCGATGTCGGCACGTTTGTAGGCTGGTGCTCGGAAGGTATTGGTCTCCAGTTCTCTGTGTGGTGTAGAGAATGGTAAACCGTCTGCCAGAGCAAGTTTTAGCGACATTCTCCACCGCTCTGTTCCTGGGAAGTAATCCGTGAAAAAGAGGTTTACGGCAAATCGCTGGTCTGTAGGTAGCGGCACGCCCTTTCCGTTGAGTTTCATCTGTGTATTCATCAGCGAGAAGGTAAGCCAGGAATCTGTTTCCGGTACAAATTCTCCATAGAGTTTCAGGTCGATACCGGCAGCGTGACCGCTGGCTCTGTTTTCTCCGTAATAGACCACCTTGACATTGTTGACAGAGTAGGGAATCAGATTACCCAATGCCTTGTAGTAGGCTTCTGCCGTGAAACGATAGCGCTGGTTGTTGATGCGGAAGCGGTAGTCGTATCCTGCTATGAAGTGGATGCTTCGCGGACTCTTGATCTTTTCATTGAGTGTGGCATAGGTGATGCCGTTGACCGTAGATGTATCGCGCAATTCCTTGAAGAATGGTGCCTGATAGTAGAGTCCGGCTGCAAATCTCAATGTGGTGTTCTCGCTATAGGCAGGGATAATACCGAGAGAGATACGAGGACTGAAGAGAGTTTCCTTGTTGAGGCTCCAATGGCTCATGCGCACACCATAGTTCAGTGTGAAATGGCTATGTCCTCCCTGACTCGTGAAACGATAGGTGTCCTGCAGATAGGCTTCCATGCGGTTGGCATCGAGGGTATTTCTTGCCTTCATCGAGTATATCATATAGAGGTCTTTTCCATTATGCGGAACACTATATCCAGCGCTGTCTCTCATCTCGTATTCTACAGAATTTTCAGAGATATGTTCCTTCTTATAGGTATATGCCACTTCGATGTCATGCTTTTTGGTCTTGTGTTTCAGGATGGCCTTGGCACTCAAGACGCGGGCTGTGAGATAGTTGCGTGCATGTTCGAAATAGGTTCCAACACCCAGATTTTCAGAGGTTTCTGTCTGGTCGAGCCAGTATTGTCCCTGAATATCGTATTTCTCCTGTTCTTTGCTATAGAAGGCACTTCCCAGGATAGAAAAACTGGTTTTGTCGGTGATGTTGCGGGTGATGCCGAGTGTACCGAAGTAGGTGAGGAAACGGTCTTTTTCCTGTCCGTCGAAATAGACTCTGAAACTCTTTACGTCCTGCTGGGTTCCGAATGTTGTCTCTCGGTCGTGGGGAACAAAGTTGTAATGGTTGTCGGAGATATTTCCGATGAAATCTATCTTCCATCGCTTGTTGGGACAATAGCTCAGGTATGTCTGGTAGTCGAGGAAATTCGGCTTGTATTCGGCCTTTGTATCGGTGGTTCCCAGCAGGTAACTATTAGTCTTATAGCGTATGCTGTTGAGCCATGACAACTTCTTGGTTCCCAGTCCGAAGTAGGCATCTGCACCCAGAAGACTGGCTGCTAAAGTGCCTTCTGTAACGGTCTTTTTGCTGCCTTTAGGTTGCAGTTTCTTATAGGTGATGTCGAGTGCCGAACTCATCTTGTCGCCATATTTAGCAGCATATCCACCCGTAGAGAATCCGATTTTATCCACCATATAGGGGTTGATGACAGATAGACCTTCCTGCTGACCGCTGCGCACGAGCAAAGGGCGATATACTTCCACATTATTTATATATACGGAATTTTCGTCGAAGGCACCACCGCGTACATTATATTGCGATGACAATTCATTGTGCGTACTTACACCAGCCTGTTGCTGGATGAGACCTTCCACGCCATTTCCTGATGCCGACGGTGCGAGTTTGGCATCCTCTGCCTTCAGTTCCTCGGTTTGTCCGGTCTGTATTTTCTGTCCGGTTACCTGTACTTCTGCTAACGTATTGTCATCGGTAAACAAAACCACTTGCAGGGTTTGTTTTCCTTTAGGATGACGGAGGATACGTACCTTAGGTTTGTATCCTATCATGGTAAACTTAACTACCACGCTATCAGCTGATTGCAGGTGCATACTAAATTCACCCTTTAAGGAGGTAAATGCCACTTTTCCCTGCTTGAGCACGGAGACGGTGGCGAGTTCAACCGGGTTGTTGTCCTGGTCGGTTACCCTTCCTTGCAGCGTGAATCCCTGAGCCATCGCCTGTGTAGCAAAAGTGAATGCTAAGATGGCAAGATATATGATTTTCTGTTTCATTTCAAATTTGTTTCTTTATCATTAACTAACGTAAGAAACGTCAAATTATTATATGAAAGAGGGAGGGAAATGCAAAAACAGTATAAAACCATTAAAATACCAAACTGATGTGATATGATTTTTCTGTTTTTTTTAGTACTTTTGCAATCAAAACATAAAATTTAGATTATATAAGATGAAGAAACAGACACAAGCCATCCATGTGGCTTATGAGCGCCGAGACGCTTATGATTCTTTGAGTGTGCCAGTATATAATACATTGGCATACGAGTTTGATAATGCGCAAATCATGTCGGATGCCTTTACAGACAAGATCAAGGCACCAGATTATTCTCGTGTAGAAAACCCTACGGTAACCAATCTGGAGCGTCGTGTGGCTGCACTTACGGGTGCCTCTCATGCCACAGCTTTCAATTCCGGTATGGCTGCCATCAGCAATACCATACTGGCACTGGCTTCTCAAGGTAAGAATATCGTCACCTCCAAGCATCTTTTCGGCAATACCTTCTCTTTGTTATTTGGTACTTTGCGCCGTTTTGGCGTAAAGACTCATCTGGTAGATCTCACAGATATAGAAAAGGTAAAAGAGGCGATAGATGATGATACCTGTTGCGTATTCCTGGAAATTATTACCAATCCTCAGTTGGAGGTGGCAGACCTGAGTGCTCTTGCTGAAGTGGCTCATGCCAAGAATGTGCCACTTGTGGCAGACACTACGATTATTCCTTTCACCCAGTTTTCTGCCAAGAATCTTGGTGTAGATATAGAGGTGGTATCCAGTTCTAAATATGTAAGCGGTGGTGCAACCTCGTTGGGCGGTCTGGTGATAGATTATGGTACTGAATACAATAAGGACTTTGCCAAGCGTCTTTATGGGGAGATGCTATTCAATTTCGGAGCCTATATGACTCCACAGGTAGCCTATATGCAGACTATCGGTTTGGAGACACTTGATGCCCGCTATCGTGTGCAGTCTTCTAATGCATTAGAATTGGCAAAGAAACTCCAGACATTGTCTCAAATCAAGCGTGTCAATTATGTGGGCCTGGAGAATAATCCTTTCCATGAGTTGGCTGTCAAGCAGTTTGGAAAAACGGCTGGAGCTATGATCTGTATCGATTTAGAAAGCAAGGAAGCCTGTTTCAACTTCATCAACAATCTGAAGTTGATTCATCGTGCCACCAACCTGTTTGACAACCGTTCGCTTGCCATTCATCCTGCCAGCACGATTTTCGGAGGTTTCCCTGAGAAGATGCGTGCAAGTATGGATGTCTTGGATACGACTATCCGATTCAGCGTAGGTCTTGAGGATGTAGAGGATTTATTTGAGGATATCAAGCAAGCACTTGGTTAGTTTTTGGACATCGGGTAATTACTTGTACAAAAAAGAAAGTTATGAAATACGATTTTGATAAGATAATAGACCGCTCTGGCAGTGGTGACCTCAAGCATGAGGCTTTGCTGCCACGATGGGGAAGAAAGGATCTTCTTCCTCTCTGGGTGGCTGATATGGATTTTGAGACACCCGCCTTTATCACAGATGCCATCAAAGACCGTCTGGAACATTCTCTCTTCGGCTATACGGTAGAGCCTGAAGATTTTCTGCCATCTATCATGGATTGGGTGAGAGACCATCACCAGTGGGATGTCAAGCGGGAGTGGATTCGTTTTATTCCAGGAATCGTCAAGGGCATTGGCATGGTCATTAATGTGTTCACCAAGGAAGACGAGAAGGTTATAATCCAGCCGCCGGTTTATCATCCGTTCCGTCTGACCCCAGAGGGAAATGGCAGGGAAGTGGTGTTCAATCCGCTGAAAATGCGTGAAGATGGATATTATGAGATGGATTTCGAACAGTTGAAGAAGGTTTGCGATGAGAAGTGCAAGGTATTCATTCTCTGCAATCCTCATAATCCAGGTGGTATTACATGGGATCGAGAAACCTTGCAGCGTTTGGCTGACTTCTGTTATGAGCATCATCTGATTGTGATTTCAGATGAGATACATGCTGATATGGCCATCTTCGGACATAAGCATCTTCCATTTGCATCAGTCTCTGATAAGGCGCGTGAAATCAGTATTACTTTCCAAGCACCCAGCAAGACTTTCAATATCGCAGGTATCGTGAGCAGTTATTCTATTATTCCCAATGAGGATATCCGCCGCAAATTCTATGGCTGGTTGAGTGCTAACGAGTTGGATGAGCCGACAATCTTTTCACCAATAGCCACGATTGCAGCATTCCGTCATGGAGAGGAGTATCGCCAGCAGATGCTTGCTTATATTGAAGAAAACATCCGTTTCGTAGAGGATTTCTGCCGGGAGCATATTCCGGGCATCCGTCCTTTGCGTCCTCAGGCTTCCTTCTTGGTTTGGCTCAACTGTAGGGATTTGCATCTCAACCATGAACAGTTGCTTGACCTTTTTATCGACAAGGCTCATCTGGCACTGAATGATGGTGAAATGTTTGGTCCTGGTGGTGAGGGATTCATGCGCTTGAATGTGGCGAGTCCCCGCGTGATAATCAGACAGGCTCTCGAACAATTGGCAGAAGCTGTTGGAAAGTATTCATAGATAATGGATATTCTATAAGGACAGAATATAATGTAGATTTTTAAAGGGATAGAATTAGAGGGCATATCAAAGTCGCACTAACTTTAGATATGCCCTCTTGTGTTGATTATCTATTAGGCTGTAAACAACTTGGCGAAAGCTTCAGCTGTCTTGCCTGTATATACTACCATCTCTGTGACTGGTTTGTAACCGAAGTCCTGAAATGAAAGGAGTTGGGTGGCAACAAACTGATGGTCATCCGAGAGGCAAGCTTCCAACTTTACATTGCCCATGTTGATGGCAGATACAGGAAACTTATTGATAGCAGTTTCCACATCGTTAGGATCTGCAGAAAGAATGTTACCCAACTTCTTTCCATCCTCTGCAGAGTATTCTTTCTCCTTTATCTTAATCACACTGTTGGTTGGTTTGTAAATGAGTTTACAGCTCAAACCTAAGAAACCTTTCTTTACTTCTATATCATTGAGCGCCATAACATCGGCACCCATCTCTAAATGATTAATCTTTGCCATATTCTTTAATTACTTATTCTTTTCTTGTTTATAAATGTCGAACCATCTCTTTAGGTTCGAATTGTCTTTGATATGTCCAAACAGTCTTTGTATGTTCGAACATACTTATATATAGAGAACTGTTTTTATAAAATATAAGGGTGGGTGTGACCTGCCTTATCGTATGCTGATAGCATGCGGTAAAACAGAATAAAATATAAAAAGAGAAGAATAAGTGCTAACACCGTAGATGTCGCAGGCAAATGACGTAATATTTGCTGGCGACATCAAAGTGGATAGGGGCAGTTTCCATACGGAAAGACTCCATGCCACTTATATTTGCAGTTAGAAGTGATGATAAAAACTTGATTTTATTAAAAAGCAATCTGCTGGTAGATGGATTGCTCTGGATATTGCCATTTGGCAATAATCGCTGTGGACGATTGCTGCAAACGCGATAGGCGATTGTTGAAGCATCTTCCAACTGTGCATCTTGCTTGTTTTGCTTGTGTTCTATCTGAGTAAGTCGGTCCTCGGAATGGCTTTCCTTGTTGAACAGTTCCTTTGAATCTTGATTCTCGGAATGTTGGCCTGCAATAAATTGATTCTCGGAAAAACTACTCTCGGAAAGAAATAATTCAGATGACTCTGCAAATGGAAGACTCAAAGTTTCTGGGACGGATGACGCCTTACCATAGTTTGTGAAAACCATGGACATCAGGAAGATGATGTATAATGCCAACTGTCTCATAACTTTATCTATTGATTGACTTGGTTTTATCTATGATTGATTCATTTATAGATTTGATTTCATGGATTTTTCCATGCGATTTGGTGACAAAGTTACGAATTTTCTCTGAAAACTGCAAATTTTAAGCAGATGTTTTAGTTTCTTTATTACTTTTGCGTCATAAGAGAGGGGGCTTCGGTGTCTCTATTAGAGTACCCGAAGCCCCCTCGCTTTATCGCTATAAGAATCTACATTTATTTACCTGACAATTGCTTTGCCATGTTTTCTGCTGCTTTTCTTCCGTCTCCCATAGCGAGAATCACAGTAGCACCACCTCTTACGATGTCGCCACCGGCATAGATCTCTGGTTGTGAACTCTGCATCTGCTCGTTTACTGCAATAGTGTTCTTTCTGCCAAGTTCCAGTCCCTCAATACTCTGAGGAACGAGTGGATTAGGGCTAACACCTACTGCCACAATCACCTGGTCGCACTCTATTGTGATGGTCTCTCCTGTAGCTTCAGGACGGCGACGGCCGCTGGCATCAGGTTCACCCAACTGCATCACGTCGAGTACAACAGCCTTTACAGCTCCCTTCTCGTCAGCCTCATATTCCTTAGGGTTGTGGAGTGTCAGGAAGGTAATGCCTTCTTCCTTGGCGTGCTTTACTTCTTCCAGTCGGGCTGGCATTTCTGCCTCTGAGCGGCGATAGACCAGCGTGACATCTGCACCCAAGCGCTTCGCAGTACGGCAACTGTCCATAGCTGTATTTCCACCGCCTACAACTACTACTTTCTTGCCTAAGTTGATAGGTGTGTCGCTATGAGGGTTGGCTGCGTCCATCAGATTCACGCGGGTCAGGTACTCATTGGATGACATAATGTTCAAGGCATTCTCGCCAGGAATATTCATGAAGTTAGGCAGACCTGCACCAGAACCCACGAAGATGCCCTTGAAACCCTGTTCGTTCAGTTCCTTTACGGAAATTGTCTTACCAACAATGCAGTCGGCAATGAATTTTACACCCATTTTCTGAAGATTCTCAATTTCTACATCCACGATGGCATTAGGCAGACGGAACTCTGGAATACCATATTTCAATACTCCGCCAATCTCGTGAAGTGCCTCGAATACGGTTACGTCGAATCCCTTCTTGGCCATATCGCCTGCGAAACTCAAACCGGAAGGACCAGAGCCTACTACTGCTACCTTTATACCATTGGCTGGTTCCAGTTCTGGAACGGAAATGTTTCCGCTCTGGCGCTCATAGTCAGCAGCAAATCGCTCAAGATATCCGATTGCCACTGCAGGCTCGTTCATCTTGAGGTGGATACATTTGCTCTCGCATTGTTTCTCCTGTGGACATACACGACCGCAAACGGCAGGCAGGGCAGAGGTGTTTTTCAGAACCTTAGCTGCTGCTAAGAACTGGCCGCGTTCGATATTCTTGATGAAAGATGGAATATTGATGCTTACAGGACAACCTTCCATACAGGTAGGTTTTGGACAGTCCAGACATCGCTTGGCTTCTGTCAATGCCATCTCCTTGGTTAAACCGATATTGACCTCTTCTGTACGTGTGGTGGCACGATATACTGGATCCAACTCCGGCATCTTAACACGCTCTATGGCAGTGCGCTCTTTTGCTTTCATCGAAGTGCGTAACTGCTTGCGCCACTCAGAGTTGCGGTCGGTAAGCTCAGCGATACTTTCTGTAGTAGGCTCTACGTCCATCATTACATCTGTCGTCTCCTTATTCTTGTTTGTTTCTACTGTTGCAAGGTGCTCTTCGAAATGTTCCATCTCTTCACGCTCTGCATCCTTGAAGGTACCCATGCGCTTGAACATCTCATCCCAGTCAACCAATGCTCCGTCAAACTCAGGACCGTCGATGCAGACAAACTTAGTCTTGCCGCCAATGGTCAATCGGCAGGCACCGCACATACCTGTACCATCCACCATAATCGTGTTGAGTGAAACGTCTGTAGGGAGATTATATTTCTGAGTCAGGAGACAGCAGAATTTCATCATGATAGGAGGGCCGATGGCGAATACCTTATCGATGTGCTCCTGATTGATGAGCTTTTCGATGCCGACAGTAACAACACCTTTCTCGCCGTAACTTCCGTCATCGGTCATGATAATCAGTTCGTCACTGGAAGCGCGAACTTCATCTTCCATGATTACCAATTCCTTGTTGCGGCCAGCAATCACAGAGAGAACACGGTTGCCTGCAGCTTTGAGGGCACGCATGATAGGGAGCATTGGAGCTACACCTACACCACCGCCCGCACAGATTACTGTACCATAGTTCTCGATATGGGTTGGGTTGCCGAGAGGACCCACAACATCATGGATTTCATCTCCTTCGTTGAGATGACAGAGTTTGGTAGATGATAATCCAACCTTCTGCACAACCAGGGTGATGGTGCCTTTTTCTATGTCTGCATCAGCGATAGTCAGAGGCATACGCTCACTATTGTCATCCACACGGATGATGACGAAGTTACCTGCCTTGCGGCTTTTAGCTATCAAAGGTGCTTCTACGTCGAAACGATATACCTTCTCTGAATATTGTATTTTTTTGATAATCTTGTTCATAGGGTTATTTTTGGTTATTATGTTTACTCTATAAGGTTGTTTTTGTATAATTTGGTTCCGTGATAAAAAAGCAAAAGGATAACGTCGGCTGTAGAAATGCAGCCGATGTTATCCTCGTACTTAATATTGTTGGCCAGTGAATCCCAGCCAGATATTTGAATTAATCGATGTTCATAATCTGATTAGTCGAAGTTCTTATCATCCAACATCTCGAAACCGCAGTAAGGTACCAATACCTTTGGTACACGGATACCCTCTGGTGTCTGGTTGTTCTCCAGGATGGTTGCTACGATACGTGGCAAGGCGAGAGCAGAACCGTTCAATGTGTGGCAAAGTTCAATCTTCTTGTCCTCTGCATGACGGTAGCGGCAGTGGAGGCGGTTAGCCTGATAGCTCTCGAAGTTGGATACTGATGAAACCTCCAACCAGCGACCCTGTGCTGCACTCCATGTCTCGAAGTCGTAGCAGATAGAAGAGGTGAAACTCATATCACCACCGCAGAGGCGGAGGATATGATATGGTAACTCCAACTTCTTCAAAAGACCCTCTACGTGGTCAAGCATCTCGTTCAAGCTCTCGTAAGAGTGACCTGGTTTGTCAATACGTACAATTTCTACCTTGTCAAACTGGTGCAAGCGGTTCAAACCACGCACGTCCTTACCATAGCTACCAGCCTCACGACGGAAGCAAGCAGAATAAGCACAACGCTTGATAGGGAGATCCTTCTCGTCGAGGATAACATCACGGAAGATGTTGGTTACAGGAACTTCTGCAGTAGGGATAAGGAAGAGGTTATCAAGATTAGCATGATACATCTGACCCTCCTTGTCTGGCAACTGACCTGTACCGCGACCAGAATCCTCGTTTACTACGTAAGGAGGCTGAATCTCGAGGTATCCACTCTTGCGAGCTTCATCCAGGAAGAAAGCCTCGAGCGCACGCTGGAAACGGGCCATCTTGCCGATATATACAGGGAAGCCAGCACCAGTAATCTTCACACCGAGGTCGAAGTCAACGAGGTTGTACTTCTTCAGGAGATCCCAGTGGCAGAGAGCATCTGGACCGAGGTTAGGCTTTTCGCCACCTTCTTTGACAACCACGTTGTCTGCTGCATCCTTACCCTCAGGTACCTGTTCGCAAGGAATGTTAGGGATTTCGAGCAACTGGTTGGTCATATCATTCTGAGCCTTCTCCATAATCTCTTCAAGTGCCTTGGCGTCAGCCTTGAGCATGGCTACCTGAGCCTTTGCGGATTCTGCTTCTTCTTTCTTGCCTTCTTTCATCAAAGCACCGATCTGCTTTGCAAACTGGTTGGCTTGCTGCTTGTTGTTGTCAAGCTTCTGCTGAGCCTCACGACGGATTTTGTCGTACTCCAATACTTTCTCTACGGCCTCACGAGCATTAGGAAAATGCTTTTTCTCAAGACCTTTGACTACACGTTCAGTCTCTTCACTGATAAGTTTAAGTGTAAGCATAAGATATATATATTTTATTTAAAATTATTAATCACGGTAAACGTTATTTGCTAACTGAAGGCAAAATTACAAAAAATATTTCTTTTAGCGCAATAAAATGGGTAGAAAATGTTGTTTTAGGGACAAAAATAAGTACAAATGGGCTTATTGGGTAGAAACGAAGAAAGCCTGCATCGTCTGATGCAGGCTTCTATGTTGTTTGTTTGGAATAAGTTTTTCTAAAACTTTAAAATTTAAGCGTCAGCTTTCTTGGTCTTCTCAGCATAAACCTCAGGAGAGAGAACAGAAACTGTACTCTTATCCTTGCGGCCCTTGTGGAAGTAAACGATACCGTCTGTCAAAGCATACAATGTATCATCCTTACCCTGAGCTACATTCTCACCTGGGAAGTGCTTGTTACCACGCTGACGAACGATGATGTTACCAGCGACGATGTTCTGACCACCCCAGATCTTAACGCCTAATCTTTGTGAAGCTGATTCACGGCCGTTCTTAGAACTACCAACACCTTTCTTATGTGCCATTTCTAATTCCTCCTAATTTAAGCGATTACAGATTTGATTGTTACCTCTGTGAACTGTGCACGATGACCGTTCTTCTTGCGATAGTCCTTGCGGCGCTTCATCTTGAAGACGATTACCTTGTCACCCTTTACGAGTGGGTTCACAACTTCTACTACTACTTTTGCACCCTCTACAGTTGGGGCACCGACAGTGATTGCGCCGTCTTTGTCAACGAGCAAAACCTTGTCGAACTCAACAGTCTTACCTGCTTCTACATCCTTGATGTGATGTACGAAGAGCTTCTTGCCCTCCTCAGCCTTGAACTGCTGACCGTTAATTTCTACGATTGCGTACATTAATTTAATATATAAACGGGTTTTTCCGCGAGGCGTCCTGCAACGTGCCGGCACTTATTTGAGCCCCAACGAACTTAACTTTTCTGTAATATTTGCCCATACATGAGCATTCGGAGTGCAAAAGTACTACTTTTTTCTGTTATAGCCATGTTTCCTGTGAAAAAATATCGAAGTTTTATAAAGTTTTAACGGAATTGGTGGGGTAGAGACGCTTCTTGGCTCTAAAAAGTTGTTTTCTTTGACTTCTTTTACTATTTTTCTGAAGGTTTTGTTCTATGGCTATGTTATGATGCTTATTTTGTTAATGCTGGTTAATTTCTTTTCGGAAATGCAAGGAATCTAATGGAATGTTGTTTTAAAGTCGGTTGTCTTCTCGAAGAAAGCGTCATGATGGCTCTTTTGATGGAGAGACATGTTTATATCGTATAATGATTAAATTAGATAGATTATGAAAAAAAGTGTAATGACTATCGCCACAATGGCTTTGGCGATGACAATGGTTTCTTGTGGCTCTAGTAAGAAAGTTCAAGGTGGAGTGAAAGGAACGGAGAGTATGGAAGCTACTAAAAGTGAGGAAGCTATGGATGAGGAATATCTTATCTTGTCGGATGAACAGCGTAGTATTGTAGATAAGAACAATGGCTTCGCCCTCAATCTCTTCCATGAAATTTCAGGTTTTGATTCTAAGGTGGTTTCCCCAATGAGTATTTCTTATCTGATGGGTATGTTGGCAAACGGAGCTGATGGACAGACTCGTGAGGAAATTTTGAAGACTATAGGTTGTGAGGGTGTTTCTGTGGAAGATTTGAATGCTCTTTATAAAATGATGCTTCAGAAGGCAAATAGTCTGGATAAGCAGACAACTGTGAATATCGCCAATTATATTGCACTCAACAAACAGTATCAGCTCAAGAATACATTCGCTGGAATTATGAAGAATGATTATCAGGCTGGTGTAGAGAATCTTGATTTCGCTTCTTCTGCTTCTGTTAAGCATATCAATCAGTGGTGTAGCAAACAGACCAATGGTATGATTCCAAGCATAATCAGTCAGTTGGATGCCAATGCGGTTTCCTGTATCATGAATGCTATCTATTTTAAGGGAACATGGACAGATAAGTTTGATAAGAAGAATACAAAGTTGGAGGCATTTCAGGGATATACCCGTGATATCAAGAAGGCTCAGATGATGCATCGCCAGGCAAAATATCAGTATGCTGATGGTGCTGGATATTCTGCAGTTCGCATTCCTTATGGCAATCGTTCGTACGAGATGGTTGTGCTGCTTCCTAATCAGGGTAGTTCTATCGACGAGATGATGAAAAAGGTGGATGTGAAGTCGCTGGCTGAACTGCGTGGTAAGATGGATGAATGTATGGTTGACTTGAAGTTGCCTCGATTCTCTACTGAGTTAAGTCTGCCTTTGAATGGTATCATCAGCAAGTTGGGTGCACCTTCGATGTTTGGAGGAAATGCCAACTTCTCAAATTTTGCAACTGGCAGTCTGTCTGTTTCCAAGATGCTGCAGAAGGCGAAGATAGAGGTGAGTGAGGAAGGCACAAAGGCAGCGGCAGTAACTGCTGCTATTATGACGATGAGTCTTCAGCATCCTGATGAACCACGTCGAGTTGACTTTCATGCCGACCGTCCTTTTGTGTATATGATTACCGAGGCGAATACTGGTGCTATATTATTTATGGGACAATTTACGGGATCGGAACTTTAATTCCAAAGATGAATTTCTCAGAATATATTTAAACCAATATGAGCATCTCGCTATGTGTAAACCCGATATAGTTCTCTCCCTATATATATAATAAGGTGTAAAAATGCGAGTGGGAGAGAAAAAGGTGAAAAAATGAAGAAAAATGCATTTTTCTTGAAAATTCTTTCCGAAAAATTTGGTGGAACCGAAAAAATGTATTACCTTTGCACTCGCATTTGAGAAACAATGTTTGTTGATTCAGAAATGAGTCCAACTAGGAAGGTTGGGTGAGTGGCTGAAACCACCAGTTTGCTAAACTGACGTGCGGGTTACCGTACCGGGGGTTCGAATCCCCCACCTTCCGCAAACATGTTTCAAGAGTGTACCGTTGGTCGATTCATCTAATGGTTAGGATACAAGATTCTCAATCTTGGCATAGGGGTTCGATTCCCCTATCGACTACAATGAAGTCTTCATCTTTTCGGATGAAGACTTTTTTTGTTTCTATTTCTTTGGCTATTTCCTATTTTTGTTTTATCTTTGCAGAATGAAACAAATGAGAATTCATAACAAGTTCAGAGGTATTGCGTTGCTGGCGGTCTTTGCTTTATCGTGTGGAGTAGGGGTGGCTCAGCGTTCAGAGATACATAGCTCGCGTGTGACTACCTTGCAAGTGGTTGGGGGTGACAACTGGCTGTCAATGCCTGTGGTGACGCTTGGCGGACAAGCTGTACAGGTTTCTTTTGATGACCTTACGCATGACTATCATCGTTATTGTTATAAAATCGTGCATTGTGATGCGGACTGGAATGAGTCTGCAGGATTGTTTGTGAGTGATTATCTTGCTGGATTCAATGGAGAACTGACTATTGATGACTTTGAAGAGTCGCTCAATACCAATCAGCTTTATACTCATTATCAACTCCGTATTCCTAATGAGAACTGCCGTATCACCATGGGTGGCAACTATAAGTTGATGGTTTATGATGAGAATCGTGAGAATGAACCGATGCTTACAGCTTGTTTTATGGTAGTTGATCCGCAAGTGAATGTGGCAGTTGGCTATCGTTCGAATACTGACATTGATGTCAATAAGAGTCATCAGCAGGTGAGTGTTCATGTAGATTATGGTAATTTGCGAATTACGGATCCTCAGCGCCAGCTCCGTATGGTGGTGTTGCAGAATGGAAGATGGGATAATGCGGTGTGTGATCCTAAGCCAGACTATATTAGTGCTGATGGCTTGCAGTGGACGCATTGTCGTGATTTGATTTTTCCGGCAGGCAATGTCTATCGGAAGTTTGAGATGCTTGATATGAATCATACAACGATGGGACTGGATGAGATGAAGTGGGATGGCAATGAGTTTCATGCTTTTGTGCAACCAGATTTACCCCGTCCGAGCTATGTGCATGATGAAGCGCCACAGGGGTCGTTTTTTATTCGCAACAGTGAGAATATAGATAATGATTTTATTTCAGACTACGCCTGGGTGCATTTTTTTCTGAAGGCTCCTCGTCAGATGGGCGATGTATATCTGAATGGTGATTGGACGCATGATCGGTTTCTTCCAGCTTATCGGATGGAATACGATGAAAAGACGCAATCCTACGAGGGAAAGGTGCTGATGAAACAGGGTTATTACAGTTATCAGTATCTGGTACTTAAGGATAATGGTACTACGCAGCCTGTTACGTCGGAGGGTTCGTACTTTCAAACTCAGAATAAGTATCAGGTCTTGGTGTATTATCGTGGAACGGGCGATAGGACTGATCGGCTTGTTGGTTTCAAGGAAGTGGAGTGAGGTCTGTTGAATTCATGGAAGTGAGGCCTCTTGGCTTCGGAGAAATGAAGCCTATGGATTTTTTTTTAGTTGATAAAAGTAATGAAACGTATTTTTTTTCAAATATCATTGTTGTTGACTATGGTTATGTCGCTTCAGGCGCAAAATACCATATTAGATAGCTCTGTGCATAGAACCACGTCTGGTAGTTCTTTGCAGAGTATGATTTTTAATAATTATCCCCCAAAGCATGAGGTGCGCGCTGTGTGGCTGACCACGATTGGCGGTATCGACTGGCCTCATTCCTATGCGCAGTCTGCTTGTTCTGCCGAAAAACAAAAGCAGGAATTGGTTGAGATTCTGAATCGTTTGCAGAAAGCGCACATTAATACGGTGCTTATTCAGACCAGAGTACGTGGTACGATGATCTATCCTTCAGCTTATGAGCCTTGGGATGGTTGCTTGTCTGGTTTTCCTGGAAAAAGTCCGGGTTATGATGCGTTGAAGTTTGCGATAGAGGAATGTCACAAAAGGGGTATGGAGTGTCATGCGTGGGTAGTTACAATTCCGGTGGGTAAGTGGAATGCCTTGGGGTGTAAGTCGCTTCGCAGTCGGTTTTCGGGGTTGATCAGGAAAATCGGACCTGATGGATATATGAATCCGGAAGATAATCGAACGGCGGACTATCTTGCGCAAATTTGTAGCGAAATAACCCGTAATTATGATGTGGATGGCATCCATCTCGATTATATCCGCTATCCGGAGACTTGGAATATCAAGGTGAGTCGTGAGAAGGGGCGACAGTTTATTACCCGTATCGTTGAGGCGATACACCGTAGTGTGAAGCGTGAGAAGCCTTGGGTGAAGATGAGTTGTTCTCCTATCGGTAAGTTTGATGACCTTGGCCGTTATTGGAGTCATGGCTGGAATGCCTATACCAAAGTCTGTCAGGATGCGCAGGGTTGGCTCAAGTCGGGTCTGATGGATGAACTTTATCCGATGATGTACTTTCGCAACGAACAGTTCTTTCCTTTTGCTATCGACTGGGCAGAACAGAGCCATGGCAAGATTGTGGCGCCAGGTTTGGGAATTTATTTCCTGGATCCTAAGGAAGGTAAGTGGAAGATAGGGGATATAACTTCCGAAATGTATCATTTGCGCAATATCGGACTGGGGCATGCTTTCTTTCGCAATAAGTTTTTGCTTGATAACCGACAGGGTATCTACGATTTCACATCCACGGAATTTAATCTCTATCCGTCTTTGGTGCCGGCGATGAAGTGGGAGAGCAAGCGTATTCCTGTTGCGCCATCTCATTTGAAAACACAGCAGGTGGGAGGAAAAGTAGTGCTTACCTGGAATAATGCTGCGCAATATGAGGATGGGACTGCAGTTTCTACACCTTATATATATAATAATGTATATGCGAGTAGAACTTATCCGGTTGATACGGAAGATGCAAGCAACCTGATTTCGGCAAGAATGATGGGCAATCAGATAACACTCGACCTTTCAGGAGATGAAAATCCACTCTTTTTTGCTGTTACGGCAATGGATGGATATGGGAATGAAAGCCGTCCGGTGCAGAATGTTGCCAAAGTTGAGGACTTTCTGCTGGAACGACAGGGCAAGGCAAAAAAGCTAAAATGCAGCGATGGAAGACTTTTCTTACCAGAAAGTGCAAAAAATGCAGATGCTACCTGTTTTTTGGTGGAATCCTTGTTAGGACAGCCTTTGAAAGTGCTTCGAAGTAGTAGTAACTATCTGAATATAAGTAGTTTAAGTGAAGGTGTGTATGTGCTGAAAAGCCTGAATAAAAAGGGTGTTTCGCATACCTTTGGAACCTTCTATATCAGAAAAAATAAAAAAAGTTAGAAAAAAGTTGCGAAAAAAATTGGTGGTTTCAAAAAAATGTAGTACCTTTGCACTCGCAATTCAGAAATGAGGCTTTAAGAAGCACCCTTAGCTCAGTTGGTAGAGCAACTGACTCTTAATCAGTGGGTCTAGGGTTCGAACCCCTAAGGGTGTACCAAAAAAGAGCAATCTTCACGGGTTGCTCTTTTTTTTATGTCAAATTATTCAACAAATATTTTTGTTAATTGAAATATAAATCGTACCTTTGCGGAGAATTTGTTAGTTGAAGATTAATAAAAGGTTAAACCTGATATAAGATATCAACGTAAATTGTAAAGTAAAATGGTAAGTTTTATGTTAAGTCTTGTAGCCCTTGTGCTCGGCTACTTGTTCTATGGAAGATTTGTAGCACATATTTTCGGTCCTGATGATCGTCCAACTCCAGCGCTGACCAAGGCTGATGGAGTTGACTTTCTCGTATTGCCAAGTTGGAAGATTTTTATGATTCAATTTCTCAATATTGCAGGTACTGGTCCTATCTTCGGTGCCATCATGGGTGCATGGTATGGTCCTGTAGCTTATCTCTGGATTGTTTTGGGTTGTATCTTTGCCGGTGCGATGCATGATTATCTGAGTGGTATGTTGAGTATTCGTAATGGTGGTGCCGGTTTGCCAGAACTGGTCGGTAAGTATCTGGGTGGCAGAACCAAGAAAGTGATGCTTGTTTTCTCGGTTTTGCTTTTGATGATGGTGGGTGTTGTCTTTGTTTATAGTCCTGCTATTATCCTTGAAAGCATCTGTGGTAGCAAGATGTGGTGGATCATTGCCATCTTCGTCTATTATATTATTGCAACGCTTCTGCCGATTGATAAGATTATCGGTAAGATATATCCTCTGTTTGCCATCTCTCTTTTGTTTATGGCAGGTGCCCTGATGGTTGGACTCTTTGTCAAGATGCCTGATTTGCCTGAACTTTGGAGTGATATGGCAAATAGCAATAACAATCTGAATACGAGTTGGTTAGGTGTGGATGCCTTTATGGACAAGAATCCGATTTTCCCTTGTCTTTTCATCACGATAGCCTGTGGAGCCATCAGTGGTTTCCATGCTACTCAAAGTCCTTTGATGGCACGTTGTATGAAAAGTGAGAAGCTGGGTCGTCCTATCTTCTACGGTTCTATGATTACTGAGGGTGTTGTAGCTTTGATATGGGCTACCGTTTCTATCTACTTCTTCTATGATGGAGGTTGGAAAGAGGTTGTTCCTGCTGATGTCGCCCAGCAGTTTATCGCTCAGTTTGGTACTCCTGGAGGCAAGTCGCTCGTTCAGTTCTTTGATGCTCCTACAGTCGTGAAGATGATCTGTTCCAGTTGGCTTGGTGTGGCTGGTGGAATCCTTGCCCTTCTCGGTGTAGTGGCAGCTCCTATTACCAGTGGCGATACTGCCTTTCGCAGTGCCCGACTCATCATCGCTGAGTTCTTGGGCATCGAACAGCATACAATGCATCGTCGCCTGCTCATCTGTATTCCTATGTTTATAGCAGCCATCCTTCTTTTGGTATGGCAGATGGCAAATCCAGATGGATTCAATGTGATTTGGCAATACTTCGGATGGGCCAACCAGACCTTGTCAGTATTTACTTTATGGACGCTGACGGTTTATCTTGTAGAGAACAAGAAGCCATTTGTGGTTACACTCGTACCAGCACTCTTCATGACAGTGGTATGTTCTACATTCCTGTTGGTCAGCAAGCAGGCTTTAGGATTGCAAGAGCCGATGGCCTATACGGGCAGTTGTCTGATACTGGTTGTAGCACTGGTTTGGTTCTATTCCTGGTATAAGGGTTTGAAGCGTAAGAATATCGGAGGAAAGTAATCTAATGATGATATGATTCTGAATGCGGAGTGGCGTCAGAATGATGAAGATATTAGAATAAATAATTCTTAGTATAAAATAAAGTAGATCACAGGTTGTGATTTATCTAAAAAATAATCGAGATATGAAGAAATTAGCTATTTTATGTGCATCTCTCTTGCTGACGGTGTCTGCAAATGCACAGTTTGAAGAAGGAAAGGTATATTGTGGGGCTTCACTTTCTGGCCTCAATCTGAGTTATAATGGTTCAAACGAGCTCAATTTAGGTGTTCAGGCTAAGGCGGGTTATCTCTTCGCCGATAATCTGATGGCTGTAGGTCAGTTGTCTTATGATCATTCGGGCAAGGATGGTGTCAAGGATTATTTTAGCGTAGGTGCACAGGGTAGATACTATATTATCCAGAACGGTCTCTATTTAGGTGCTGGTGTCAAGTTGGCTCATACTGGTAGCTATAATGATGTGATGCCAGGCGTGGAAGTGGGCTATGCCTTCTTCTTGAGTCGTACCGTGACTATTGAGCCTGCCATTTATTACGATCAGAGTTTCAAGAATCATTCAGACTTCTCAACAGTAGGTCTGCGTGTTGGTATTGGTGTTTATCTGTAATGATACAGAAATATCCATCAGCACTTTTGGAAAAGGCGGTGAGCGAGTTTGCCAAACTGCCGGGAATAGGGCGCAAAACAGCTTTGCGCCTTGTTCTTCATACCCTGCGCCAGAGCGACGAGTCGGTAGAACAGTTTGTTTGTGCCGTCTCTCAACTCAAGCGTGAGGTGAAGTATTGTCGTGTATGTCATAATGTGAGCGATACCGAAGTCTGTCCGATATGCAGTGATCCCCGCCGGGATGCCTCCATTATTTGTGTGGTGGAGAACATTCAGGATGTGATGGCTGTAGAGAATACCCAACAGTTTCATGGGCTTTATCATGTTTTGGGTGGAATTATCTCTCCTATGGATGGGGTCGGTCCTGCTGATCTGGAGATTGATTCTCTCGTGGAAAGGGTAGCTCGTGGGGGAATCGATGAGGTGATTCTTGCCTTGAGCAGTACGATGGAGGGTGACACCACCAACTTCTATATTTCACGCAAGTTGGCCGATTATCCTGTAAAACTTTCGGTAATTGCGAGAGGAATTTCAGTAGGTAACGAACTGGAATATACCGATGAGGTAACGCTCGGCCGTTCGATAGTCAATCGTACTCCTTTCGGGCAGTAAGAGGTTCCTTTTTCTCCTCGCTTTCAAATAAACATATTTTTAATACAGAAAATAGACCTCTAAATTAGAAAAATAGAGTTTCTATAACAAAGAAGAAATAAAATGAACTTGAAATTTTCCCAGCGAATATTGCTTATCAACTTTTGGGTATTATTATTGGCTGCCATTCTCATGGTATTGCTCTATGAAACCGAAATATTGGAGCCAGGCACTCTGCTTTTCGGTAGTGATTTTGTGTTTTTGATGCAGGTCATCATGGAGTTTCTTACCATTGCAGTCATCCCTTTAGCCCTGAAGTTGTTTGCCTTCAAAGTTGTCAAGCGCAAGTTGGTGACTGGTAAGGGGGCTGCTCTTTTACCTTGGGGCACAGCTCGCATCAACATGTTGTGTTTGCCGATGCTGGTAAATACCTTTATGTATTACCAGACGATGTCGCCAGCTTTCGGCTATATGGCAATCATCCTTTTTCTGTGTGTTTTCTTCATATATCCATCCATGGCGAGATGTGTATCTGAAACCGAAGATGTTCCAGCGTAACAATTGCCTTCTGGCTTCGTATTGATTATATTTATTCTTCCTATATATAATAAGGTGAAAATTACAGTTGTAATCGTTAGCTATAACGTGAAGTTCTATCTCCAACAGTGTCTTGATTCTCTCCTCAGAGCACTTCAGGGCATAGAGTCGGAGGTGTTTGTCGTCGATAATCATTCCAAAGACGGGTCGGTGGATTATCTTTCGAAGCGTTTTCCTGGTGTGAACGTGATAGACAGTCCTCATAATCTGGGTTTTGCGAGAGCCAACAATCTGGCGATTCGCAAGAGTCATGCAGAGTATGTGCTGCTTCTTAATCCTGATACGGTGGTAGGAGAATCTACAATTCGGACGGCGATAGACTTTATGGATGCTCATGAGGATGCCGGTTCTTTAGGTGTCCGCATGCTGGATGCTTCTGGTAAGGCGGCACTGGAAAGTAGGAGAGGGTTGCCTTCTCCGATGGTGGCATTTTACAAGATGGTGGGTCTGTGTGCCCGTTTTCCGAACAGTCACCGTTTCGGTCATTATTATATGAGTGCTCTTCCATGGGATGAACCAGGAAGGATAGAGGTAGTGAGTGGAGCCTTCTGCCTGTTGCGAAAGAAAGCCATCGATGAGGTGGGTTATTTAGACGAGGACTTCTTCATGTATGGCGAGGATATTGATCTCTCTTATCGCATTCTGAAGGGAGGTTTTCATAATTATTATCTTCCTTCTACCATCTTGCATTATAAGGGGGAGAGTACCCAGAAGTCGAGCTTCCGCTATGTGCATGTGTTCTATGAGGCGATGCTTATCTTCTTCAGAAAACATTATTCCGGTATGTCGTGGCTCATCAGTTTACCTATCAAGGCAGCCATTTATGCCAAGGCTACTCTTGCCCTTTTCCAGATGCAGATTGACAGGGCCCGTAAGAGCTTAGGATTTATCACCTATGAGTGGCAGACTCCGAACTATGTGTTTGTAGGAAGTAAGGAGATGCAAGAGAAATGTGGAGACTTGGTGCGCCGGAAAGGTTTGCTGGCAGAGTTTGTAGCTTTGGGCAAGAATGAGTTGACGGCGTCTTTCTTGGAGAAGATTACTGATTCTAAGAAACTGCAGATTGTTGTCTTCGATGTTTCGGAGTTTGATTACGAACAAATCCTCGAAGTTTTTGCAGTAGCTCCTTCTCCTTTGAGGAAAATAGGATTCTATCATCAGGATTCTGGCATGCTGATTACAGATACAGAAGTAATAAAATAAGGTGTACAAGCGTAGAAAGTCATGGAAAATAGTAAAAATCCTCAGATAAAACTTCGGGCAATGGAGCCGGAAGACTTGGAATTCATGTATGGAGTTGAGAATGATGACAGGTTGTGGAATGTAGGTGTTACCAATGTTCCTTATTCCAGAAGTATGCTTCTGGACTATATTACATCAGCAACTGGCGACATTTTTGCTGACAAGCAGGTGCGGTTGATGATAGATAATGAAGTCGGAGAGACGATAGGTATGGTTGATTTGATGGATTTTTCTCCTATTCACCGCCGTGCAGAGTTGGGTTTGGTCATCCGGAAGGAGTATCGCGGACGGGGGTATGCTTCTGCTGTTTTAGATAAAATAGCGGATTATGGAAGAAAAGTGATACATTTGCATCAAATTTATGCGATTGTGCCAGAACATAATGAAAAATGTATAAAAGTGCTCGAACTATCTGATTTTCAGAAAACTACGAGGTTGAATGCATGGCTTTTTGATGGCAAGAAGTATAGTGATGCGATTTTTTTTCAAAAATTCTTGTAAAAAAGTTGCCGAAAAAATTGGTGGAATCAAAAAAATGTAGTACCTTTGCACTCGCAAATGAGAAATGAGCTTCAAGCTAATGAGATTTGTTACTTGAAGGTGCGTTAGTTCAGTTGGTTAGAATGCCTGCCTGTCACGCAGGAGGTCACGAGTTCGAGTCTCGTACGCACCGCAGAAAGCAATCTCAATTTGAGGTTGCTTTTTTTTTGTTTTGCAGCTTTGTTTTTTTCCTTCTCTATTTCCCGGTTCTGTGGAAATTTAGTGGGGGGTATCAAGCAGGTGGGCGACTTGGCTAAGATGAACATTAACTTCACGAATCCTTATACCGATATTTTTATTAAAGGATATTTTTAGTAAAAATCGGTGCATTTGTTTGCAGTTATGATTATTTTTTTGTATTTTTGTCCCAAAGTATCACATAGATAAACATTTCTAAAGATGGTTGCATTGAAATTATACCCTGTGGGAATCCAAACTTTTGAGCGAATTCGAAAAGAAGATAAGCTCTATGTTGATAAGACGGAATACATTTACAGAATGACGCATTCTGGTGGATGTTATTTCTTCTTGAGCCGACCACGCCGTTTTGGTAAGTCATTATTGACTTCAACATTCCAAAGTTATTTCGAGGGTAAGAAGGAACTCTTCAAAGGACTTGCCATCGAAAAACTGGAACAGGAGTGGACGGAATATCCTGTGCTGCATTTTGATATGTCGGGTGGCAAGCATATGGAAAAGAAGGAGTTGGAAGAATATTTGGGCTATCAATTGGCTAAGAAAGAGGCTACGTATGGTATTGCAACACCTCAGAATGGAGCAAATAATCGTCTGACCGATTTGATTCAGACTGCTTATCGAAAGACAGGCAAGCAAGTTGTCGTGCTCATCGATGAGTATGATGCTCCTTTGTTGGATGTAGTACACGAAGAAACTTCCTTGCAGGTTCTTCGCAACGTGATGCGCAATTTCTATAGTCCATTGAAAATGTGCGAGCCTTATCTCCGCTTTGTCTTCTTGACCGGTATCACCAAGTTCTCGCAGATGAGCATTTTCAGCGAACTGAACAATATCTCTAATGTGAGCATGGATGAAGAGTATGCGGGAATTTGTGGTATCACCAAGGAAGAAGTGGTGAACCAAATGTCGGCGGATGTTGATGCTTTGGGTGAGAAGTTGGGCAAGACAAGAGAGGAGACGCTTGCGGCTCTTCGAGAGTACTATGATGGTTATCATTTTGCAGATGTCTCGCCTGACGTATTTAATCCATTTAGCTTGCTCAATGCCATGTCAAAAGGCAAATTAGATTACTATTGGTTTGCCTCTGGCACACCTACTTACTTGATCAACATGCTCAACAAGTTCCAGGTGATGCCATCTGAGATAGGTGGCAGCGAGGCTGATAAGTCAGAGTTTGATGCTCCAACAGAGAAGATGACCACCATTATGCCTTTGCTCTATCAGAGTGGCTACATCACCATCAAGGGCTATGACCCAGAGACGGAACTCTATCTCTTGGATATTCCGAACAAGGAGATTCGTGTAGGCTTGTATCGTTGTCTTTTACCTTATTATATAGGTATGAATACGGTGAAGGGTACCACGACCATCGCCAAAATGTCGGCTGCCATCCGTCGCAACAACATTGAAGGAGCCCTTGAGATGCTCCAGACTTATCTCGGCACGATTCCTTATTGCGACAACACGGATTATGAGGGACATTATCAGCAGATGATGTATGTCATCTTCTCCATCCTCGACAATTACGTGGATGTGGAGGTTCACACGCCAAAGGGACGTGTCGATATGGTGCTCCGTACTGCCACCCATCTCTACCTCTTTGAGTTGAAACTAAACCAAAGTGCTGATGTGGCAATGAAACAGATTGACTTGAAGGAGTATGCGAAGCGTTTCGCCCTCTGCGGTCTGCCAATCGTTAAGGTGGGTATCAACTTTGATGTGGAGACGCATACCATCAAGGATTGGAAGGTAGAAGAAGAAAAAAATGTTGTACTTTTGCAGGAAAAGAGATTAAAATAACGATGAAGAAACTTTCAGTAATCATATATTTGGCAATGGGTGCATGTGCCTCGCCGGTGTTGGCGCAAAGCAATCAGGCTTTGCGTGATTCTTTGGCTCATGCCACGGATATTCTTGCTTACCATCCCGACAGTATTGATCTTCGATTGAAGAAAGCGGCATGGAATATCCAGTTGGAACAATGGAATTATGCGAAGGATGATCTGGATAAGGTTTTGTATTTAAATAGTACCAACATAGCAGGACTGTTTTATCGTGCCTTTGTTAATGAGAAGTTGAACAGATACAACTTTGCCCGGCTCGACTACCAGAATCTTCTGGTTCTTGTGCCTGGTAATTTTCAAGCACAGTTGGGTTTGGCTTTGCTCAATCAGAAAGACTTGCATTTTACGGAAGCTTATGATGGCATCAATAATCTGATAGAACAGTATCCGGATAGTGCCATTGCTTATGCAGCCCGTGGCGGTATGGAAAAGGAAAAGGGGCAGTTGGAGCTGGCGGAGTATGACTATGCGCAGGCTATTGCTCGGGATAGCGCCAATCAGGATTATCTCATCAATCATGTTGATTTACTCGTCAAGTTGGGGAGGAAACAGGAAGCGTATGCTGATTTGGAGCGACTTTTAAAGTTGGGCGTGGCGCCAGGACAGTTGCGCGATTTCTATATTCGTTTGAGAACCAAGAAGAAATAGTTGTCTTGGTTCTCCTTCTCGTTGTTCTTTTGTCTCACAGGTTTTTCTTGGGGGATTTTGCTTCATGATTTTTCTTGGGACGTTTTTTGTCACGCAGATTTCGCAGATGACGCAGATTTTTCTTCGTGGGAGTTTTTTTTGTCCCACAGATTTCACAGATTTCCACAGATTTTTTTATGGAATCTCTTTGTCCTATCTCAGGGGGTATCTGCAACGACCGGACAGGTCGCCTCCGCGAAATTCCGTGAGTAATCGCCTCAGCAGGAAATCTCCGAATAAATTCCGTGGCATCCGATGATGAAAAAAATCTGCGTCATCTGCGAAATTTGCGTGACAAAAAATCCCACGCAGATATTCTTATTTGTCTATAATTCAGTTCTTTTTGACCTAATTTATTAAAAACTTTTTTGTAAAGTCAAGTTTTATTTGTATCTTTGCATCGTTTTAGTTGATAAAATAATAAAGTAAGAAATTAAATAGATAAGAATGAAAAGAAGGAATCTTCTATCAGCAGCATTACTTTCTTTAGTACTTTTTTCGGGTTGCGATTCGGTGTTTGACGTGCATCCTTATGATGTGAGGGTGAAAGGACAGACCCAGGTTAATTCGACGATGATCACGAAGATAGAAAATGCAGTGAAGTCACAAGACACCATCCGTTTTGCTTTTATCAGCGACTCGCATCAGTGGTTGAACGACTTGTCTGATTTGGTGGGTGATATCAACAAGCGTGACAGTATCGATTTTGTAATTCATGGGGGTGACATTACAGACTTCGGTTCTACGCGAGAGTTTGAATGGACTCGTGATAGATTATTCAAACTCAATAAGCCTTTTGTCGTGCTATTGGGTAATCACGACTGCTTAGGTACGGGCAATCAGGCCTATGAGAAGATGTTCGGAAATCCGGATTTCAGCTTTATCGCTGGACGAGTCAAGTTTGTCTGTCTCAATACCAATGCCATCGAATATGATTATTCTATGGCTGTTCCTAATTTCGATTACATGGAGGAAGAAGTGACCAGTCGGGCTGATGAGTTCGACCGGACCGTTGTGTGCATGCATGCCGCTCCTTATACAGAGCAGTTTAATAATAATGTGGCAAAGGTATTTAATTACTATACCCAGAACTTTCCGAAACTGATGTTTTGCCTGTATGGTCATGGACATCACACGGAACAGACTGATATCTACAAGAATGGCATCATGTATTATGAGGTAGGCAATACGCCGAAGCGAGAGTATTATATATTTAAGATAACCCCAAAAGACTACAGCTATGAGATTATTAAATTCTAAACGGATCATGTTGATGGCTTTGGCATTGTGCGTGATCAATACGGGCTTGTTTGCTGAAAGTCCTGATACCACCCGTTATGACAAGCGTATTCATCATTATCGCCAGAATTGGGGGTCATTGATACCTACCCAGTTGATATTACAGACTTGTGGCAATATGGGGCTTTTCTCTGTTGGAGTAGGATGGGATTATGGCAAGCGTGGACAATGGGAGACTCAGTTGCTGTTTGGCTATATTCCCAAATACAGTTCCCATTCCGCAAAAATGACGATCACGCTCAAGGAGAATTATATCCCTTGGTCTATCAATCTCAAGAAAGGCTGGTCCTTTGAACCATTGGAGTGTGGATTGTATTTCAATACAGTCATCGGACAGGATTTCTGGACGAAGCAGCCAACAAAGTATCAGAGTGGCTATTATCCTTTTTCCACCCGTATTCGCCCGAACATATTTATCGGTGAGCGTTTTTCCAAGGAAATTCCTAAGAATAAGCGTAAGTTCATCAAAAGTTTTTCGTTTTTCTATGAATTGGGCACCAATGACATTTACTTCATGCGCTTATATCGCAATGGAGGAAAGGCGGAATTCTGGGATGTCTTCGGATTGTCGCTGGGTCTCAAGGCCCAGTTGTTCTGATATTCCTATTTTCATCGGATGATGCGGAATTAATTTTTATTCTATTTCCAGACAGACCACTCCGTTGGAGAAATCGTGAATGGAGTAGTGGGTGTCACCCTGGATGAGCAGTCCCTGATAAGGGCGATTAAGCATATAATCTCTTTTCGTATCATCATCTTCCTGGATGGTGATACGAAAGGAGCCGCTGAGGGCTACGTAGAACTTGTAGCTTTCTTTTTCTGTGTATTTTTCCAATTCTTTACCCTGGCAGATGCCATATAGATATTCCACGCGATGGATATGGAAAGGGATGTTTTTCATCTCTTCCGTCACAGTCAGACTACCCCTTGGGTCGAATATTTTGGGCAACAGTATGATTTCTTCTTTCTTTTCCATTGTCTTTTTCTTTATTAATAATAACGGCTAATTTTCTAATTTATTATATGAAAGAATACATGCTATCATAAAACTAAAGATCGGCTACCTTCACAGGCAGCCGATCTACATTCAATAGGTATTAGTTTTCTTTAAGGTAAAAAGATTGTATTCAGGATAACGTTTGCAAAGATAATAAATTAAATTGAAAACCCCAAGGCTTTACTTGTTTTTTTTAATAAAAATATTTTTTTTCTAAAAATAGTTTGGTTGATTCGATGCATTTCTTTATATTTGCAGTCGATATGGCGAAAACTACGTTAGGATTTTTCCTCTGTAGTTAACTAACGGACTTTTATTTTTTAAATTTTATAATTATGAACAAAATGATGAAATGGCTTTTTGTAGCCGTTGCGTTTACAGGTATGTGCGCGTGCTCAGGTGAGGATGCTTTGCAGCAGTCTTCACAGGTTGAAACTTCCAGTGTTAGTTTCAGTTTCTTTGATTCGACCGTAGAGAAATTTGGAGAGGCAAATCTTTCGAATGGTGCGATGGAAGCAAATGGGGGATCTATTACCCGGGCAGGTGATAGTCTCCTTACGGGCGATGTCCAGACCCGAGCTGATGATAACACGGCTACTACGTGGAAAAAGAGATTTACCCGTCTCGACATTGCCATTATTCCAGTCAATTCCCGTCAGGCTATTCAGTATATCCATCAGGCTGATGCCACTCAGGATGGTTTCGGTTCTGCTACTTTGCGTTTGCCTATTGGCAAGTACAAGATGGTGGCTATTGCCAGCAAGGTGAAAGGGGTGAATATCGTTTCGGCAGAGAAAGTTACTTTTCCGGAAAATGAGAAACTGGGCGATATGGCTTATGTCTGCAAGGATATCGAGGTGAAGAGTGGTAGCAACACCTTCAATTGTCAGTTGGAGCGAGCTATTTCCCTTCTGAAATTCCAGTCTTCCGATAATCTGCCTAATGGTTTTTCCAAGATTGAAGCTTCTTTGGTGGGAAATGTTAGCCGGGTATTCAATCCTACTACGGGTTATGGTGTCGTAGATGCTGGTGGCAATACACACGATAGAAGTTGGAGTCTTGCAACTGCAAAATCAGGAAAAGTGGGACTTTCTATCTATGTTTTTCTCGCATCTGAGAAGGAAACCATTCAGGCTGATTTGAAAATATATAATACTGATAATAAGGTTGCTAAGGCGCTTCATTTTGATCAGGTGATTCTCCAGCAGAATCACGTTACTACTTATACGGGTCCTCTGTTTACTTCTGGTAGTGCTTTCGAGTTTACCTTTGAAAATACTGATCTCTTGAAGTCTGGTTATGACAAGACATTTGATGATGATGGTCTGACGAAATAGGAACATTGTGGTCCCGTTATATTGTTTTTTTGTCCCACAGATTTCACAGATATACACAGATTTTTTCATCATCGGATGACACGGAATTTATTCGGATATTTCTTGCTGCGGCGATTACTCACGGAATTTCGCAGAGGCGACCTGTTCGGTCGTTGCAGATACCCCCTGAGATCGGACAAAGCGATTCACCAGAGATTCCATAAAAAATCTGTGTATATCTGTGAAATCTGTGGGACAAAAATAATCCCACGAAGAAAAATCTGCGTCATCTGCGAAATCTGCGTGACCAAAA